>Ga0256405_10001597_pt1 | contig 60336 bp, 57 predicted proteins | sample RumenRJG_02DNA_FD_189096 | JGI IMG/M metagenome (GOLD analysis project Ga0256405, IMG submission 189096) | Bovine rumen microbial communities from Lethbridge, Alberta, Canada - RJG_02 | ecosystem: Host-associated > Mammals > Digestive system > Stomach > Rumen | place: Canada: Alberta... | reverse complement strand
TACGTCGCAGGCGGCTGCCGTTATCGGCTCGCTCCCTCCTGACAAGCAGGCCGATGTAGCGAAGCGTATCGCTACCATGGACCGTACAAGCCCTGATGTAATTAAGGAGGTTGAGGAAGTATTGGAGAAGAAGCTCAATTCTCTCGTCAACCAGGATTACACGATTGTCGGTGGTGTCGACAGTATCGTAGATATCTTGAATACGGTAGACCGCGGTACAGAAAAGCATATCATGGAAACTCTCGAGATCGAAGAGCCGGAGCTCGCGGACGAGATCAGAAGAAAGATGTTCGTATTCGAGGATATTGTTACACTCGACAACAAGTCAATACAGAGAGTACTCAGGGATGTCGACAACAACGATCTCTCTGTCGCTCTCAAGAACTGCAACGAAGAAGTACAGAATGTTATTTTCAGCAACCTTTCAAAGCGTCTTGCAGCCATGATAAAGGAAGATATGGAATTCATGGGTCCTGTACGACTGAAGGACGTAGAGGAGGCTCAGCAGAAGATAGTAAATGTCATAAGAAAACTCGAGGATTCAGGAGAAATTATTATTTCCCGTGGCGGAGGAGACGAGATAGTTGTCTAATGTTATTAAGTACCGAAGCACGAATGGCGAGCACGAGGAACAGGTCATTGATTCCAATGCCCGCGTGAATGCCATATTTAAAGCTCTTTGGGCAAACAGGGACGCGGCAGGCGCCGAAGGATTTACGGAAGGCCTTAACGCCCCGACCCTTGAGGACATTACGCCGGAGGCTGCCCCTGAACCTAAGAAGAAAATCTCATCCGCCGATATGGAAAATATCGAGAAGGAAATCGCGAAGCGCCGTGATGAGGTTCTTGAGGATGCTAATAGGCAGAAGGCTCAGATAATGCAGCAGGCCATAAAAGAGGCTAAGATTAAGGAGCAGAGCATCCTTGATGCGGCTCGTGAATCCGGCTACAAGGAAGGACTGCAGCAGGCAAATGATGAGATAGAAGGCCGAAGGAATGAACTTGAGGCAGAATATCAGGCGAAAGAGGCTGAGTTACAGCAGAGGATAGATGAGCTCGAGCCCGAGTTTGCTTCGCTCGTTGTGAAGTATGTTGAGAAGCTCACCGGAATTATAGCGGCGGAGGACTATAATACCGTTATCGAGAAATCCATTTACGCGGCTATTACCAAGACAAAGCCGAGCAAATATTACAGGATTCATGTTCCTAAGGAACAGTATTCATATGTCTGCAGGCATGAGGATGATATAAGGAATTCCGTAAGTGAGCAGGCTCAGGTGGAGATCGTGAATGATGCCTCCCTGACGCTCAATCAGTGCAATATTGAGACCGATACCTGCGTTATAGACTGTTCGCTCGGAACGAGGCTTCAGACACTGACTAATTCGCTTACTATTCTCTCCGAGAACAGGGAGATAAGATAAATAAAAAGGAGGGTCGGGATTATCATGGACATGCAGAAATATTCTGACCTTCTCGACGAGCCTATGTATAAGGAGTACGGCAGGGTAATGAAGCTTGTCGGACTCACCATAGAGTCACTTGGCCCTAAGGCTAATCTTAACGACCTCTGTATCATTTACCCACAGGGGCAGATGGATAATGGCACTTACGCCGAGGTCGTTGGCTTCAGGGATGACAGGATTCTTCTCATGCCATATGGCAGTGTTGAAGGTGTAGGAGTGGGGAGCCTTGTGGAATGTACGGGGGCTCCTTTTCATGTTAAGGTTGGATACGGGATGCTCGGCATGGCAGTTGACGGCTTAGGGCAGCCTATAGATAAGAATAGTGATTATAAGATAGAGGCAGAGTATTCGGTTGAGGCGATGCCGCCGGATCCCCTGTCACGTAAAATAATAGATGAGGTTCTGCCGCTTGGTGTTAAGGCGGTAGACGGGCTTCTGACAGTCGGTAAGGGCCAGAGAATCGGTATATTCGCGGGCTCCGGTGTCGGAAAGAGTACCCTGATGGGTATGTTCGCGAGGAACACAAAGGCCAGCATAAACGTAATCGCCCTTATAGGCGAGCGAGGCCGTGAGGTACGTGAGTTCATAGAGCGAGACCTTGGCGAAGAAGGTATGAAGCGGTCTATCGTAGTTGTAGCGACGAGCGACCAGCCTGCTCTTATCAGAAAGAAGGCGGCTAAGACGGCTACTGCTATAGCGGAGTTCTTCCGTGATCGCGGCGAGGATGTCCTCCTCATGATGGATTCACTGACACGTTTCTCCATGGCCCAGCGTGAGATAGGCCTTGCGAGCGGCGAGCCGCCGGTTACAAGGGGATATCCGCCTAGTGTGTATTCAGAGATGCCGAAGCTTCTCGAGCGGGCCGGAAACGCGGCGTCCGGATCCATTACAGGCCTCTATTCTGTCCTTGTAGACGGCGATGATATGAACGAGCCTATAGCCGATACGGCGAGAGGTATATTGGATGGGCATATAGTGCTTTCGAGGTCCTTAGCCCAGCACAACCACTATCCGGCGATTGATATACTGCAGAGCATTTCCCGTTGTATGTCTTCTATCGCTGATAAGCCGCATAAAAAGGCAGCCGGAACGCTTAAAAACGTCATGGCTACATACAACGAAGCCGAAGACCTTATTAATATCGGGGCTTATAAGGCGGGCTCAAATGCCGATATAGATTTTGCGATAAGTAAGATAAAGGCTGTAAATGCCTACGTCTGCCAGGGAACGGATGAGAAATTCCAGTTCGAGGAAGAAGTAAAGCAGCTAGAGGATCTCTTTCCTGAAGAGACAGCTTAAGGAGTAGATTTTGGCTAAGTTTAGGTATCGGATGCAGAACATTTTGAATCTGAAGTATAAGCTTGAGGATCAGCAGAAAATGGTCCTCGGAGCCGCCCACAGGAAGCTTAATGATGAAGAGGAACGGCTTGTAGAGCTTTACAATGAGAAGGAAGGCTATGCCTCGAGACTCCGCGAGTGCTTTGCGGGGCTTCTTAACTTCAATGAGATTAAGATGTATCAGAGCGCTTATGTAAATATAGATGACAGGATAGAAAATCAGAAGAAGGCTATCAAGCGGGCGGAAAAGCAGGTCGAAATCGAGACCGAAAAAATGAGCGAGGCCATGCAGGAGAGAAAGATGCATGAGAAGCTCAGAGAGCATGCCTTTGAGAGATTTAAAGCGGAAGTCGCGTATGAAGAAAATCAGGCTGTAGACGAGCTCGTGGCATACCAGTATGGTATCCAGGGCAGTCAGGCGGCTGCGGAAAGGAAGGTGGACAATACTCATGGCAGCAGATGAAGCAGTAGATATGGATGTCGATCTTGGTGATGAAGCCATAGACGACACTGATGATAAAAAGAATAAGAAGAAGGACAAAAAAGGCGGCAAGTCGGAGGAAAAGGAGAGTACAGGCAGTAAAATATTGTCAGCGCTTATCATACTTCTAATAATCATAATTTGGCTTGCGATCTTCGGAGTCCTTATTAAGTACGATGTGGGTGGTTTTGGTTCTACGGTCCTCTATCCGCTGCTTAAGGATGTTCCTTATGTGAACAGGATACTGCCTGAGGTGTCGGACCAGCAGGCAGCCGAGGAAAACAATTATCCTTATAACAACCTCACAGAGGCTATGGACCGTATAAATGAACTTGAGGCTGAGCTCGCGGCGGCTAAGAGCACAAACGGAGCTAACGCGAACTATGTGGCGGGACTTCAGGCTGAGGTGAACAGACTCAAGACCTTCGAGCAGAACCAGCTCCAGTTTGAGGCTGAGAAGGATGCCTTCGACAAGGAGGTTGTCTTCAATGACAAGGCTCCCGATACATCAGAATACCAGAAGTATTACGAGATGATAGATCCGGATAACGCCGCTGAGATTTACAGGCAGGTTATAGAACAGCAGCAGGTATCGGCTAAAATTCAGGCGGAGGCGGATATGTACGCCGCTATGAAGCCGGCCCAGGCAGCTGCCATATTTAACGGTATGAGCGGTGACCTTGATCTCGTTGCTGAGCTCCTTTCCGCTATGGATACCGATACAAGCGGCGCTATCTTAGGTGCCATGGACGCTAACATGGCTGAGAAGGTAACGAAGAAGATGTACGTGGACGCGAAGAACCTTTATTCAGGATCATAAAAATATCCCGGGAAAGCCCGGGATATTTTTTTATAAGTTTTTCAACAACTCAGTTATCCTCTCATCTCCAGGCATCATGGCGAGGAGCCCGGTGAGATTTCTCTTAGCTTCGATTATCTGCCCCTGAGATATCAGGTACTTACTGTCATTTATAATTTTTTCGGCAAAATCATCGAATTCGACATTACCTTCCTTTGCATTTTTCTCAAACTCCTTATCACGGAGCTTCTCTTCTTCAGGTCCAACAAGGATCTCAGCCCATTTCTTAAGTTCATTTCGTCTGTCGCAGGCCTTTAATATGTCTCGTTTTAGGGCTTCCATATTTTCAGCTTTTTCATCAAGTGATGCATGGTAGAGGAAAATTCCTGCCTGTAAGAAGTCTGGTAGGTGGTCAAAGGCTTCGTTCTCAGGCGTTACAGAATCAAGAGCGTAAATTCCGTCGGCATAGAAAAGGCAGGTATTCCAGTACTCAAAGAAATATTGTTTTACAGTCTCAGGCTCAATTCCTTCTGTGTCAACAGCCATATGGGCAAGCATTGCCATCAGCTTAAAGTAGCAGTGATGGCGGCTCCTGCTGGCCCCGAAGTAACTCTCGTACATTGGAAACCTTCTTGAGATTGCTTCGTGCCATTCTTTATCCTCGTTGGTTTTAACCTCCACTTTGTATGCGGCACAAAGAGAGTCTACAGCATATTGAAACTTTGGAAAATATATACTGTCAAAAACTTCACTGATTTTTACGCCGGATTTTTCTGCATCAAGATACAGTTCATTATCGGCAAGAAGAAAATCCGGAGCACTTTTACAGTAGTTTTTTAGGGCATCAGATTTTTCCCTTTTTGTCGCATCCGGGGCGTTGATATATATATTCCGGGCGACAACGTATGTGAAGAATTGATCCCCGTTTGAAAGAGGCGCCAGCTGAGCAAATATTTTCTTTACGTTAGGGCTATAGTGATCCTTCTTTTCAAGCTCTTTTACTTCGTTGGCAGCATCAATCTCAAGGATGGTGAAAATCCGTTCTATGTGCTTTTCAATCCCCTCATAATAAAAACCTTCTGATACTTTATCCACAAATATTTCGGCAAGCTGTTTCCCATACGTGTATATTTGCGTTTTGTCCCAGATAATTTTGTTAAGGGCGTATTTTGCAAGCTCTGTGTCATTCATCATTAGAGCATCCGAAGCCAAAATAGAATAGAGGCCGTTACGCACGGATGGGTTCTTGATATCGTTTGTGAAGAACGCTACTGATGCTTTGTAGTTATCATCGGTTTTGTCAAAAAGGTCGATATACTGCTCATATTTTTTTGCGTATTTTATGGAAAAATCATAATCCTTCTTCTCAAAGTAAATTATCGCGCCAAGGTAAGCTAATTTCGCCAATGTAAAATATTTGTTATTCTTGTGTGAAAAGGCCCTGTTAAGCTCCTTCGCGGCAGAATCATAATCTTCAATTCGGATAGAACTTGATATTATAGCGCAATAGTACAGCTCACAGTCGGACAGGTGAGCTGGGTCTTTATACCGTAAATCCTTGGCTATCATAGCTTCGCAAAAATCATGAAGCGAGTAATAATTTCCTGTAGCGTAAAGCTCATTTGCGTAATGCTTTGGCCAGCGAAGATTGTCAGGCTCTTCTTTCATCATCTGGCGGAGCAGAAGAGTATTTCTCTTGTGCTTCTTATCCATTGCCTCCTGATCAGCAAATACATAGCCGTAATGGTGAACGTAGTCATTAAGATATTTTGTAGGACCATAAAAAGGGGTAAGAAGTTCATGTATCTTTCCGTGGAAATAGCTGTTCTTGGTTATTCTTCCACAACGTGAGGTGTAAAGCACGTTATAGTTCGTTCCATCCGAATCGGTATAATTTCTTACGAAATATGAGAGAGAACCGAAATCCTTTACTTCATCTGAATTGAGAAAATTCTCTATTTCCTTTGTGCTCTCAAACCATTCATCGTCATCGAGAAACATAAACCAGGAACCGGAAGCTTCTTTAAGTCCTACATTTCTGGCGGCAGAAAAGTCGTTAATCCATGAAAATTTTAATATTCTATCGGCCTTTGATTCGGCATATGACAGACACTCGGCTGACATACCTGTGTCGGTGAGAATAAGCTCGCACCTTACATTTTTCCTGAGAGAATCAAGACTATCGAGGCATTTCTTAAATGTGTCAAGGTCACTAGTGGAGCAAAGGATGGAAATTGTAAGAAGTGGTTTATTATTTACTGAGCGCATAAAACTCTCCCTTAATATCAATATTTCCGTGTGAACGGATAAACACGAGCCTTGAATACAGTATATCATACATTTACTGTTTAAGATATATAAAATTTATGCCTTTTTTGTTGACATTTGAGGATAGATTGCCGATAATAGATGTGTAACCTAAAACTTCTTTAATGTTTAAGGAGGCCCTATGGCACAGGTAGATCTTAAGGTGAGATCTGTCAGTGTAAATGTCACGGACATTGGGAGTAACGGCAAGGTTGTAAGCAGAAAAAGCGCTTCGTTTACCGGAATCTTCGCTAAGGCGAGGACGAACGTAAGCAGCAATACCGATTCTGATACTACAAAAATCGGTACCAAGGCTGTAAGTGTAAATGGCAAGTCATTTACAACTCAGACAGCCAAGAAGAGTGGAAATGCTGCCGCAACTACCAAGTCAGCGACAAAGACACAGACAGCTAACTCACAGAAGACCTCATCGGACTCATTAAGGGATGTGTCGGACTCATCTGATACCGCAAACAAGATTAACGGTTCGTCAAAGACGGATGCAAAGATTTCCAATCAGTCCGTTAATGACGACAAGAACGATGTGGTTAAGGATGTCGATGATAACTTTTCACCGGTCGATGAGAAGGATGATGGAAATGATGAGACAAGCAAGAGAGCTTCGGAGATATTTAATGAGCTCTTTACGATGCTTAGTTCCATCGCGGACACATTGGGTATCAACCTGAAGGATGTCACAGACTATGTTAAGAGTGAAAATCTTACATCAGGCGATCTGCTGGACATAAACAGCTTCAAGATGATAATCGTTGAGACTGACGGTCTTAACGATGTATCGGGGCTGTTAACATCTGAAAAGGGATTTTCTGATCTCAATTCTATCAGCAACCTGGTAGATAACTTCTTAAATTCAGATGCCATGAAGCAGCTGGAGACCGGAATGACAGAAGGCTCCATCGATGTAGATTCCCTCTTACAAAATTTTAATGACGTATTCGACAAGGTTGACGAATTTCTCGAAAAACTTATGGCAATGCTAGACAATGGCCTGTCAGGCAATGAGGCCCTTGAACTCTTTACGAGTGGAAAGGCTTCTGAAGCTATGGGTAATCTTGCGGCCTTTGGTACAACAGAGAATGTGAACAGCAAGGCTGAGGACGAGGCAGCAGGCACAGCAAAGGACGCTGTCATGGATGTAAATCCTGAGACGGTGGGCTCTGAAGAGGAAGCAAATGCCGGTCAGGAAACGGTTGCGGCTCCTGCTGAGCCGGAGAACACAAATCAGAGTGGTACTGAGACTAACGCTAATGCTGACGCTGAGCCTAATTCGTATTCCAACCTTTTAAACAAGGCATCACAGGAAGCAAGGACAGGACATACGGATAAGGGGAACGTCACTCTTACCCAGACACAGGCCTTTGCCAATATCGCTCAGTCGGTTGAGGAGCTTACTCAGACCGAAGCCCTTCCTGCAGGTGTAACTGTTAAGGACATTATGGACCAGATAGAAAGTCAGATAAAGACCATAAAATATCCTGAACGCACAAGCCTTGAGATGGTTCTTCATCCTGAGAATCTTGGTAAGGTCTTTATTAACGTCACAAGCCACGCAGGCGAGCTAAAGGCGACCCTTATGGTTCAGAATGAGGCTGCGAGAAATGCTCTTCAGAATCAGATCGCGGATCTTAGACTCCAGTTTGAGAACCAGGGACTCAAGGTAGATAATGTTGAAGTAATGCTCGCTAATGAGGGATTCTTTAACAACAACGGACAAAGCGGTCAGGGTACTGACACGCAGAGTGATAACCATAGAAGAAGGGTCTTTGATCCTGATGCCGGTACATCATTTACCGATACGGTCTCTAAAGAAGAGGCAGAAGAAGCTTATACCGGCGAAGACGTGGGTAACAGCGTTAATCTATCCGCTTAATGAGGTGAAATGATTCATGGCAGCAACTATAACTTCAGATTATACAACTGTGAAGACCGAAAATGGCCTTGAAGCCAAGGTCACGAACGGTAAAGTACAGAAGACTGAAACTAATAATACAAAGACAGCTGATGAGATGAATTCTCTTGGCAAGGAGAGCTTTCTAACTCTTCTCTGCGCTCAGATGCAATATCAGGACCCTCTCGAGCCTGAGCAGAATACAGAGTGGATAAGCCAGCTTGCGACATATTCATCTCTTGAGCAGATGACTAACCTTAACCAGACTGTAAATAATTCCCAGGCTTATGGCTTTATTGGAAAGAATGTCCTTGTTAAGGATTCATCAACAGCCGGTGACACATATGTGACGGGTAAGGTTGATTATGTAACACTAAAGGATAGCAAGGCCTATGTAAATATCAACGGAAGCGACTATTTAGCTGAGAAGGTAGAGCAGGTTATCGGAGATGAGTACCTTGCTAAGATGCTTCCAAGTGTTGATAAGCAGAACATAGAGTATACGAAGGGAAATACAAATACTCTTGCCATAAAGGTAAATCTTGGAAGCGATGAGGGTAAGGCCGAGGGCATAGCTCTTACGATTGACGGAAACGTAGTCGACAAGAAATATGTTAAGGTTTCAAGCGGCGGTATAGCGACCCTTTCGTCAGAAGCATTAAAGGATCTTGATACCGGAGACCACAAGATAGGTGTTAAATTCTCAAATAAGTTTAATACCGAGGTCGATGACGCTATAACACTCACTGTGAAGGAAGCCAAGGAAGACTCAGAGACTACAAAAACGGAGTAAATAAATGATTATAAATGGCAGCGATCTTCTTAATACATCCGCTGCCCTTGAGAGAACAAAAATCTTAAAGGAAGCGGAGAGGTCCGGAGCATTAGTATCTGCGAGCGGCACATCATTTAAAGATATACTGACGCAAACAGCGAAGGATCAGAGCACGGATGCTCTTAAGTTCTCAAAACACGCGAACGAGAGGCTGTCAGAGAGAAATATTGCTCTCTCGAGCGACCAGCTAAACCGCCTCTCAGGCGGGGCCGAAAAGGCACGCGCGAAGGGAATAAACGAGTCGCTCATCGTGGTTGACAATCTTGCCTTTATAGTGAATGTCAAGAATAACACGGTTATAACCGCGGTAGGCGATGACGACAACAAGACATTTACAAATATAGACGGCGCGGTTTTTAACTGACGCCAAATAAAAAACCGGAGGACAAATATTATGATGCGTTCACTGTTCTCTGGTGTAGCCGGACTTAAGACTCACCAGACAAGGATGGATGTTATAGGTAACAATATCGCGAATGTAAATACAGCCGGGTTCAAGGCAAGTAACGTAGTATTCGCGGATGTGTTCTATCAGACCACACAGTCTGCTTCAGGCGCTAACAAGGATACAAATACCGGTGGTATCGATCCTAAGCAGATAGGTCTTGGCTCAGCCGTAAACGCTATAAGTAAAAACATAGGCGAGTCAGGCGGCTCCCAGACCACAAACAATGCCTTCGACTGTATGATTACCGGTTCTAACTTCTTTATAGTTAAGAACAACCAGGGTACCCTCTTCACGAAGGCAGGACATTTTACAACAGACGCCGATGGTGCTCTTGTAACCCCTGACGGCGCCAAGGTCCAGGGCTGGATGGCTACAGAGGATACGGTTACAAAGCAGATGGTTATTAATCCTAAGGCTGTAGAGGATCTTACCATCATGTCGGCGACAAATTCTTACTGCGAGCCTGAGGCGACAACAGAGACATATCTGTCGGGTAACATAGATAAGAATGATACCCAGGTTAAGAATGATGGAAGAAATTTCCAGATTAACTTCTACGACAAGCTCGGATATGAGTATACAGCGAAGTTTAAGATGGTTCAGTCAGACAGGGCTGAGAATTCTTACTACTGCACACTTACGGATATTGTACATGACGGAAATTCGATATTCTCATATAAGGACAGCAATACAGGCAACTATACTCTAAATAGTACTGCTAACGGTAAGTCGCTTCCGAGGGCTATTATATCTCTGTATAGCGCTAATGATACAGCAAATCGTGGTAAGGTACTGGGAACAGCCAATACAAATGTTCCTACAGGCGTTAATGAGGCGACAGGTGAACTGTCGTGGACTAGCTTACCTTCATTCCAGCTTGTATTTAATAACAGAACAGGTAAGTTCGATACTGTAAGGACCGGAGTGCCAAATGGTACAGGCACGGCACTGGCAGGCGATGATGGTACGTTAGCAACGGCCGGAGCGGGTATTCCGAAGGTTTGGTTAAATATCAGTGATCCTAATAATGTAACCGATGCCTACGAAAGCGTTGCCATCGACCTTTCCCCTCTCACCATGTACGCGAACTCTGATTCTACGTCTATCGAGTCGACCATGGGCGATACAAGTGGCAACAACAAGGGCTGCACCAAGGGTACCATGACCGGCACATCTATCGACCAGTCCGGTAAGATTTACGGTAACTACGACAATGGCAAGCAGAAGCTCTTAGCCCAGATAGCTACGACAGCCTTTAAGAACCCGGGCGGTCTCGAAGCGGTCGGTACCAGCTACTTCAAGCAGACCCAGAACTCAGGTACCTTCGATGGAATTGGTAAGGATGTTACGGCTGCCGGAGGCAAGATCAGTACCGGTATGCTCGAAATGAGTAATGTCGACCTGGCGGGCCAGTTCACTGATATGATTACAACCCAGCGTGGTTTCCAGGCGAACTCACGTATCATAACAGTATCGGATACCCTCCTTGAGGAACTTGTAAATCTCAAGAGATAATGATACATAATATCTAAAACGTAAAGCGCGTAAGCTTTTCTCACGGAAGGCTTGCGTGCTTTCTTTTCGTTTCCAAAAAAAATTCGTAAATCCTATTAAAAAAATTTCAGATAAGGGTTGAAATAAAGAATACAATTGAGTTATAATAACTGTGACTAAATAAAGTCTTTTTAATGTTTGTGCTTTTCATGGAGGCGGTATGATTGATGTTACGAGAATGAATGGTCTTCCCATAACCATTAACGCGGACCTGATAGAGTCCGTGGACGAGGTTCCGGACACTGTTATCATTCTGACTACAGGGAAACGCATAATGGTTAAGGAGACCAGAGAAGAGATAAAGGACCTTGTGATGAAGTATAAGCACTCGATCGCGACCGGTGCTTTCTTTAACGAAGACTCTTAAGCCTCTCGTATATGAATAATGTTTAGAGGAGGACACAGTTTTGGATATAGCTACTCTTATAGGTCTGGTCGGAGCCATGGGACTCATGGCCTATTCTATCATGATGGACGATCCTGCCGCTATCAACGGCTTTATTCATGTGCCGTCAGCCATGATTACCTTCGGTGGCGCGCTCATGTGTACCCTGGCAGCGGAGAAGGATATTAAGTCTCTCGTTGAGGACCTTAAGTCCATACAGAAGGTTTTGAAACCTGTCAATTTTAACCAGGCGGAAACCATTAAGAACATCATAAACCTCTCGAACGTAGCCCGTAAGGATGGTCTCCTTGCCCTTGAGGAAGCGAGCGCAGGTATAGATGATCCATTCCTTAAGAAGGGCATACTTCTTATAGTCGATGGTACTGACCCGGAGCTTGTAAGAAGCATCCTTGAGACTGAGATATCATGTATAGAGGACCGGCATAAGGCTAAGGCAGCCTTCTGGGATAACTTAGGTCTTTCAGGTCCTGCCTGGGGTATGATCGGTACCCTTATCGGACTTATCAACATGCTTAAGAACCTCTCGGATCCTAGCTCCATCGGACCGTCCATGTCGGTCGCTCTCATAACCACATTCTATGGCTCGATCCTCGCTAACTGGCTCTGTACTCCCGTTGCCAGTAAGCTAAAGGCTAACAGCGCCGAGGAGATAGCCCTTAAGACGGTTCAGGTAGAAGGTATTCTTTCCATACAGGCAGGCGAGAACCCTCGTGTAATCGAGGAGAAGCTTAAGAGTTTCCTTACACCTGCTGATCGTGAGCAGTTCAGTGAAAACGCGGAAGGCGGCGAAGGCGGTGAGAAATAATGGCGAGAAAGAAGAAGCCTGAAGAAGGCAAGGCTTTCCCACTGTGGCAATCAACGTTCTCTGACCTTATGAACCTGCTGCTATGCTTCTTCGTATTGCTCTTCTCTATGAGCTCTGTTGATTCGGCGAAGTATGATCAGCTCGTTCAGTCACTTAACTCCACCTTTTCCATTATGGCGGGCGGAGCGCAGTCGCAGGATATGGGAATCCTTATATCAAGCGGTATCAGTCAGTTAAACCAGTTAAACCAGTATTATACAAACCTTGGCGCTGAGAATACGTCAAATGAAGATGGTCACAAGGGTGGCTCCGGCAAGTCAAACCAGGGCAACTCAGATGACCCTGATTCGACGGCTACAGCGTCAGGCGGCGCCATAAATAACGATAATTCCTCCGGTTCCGCCATTAACAGCAATACAGCTTCGGGAGCCGCTGTTACGACCGGAAGCGCGATTAGTCAGGAAGCATCAACCGAGTCCGCCATAGCCGAATATCAGAGGGAACTTCAGGCAGCGGCGGAAGCGAACTATGACAAGGTTTCCGAGCTCATGGAGCTCTACAAGCTCGATGAGAATGCCGACATAAATATGGACAGCATGTACAATTACGTCGGCATCAATATAAACGGCGCCTTCCTCTTCGATTCGGGCTCGGCAGACCTGAAGCCCGGAGCGGACAAGATACTTAAGAAGGCAGCGAGAATTCTTAAGTCATTTAAGGGTTCTACCATTGTCATAGAAGGACATACCGATAATGTTCCGCAGACGGATATCTACCGTTACAAGAATAACCTTTGGCTATCGAGCGCGAGAGCGTGCACGGTGCTTGAGTATCTTGTAAATGAGGGCGGACTTGACGCATCGACCATGTCCGCGAGCGGCAAGGGCGAATATGACCCTATTGCTTCTAACAAGACCGCTGAGGGACGTCAGAAGAACAGACGCGTTGAGATCAAGATCTATAATAAAGTCGGAAATTAATATTTCCATATAAAAGGAGAAAGCCATGAAGAAGAACATGCTTACCATTGTGGCGATAGCGCTTTCATTTATAAATGTCGTGCTGACCGCCGTCATCGTGTTCTCGGTAGTTCCTACCATGCAGAAGACGAACAGCCTGATAACCCAGGTTGCGAGCATTATAGACCTTGAGGTCTCCGGTTCCGATACGGGCCAGAAGACTGTGAATATAGCCGACCTCGATACGGTTGCCTATACTAACGCCCTTACTATAAACCTCAAGTCTACGGACGGGGATGACGCTAACCACTACGCCGTTGTAGATCAGATTATCCTTTACCTCGATAAGACGGCCAAGGATTATTCAACCATACAGCCTAGCATGGCTAACTTCGAAGGTAAGGTAGATGAGATAGTCACGAACCAGCTGAGCCAGTATACCAAGGATGAGGTAAATAATAACCGCGAGGCTATTAAGAACGCCATACTTACTTCTATCCAGGAACAATTTGGTACAGAGACCATAGTGGATGTTTCACTCAAGAATTTAAGATCGCAGTAAGATGGATTTTACGATAAAAAAGGTTGTTTTTTGATAGTTGATAATATATAATAAATGGTGTCAGGATGGTAAAATGTTATGAGTGATGTTCTCTCACAAAGTGAGATAGACAACCTCCTAGCGGCCATTAATAACGGTGAGCTCGATACAGATGAGTTAAAGGACCAGGACGATAAGAAGATCGTAGACTATGATTTCGCCAGACCTTCCAAGTTCTCAAAGGAGCACCTCCGTACACTTGAATCTATTTTCGAGCATTACGGGAGGCTCTTACAGACTAATCTTCCCGCTTACCTTAGAAAAAATGTGTCGGTAGAGGTTGTGAACTCCGAGGCAGTAGCCTACCAGGAGTTCGCGAATGCCCTGTCTAACCCTGTGCTGTTGGGCATCCTTTCCCTGCCGCCTCTGAAGGGCAACTGTGTAATGGAGATGGCCAACAACCTTGGCTATACCATAATAGACAGGCTTTTGGGAGGGGTCGGCACTCCTCTCGAGAAGCCTCGTGAGTTCTCAGAGATAGAGTTAGTCGTGATAGAGAGGATACTTAATATCTGTACGAACCTGCTCCAGGAACCGTGGCACAGCGTAGTGGACATTAATCCGAGACTTGTGCGAATTGAGACCAACTCCCAGTACGCCCAGGTTATTTCACCGCAGGAAATGACAGCCATCGTCACGCTTAACGTGAAGATAGGCAATGTAGAAGGACTTATGAACTTCTGTCTCCCTTATAACGCTCTCGAGGATGTTATGGATAAGTTAAATACCAAGTATTGGTTCTCATCCATGACTGAGCGAGACGAGACAAGCTATGAGGCCCAGATAGAGGATATCATAGATAAAGCTCAGATACCGGTACGTGTAGTACTCGGTAAGAGCGTGATTTCAGTAAACGATTTCGTATGCCTGCAGCCGGGTGATGTTATAAGACTTAACTCTAAGACCGACGACGAAATGAACGTATATGTGGGCAATCTTATGAAATTTAAAGCGCTTCCGGGTGTTTCTAGCGGCCTTTACGCCGCGAGAGTGACCGAAGTAATCAGAGAGGAGGAATAAAGAGATGGATTCTATGCTCTCCCAGGAAGAGATCAATGCTCTCCTCAATGGTGCAGGCGGAGGCGATGATGTCGGATCCGGATCGGGTACAGGCAGCACGGCTAATTCTGATGCCTTATCAGCTGAAGAGAAGGACGCCATAGGTGAGATCAGTAATATAAGCATGGGTACAGCGGCGACTACCCTGTCGACGCTCTTGAACCAGAAGGTTAATATTACCACACCTCACGTAGAAATCAGCAACTGGGATGATATCAGCAACGCTTATGAGAGACCTTGCGTATTTATTCAGATCTCTTATATCGAAGGACTCGATGGTAATAACATCCTCATCCTTCGCGAAAATGATGTTAAGATAATAACAGACCTTATGATGGGCGGCGATGGCCATAATACGGACGGTGAGCTCACAGAGCTTCACCTCTCGGCTATCTGCGAGGCTATGAACCAGATGATGGGTTCAGCCGCGACCAGCATTTCATCAGTACTTGAGAAGAAGGTAGATATCTCACCACCGACAGCAAGCCTGGTCGATATGAACGATACCATATCGACTGATAACCTAAGTAACTTCCTACAGGGAGACTTTGTAAGAGTTTCATTCAGACTTGAGATTGGTGATCTTATAGACAGTGAGCTTATGCAGCTCTATCCGGTAGACTTCGCTAAGGATCTTTACAGGAAGTTCCTCGAATCGACCGATCTGGGAGGAACAGCAGAGCCTGCGGGCACCGCTCCTGAAACGGCACCTGCTCCGGCACCGCAGCCGACACCGGCTCCACAGCCACAGCCTGCTCCGGCAGCCTACGCGGCTCCACCGCAACAGGCCTATGCGGCACCACCGCAGCAACAGTACGCGGCGCCACCAATGCAGCCGGTACAGCCTGTAAATGTGGCTCCGGCCCAGTTCGCTTCATTCGATACCTCCTTGAATCCTGTTATGATGCAGGAGAATATAGATCTTATCAAGGATGTACCTCTTGAAGTAACGGTTGAGCTTGGTAGGACGAATAAGACTATAAGAGAGATACTTGATTTTGCGCCCGGCACTATCATAGAGCTGAATAAGCTAGCCGGAGAACCGATAGACGTTCTCGTCAACGGCAAATATATAGCTAAGGGTGAAGTAGTTGTCATAGATGACAGCTTTGGTATCAGAATTACCGATATAGTTAAGTGATGAGTTCTTTATATTGACTCATTCATTATAGAAACAAGCCTTGTAGGCAGAATGTGAGGAATTATGGCTAAGAATGTTTTAATTTGCGATGATGCGGCTTTCATGAGGATGATGATCAAGGATATCCTTACGAAGAATGGCTACAATATTGCCGGTGAAGCAGAGAACGGTGTTAAGGCCGTAGAGAAATATAATGAGACTCATCCGGACCTCGTAATGATGGATATCACCATGCCTGAGATGGATGGAATCCAGGCCCTTAAGAAGATTAAGGAGCAGGATCCTAAGGCTGTTGTTATCATGTGTTCAGCGATGGGCCAGCAGGCCATGGTTATTGAGTCTATACAGTCCGGCGCGAGAGACTTTATAGTTAAGCCTTTCCAGGCAGACCGTGTACTTGAGGCAGTAAAGAAGGCTGTCGGTTGATGCCTCTTCTGTCTCAAAGCAGTATTGACATCTACTCTGAATCAGGCAAGACCGGCTCTACTTCAAGTATTGAAAGCATCGGCCAGATACTTGGTATGCTCGTTATTTTCTTTCTGATACTGTTCGCGGCTTATTATGTCACGAAGTTTATAGGAAAGAAAGGCGGGTATGGAAGCGTAGGACGTAATATCCGTATGATAGAGACGTATCGGCTTGCCGCCGACAAATATATAGCTATTGTCGAAGCGGCAGGCAGATATTTCCTCATCGGAGTCACGAAGAATTCCATAGAGAATCTTGCGGAATTGTCTAAGGATGAGATTGTCGAAATTATACAGTCCTCTGACAGCCGGAGAAAGTTTTCTGATATTTTTAAGGAACAGTTAAAGCAAAGATTCAGTAAAAAGAAATAAGGGCTGGAATACATGAAAATTAGACCACTATTAGCTAAGGCAGCTAGATGGCTGATAAGGGGTGCTGCTTTGGCGGCTGTATTTACCGCTCTTTTTTTTATAAGACCGGTTTTTGCTTCTACCTATAATACCCCGACTCCTACCTATGGAGATACCAATTATACTCCGACTTACGGTACAGAGACTCAGAACGCGAATACCAACGATAACCTCGATAATACAAAGAGGCTTGTAAACGGTGACAGCCCTTATACCATAGGTATCAACGTCACTTCGAATACCGACGACAGCAAGGGACTTACAAGCACCCTAAGGATAATGCTTGCGCTTACTCTTATTGCGCTTTCGCCTTCTATCCTTATAATGCTTACCTCATTTACGAGGATAATCGTTGTACTCCATTTCCTGAGGAGCGCTCTCTCGACGCAGACATCACCTCCTAACCAAGTGCTGATAGGACTTGCTCTTTTCCTTACGTGGTTCATAATGTTTCCGACATTTGAGCAGGTGAGGACTCAGGCAATAGTGCCTCTCGAGCAGGGGACGATAACCGCTGAGGAGGCCTACGCCAAGGGAATAGAGCCTGTCCGCACATTTATGTTCAAGCAGACGAACACCAAGGATATTAAGCTCTTCGTTGATATAGAAGGCCTTGAAAATGTCAAGACGATGGACGATATTCCTACTCATGTCCTTGTTCCTGCCTTCATAATCAGTGAGCTTAGGGCGGCCTTTATCATAGGCTTTTGTTTGTATATACCTTTCATAATCATAGATATGGTTGTCGCCTCGGCACTCATGTCCATGGGTATGATGATGCTTCCGCCTACGACGATTTCGATGCCCTTTAAGATACTGCTCTTCGTCATGGTTGACGGATGGGATCTGGTAATCGGAAATCTCGTGAAGAGTTATGTGCGCTAGCGAATAAAAAGAGGGAAATATGAATCAGGCTACAGTAATTGATATCGCACGCGAAACCGTGAATATCATTCTCAAGGTTTCGGCTCCGATGCTTCTTGCGTCGCTTGTTGTCGGACTTATCGTAAGCCTTCTTCAGACTATCACGAGTATCCAGGAAGCGACACTGACGTTTGTGCCTAAGCTCCTAGTCATACTCCTTATGCTTGTGCTGACAGGCGGATGGATGATGCAGACAATAGTAGAGTTTACGGTTACACTATTTAATAATTTTGGAAATTATGTGCATGAAGCCGAAGGATTTATCATGCTGATCCCGGGGACCCTCATGCCATGAGGTCATATCTGATTTTAAGTAAAGGTACGGGGTCTGTATATGCAACTGCAGTTTACCATTGAAAATCTGGAATATTTGCTATTTATAGCTGCCAGGGTGTCTGCTTTTGTTTATACTGCCCCTTTTTTTAATTTTGGACGGAGCATGGTACCGGCGAGGGTTAAGGCGGGCTTCACATTTTTCCTTTCCATAATCCTTTACTTTGCCCTTCCTTACAATGAAGTCACCTATGAAGGGATATACGGATTCGTTATAGAGGTAATAGAAGAGGTTATAGCCGGCGCCTTTATGGGATTTATGACTGACGCTGTCATGATGATCTTAAACTTCGCCGGTCGTCTCATAGATATTGAGATAGGTTTTTCAATGGTAACCATGATGGACCCCCTCTTCAATGTCGACAGCTCGGTATCCGGTAACATGTATACGTATTTCGTAATCATGATGCTTCTTGCCGGAGGTTACCAGAGGTGGCTCATTCAGGCCTTTGTAGACTCCTATAGGGTTATACCTGTCGGGGCGGTAAATGTTGCTGCTGATATATCAAAGGTAATGCTTACCTTCTGTACCGATTATTTTGTAATAGCTGTAAAGATTGCCCTGCCGCTTTATTCCATGATGCTTATCGTAAATATCGTGCTCGGTATCATGGCAAAGGTAGCTCCTCAGATGAATATGTTCGTTGTAGGTATGCAGCTAAAGGTTCTTGGCGGTCTCTTTGTGTTGACGCTTATGATGCAGCTTCTGCCGGGAGTTACGAATTTTATGGTCGATGAGATGGTTAAGATTCTAAGGTTAGCGGTGGAGGCGCTTTCGCCATGAGTGAAGAATCGTTTAGAAGATTTAAGCTTGACCTCCAGTTCTTCGCTGACGGAGACAAGACAGAACCGGCTACGCCCAAACACCTTGAGGACGCTAGAAATGAAGGTCGTGTCGCAAGAAGTGTTGAGCTCTCAAACGGTCTGACACTGTTAGTGGCCTTCCTCTCGATTAAGCTCTTCGGCTCATTTACAGCGGGAATTTTTACGGGGTCATTCGAGACATTTTACAATATGTTTCCTGATCTTCTGAAAAATGATTTTACCCCGCAGACGAGCGCAAGGATATTCGGCAGGGGGCTTATAGACGTTTTAATCGGAGTGATTCCTTACCTGTTGGCGCTCTTTGTAATTGCCTTTGTTCAGAATGTACTCCAGTTTGGCTTTAAGGTGACGACAAAGCCCCTGCAGCCTAAACCTGATAAGCTTAACCCGATAAACGGCTTCAAGAGAATGTTTTCGCTTGAGAAGGTTCTCGAGCTTTTAAGATCGATTCTGAAGCTTGCAGTTATAGCTCTCTTAGTTTATAATGAACTAAAAGATAAGGCGATAATGATTCTAAATATCTATGATATGGATATGAATTATGCCCTGGCGACGGTGTACGATGAGGTAATTAACCTCGGCATAGAAATTAGCGCAGTATTCACCGGGATAGGTTTTGTTGATCTCTTCTACCAGAAATGGAAATATAAGGAAGATCTCAAGATGAGTAAGCAGGAAATCAAGGATGAATATAAAAACGATGAAGGAGATCCCGAGGTTAAGAACAGGATCCGTCAGAAGATGAGAGAAGCAAGCCGCAGGAGGATGATGCAGGAGGTTCCTAAGGCGGATGTTGTTATAACGAACCCTACTCATTATGCTGTGGCGCTGACTTATGATAAGGACAGGGCGGCCGCTCCACTGGTTGTTGCGAAGGGAGCCGACTATTTAGCCCAGAAGATAAAGGAAGTCGCTCGTGAAAATAATGTAGAGATAGTTGAAAACAGGGCACTTGCCCGTATGCTTTACTTTAACGTGGAAGTCGGAGACCAGATACCGCCTGAGCTCTACCAGATGGTAGCGGAGGTTCTGGCTTATGTATACAGAATCAAGAATAAAGTTGTAACAGGTTGATAAGAAGGAGATACGGAACATGAAAAAACCGGGTAAGGACATAACATTAGGTGTATTTGTCCTGCTTATAATTATCATGTTCATCGTGCCTATTCCTAGCTGGCTGCTCGATATATTTCTTGCCTTTAACCTTTCGATAGCGATGACGGTTCTCTTTACCGCCATGTTCTCGAAGGAACCGCTTGATATGAGCACGTTTCCTACCATTTTGCTGTTAACGACCCTTTTTAGAATAGCTCTTAACGTATCATCTACGAGACTTATCCTTCTTACAGGTGATCCCGGAAATGTTGTAAGAACATTCGGAAATTTCGTCGGAGGCGGCAATCTGATTGTTGGTGTCATAGTTTACCTCATACTTCTTATAGTACAGTTTGTGGTCATCAACAAGGGGTCGGAACGTGTAGCGGAGGTTCAGGCGAGATTTACACTCGACGCTATGCCGGGCAAGCAGATGGCGATAGATGCCGATCTGAATTCAGGCGCGATAACTGATGAGGAGGCCAAGGCAAGGAGACAGAAGATACAGGATGAGTCTGCCTTCTTCGGTTCCATGGATGGTGCTTCCAAGTATGTAAAGGGAGACGCTACCGCCGGCCTTATCATTTCGGTTATAAACTTTGTCGGAGGTCTTGCGCTTGCAATGCTTCAACGTGGCATGTCCGCAAATGAAGCCCTTCAGACATATTCAATTCTTACAATCGGTGATGGTCTTGTTTCAGCTATACCGTCACTGCTTATTTCTCTCGCTACAGGTATTCTTGTCACTAAGGTAAGCAAGGAAGCGGACCTTGGCGGCATGATTATAGGACAGCTCTTCTCAGTGCCGAGAGTTCTTATGATTGTTGGTGCCGCTATGATTCTCTTTGGTGTGGCAACACCTCTTAATACAGTCATATTCCTTGCTATAGGCGCGGCCTTCCTTCTTACCGGTTATAGGATGAGACAGGATATAGGCGAAGAGAAGGTAGAGACGGAGACCCAGGAGGAAGAGGAACAGGCAGAGGAAATCAGACGTCCGGAGAATGTCAACTCCCTTCTCCAGGTTGATCCTATAGAGCTTGAGTTTGGCTATGGTATAATTCCGCTTGCCGATGTGAACCAGGGCGGTGACCTTCTTGACCGCGTAGTTATGATAAGACGTCAGATAGCCTTAGAGCTTGGTTGCGTTGTGCCTATCATAAGGCTTCGCGATAATATACAGTTAAATCCTAACCAGTATATTATTAAAATAAAGGGCGTTAAGGTCAGTGAAGGTGAGATACTTTTCGACCACTATATGGCGATGAATCCGGGATATGTAGAAGAAGAAATCACAGGTATACCGACCGTGGAGCCTTCCTTCCATCTGCCGGCTATTTGGATAACCGAAGGACAGCGAGAGCGGGCTGAGGCATTGGGGTATACCGTTGTGGATCCTCCTTCAATCATAGCTACCCATATAACTCAGATTGTGCGCGAGCATATCTGGGAGCTCCTTACAAGACAGGATGTACAGAATCTTATTGACAATATCAAGGAGAAGGATGAGGCTCTTGTGGGAGAGCTTGTACCTAAGCTTCTGTCAGTCGGTGAGATACAGAAGGTTCTCCAGAACCTTCTTAAAGAAAATATTTCTATCAGAGACCTGGTAACAATCCTCGAGACCCTTGCGGATTACGCTCCTACGACACATGATACGGATGTTCTCACGGAGTACGTAAGGCAGGCTCTTAAGCGGGCCATTTCTGATAAATATTTTCCTGAGGGTGAGACAACGAGTGTTGTCACTCTTGACCCTAAGGTCGAACAGGAGATTATGGACAGTGTCAAGCAGACTGAACAGGGCGCATATATTACCCTTGAGCCTGTGAAGGCACAGAAGATTATAGATTCTCTCAAGGGAGAGGTCGAAAAGCTTGACAAGCTTGGTAAGACTCCTATAGTTGTTACATCACCAATTGTGAGAATGTACTTTAAGAAGCTGACGGAGGATTATTTCAAGGATCTTGTCGTGCTCTCTTACAATGAAGTTGAGAGCAACGTAGAATTACAGTCAGTCGGGATGGTAACAGGATGATAATTAAGAAGTTTGAGGCGGAGACTCAAGAGGAAGCCATATTAAAAGCTAAGGATGAGCTTGGAAGCGGTGCCGTTGTCATGAATATTAAGACAACCAAACCGAAAGGGGTGTTTAAATTCATGAAGAAGCCTGTAGTGGAAGTTACAGCTGCTGTGGATGAAAATGTAGACAGACCAAAAACCCGAGGGCAGGCGGCCGTTACAGCGCCAACTCTTCAGAGTGTAAATGCGGGAAAAGCGACAGCATCTCAGGGTGGCAATCCTGATGTGACAGCTATAGAGAAGAAGCTAAATGACCTTGAAAACCTTCTTGCAAAGCAGATGAAGGAGAGAAACGCTGACAGCCGGGCTATAGAAGCCGTGAAAAAGTCTGTGGATTCGGCTAAGGCTGATGCGGACGTGTATGTAGGAAATGATGGTGGCATTTTTCTTAAGGATGGTCTTCCTTCATCGGACAGCCTCAGCGAATCCTTGAGCGAGGATGTATCTGATATTGAAAATAAAGACAATATGAATGCCTGTATGAAGCTTATTTATGATCAGCTTATCGGAAATGATGTCGACGAGAAGTATGTAAATGAACTGACGGGCGAATTGTCACAGTCAATCAGGAAGGACGCGGGCATAGACGCAGTGCTTGCTGCCGTCTATCAGAAGCTGGTATTGAAGCTTGGTTCCGCTGAGACAATAGAGCGGACACCGGGCAAGGCAAAATATGTGTTTTTTGTAGGCCCTACGGGTGTCGGCAAAACCACTACGATAGCGAAGATAGCCAGTCTCTTAAAGCTTAAGCAGGGGCTCGATGTAGCTCTTCTTACCGCAGATACCTACAGAATCGCTGCCGTTGAGCAGCTTCGCACATACGCGAATATATTGGGAATCCCTATTTCCGTGGTCTATTCGGCCGCTGAGATTACCGATATGAAGACCGAACTTGATAAACATGAGGTTGTACTTATAGACACGGCAGGGCGTTCCGATAAAAACGCTGACCAGATAAACGACCTCAAGATGATGTTAAGAACAATTCCTGAGGATAATAAGGAGACATATCTCGTGCTCTCTGCGACCACAAAAGAAAAGGACCTTATCCGCATAGCCGATGTATATAAGAAAATAGCGGACATCAGGCTCATTTTCACGAAGCTTGATGAAACAGAGACACAGGGAAGTATATATAACATCAGGATGCATACGGGGGCGCCGCTTTCATATATGACATTCGGACAGAATGTTCCCGATGATATAGAGACGGCAAATGCGCAGAATATTGCGAAGCAGCTTCTTTCGGGGACATAAGGGATTGAAAAATGGATCAGGCTGAGAATCTAAGAAATATTATAAAAAAGGAAAATGCCGTTCCGAAACATGTTTCGCGAGTAATGACAGTCACGAGCGGCAAGGGCGGTGTAGGTAAGTCATCGGTTTCCGTCAACCTGGCTATTGCCTTAGCTAAAAGGGGCAAGAAGGTTGTCGTGCTTGACGCCGACTTCGGACTTGCGAATATAGAGATAATGCTTGGCATTCATCCTAAATACACACTCGCTGACCTTATGTTTAACGGAAAGACCCTGTCCGATGTCATTACGGCGGGCGAGGGTGATATCGGCTTTATCTCCGGTGGCTCAGGTATAAGAGAAATGACTGAACTTTCGCAGGCGGAGCTTTCGAACCTTACCGCAAGGCTTAGAAAGCTTGACAGTGTAGCCGATATAATTATTATAGATACAGGGGCCGGAATATCAGGAAACGTCATGGAATTCATTATGAGCTCGAGCGAGGTATTCCTGGTGGCTACACCTGAACCGACCAGCATAACCGATGCTTATGCCTTGCTTAAAACTCTTGGAAGACGTCCCGATTTTATTAAGGAGCGGTCATCCATTAAGCTTATAGCCAATAAGGTAGTTGATACAAATGACGGTCTGGAGCTCTACAGTAAACTCTCAGGCGTATCGGAAAAGTTTCTTGATATACCGCTTCAATATACCGGCGCAGTGCCATTTGACGCGAATATTTCAAGATCTGTGATGAAACAGGTCCCTGTCATGATTTCATACCCGTCTTCTCCCTCGGCGATAGCAATCGAGAAGATAGCTGAGAGCCTCATGGGAGATATGAACGTGGATCCTACCAGGGTAGACAGGGGATTCGCGGCAATATTTAAAGAGGCCTTTACCCGGGCGAAGGTGAGAGGATAGAATTAAGTCATTTAAGAATTACATAATATCTTATAGAAAAGGAGGCATGTATGGCAGAAAAGAAAATAAAAGCCGGTGACAATATTTCCATGTCAAGACCCGGCGCTGCCACCGAAGAGGCGAGAAAGCTTGAGCTTGCGAGCAAGGTTCTCGAGTTTGACGGAGACAGGACAATGAAGATAGCGATGCCGATGGCGAAACTGACATACATAGCGCTCGAACCGGGCGAGATAGTACTTATGTATTTCTTTTCGTCCGGAGTTATGTTCTTTGCAGAAGGCAGGGTTGTTGACAGAGCGCATGAGGATAAAATGCCTGTCGCGACAGTAACTCTTATTACTGAACCTGAGCTAATGCAGCGAAGGCAGTTCTACAGAATAGAGTGTATAATAGACGCTCAGACGCATGAGCTTACCGAGGATGAATTGAAGGTAATAGAGGAATTAGACAGTAAAGAAAGAGAGAGCATTGCGCACCTCAGCAAATATCTTGATTCCCTGGTTGAAGACGTGCCGAAGTGGGAAGAGGGAGTGATAGTTGATATAAGCGGAGGCGGAATCAGGTACCATTCAGAGGAGGAGAGAAATAAGGGTGACAGAGAGCTTCTCGCCATGAAGCTTAAGAGCGAAGGCAACATCAAGGAATATCATCTGCTGTTGAGCATTGTGAGCAGTGAACGAAAGACAGTCAACAGGAAAGTATTTTACGAGAACCGAGCGAAATTTATCAGTATTAATGATAAGGATCGTGAAGCGATAGTCAGATTTGTCTTTGAAGAAGACAGAAAAAAGCGTAGTAAGGCGGCTGAAAGAAATTTGCCGGTTTGATAGGGAGGCAGTGATGGCTAAAAAGATTTTAATAGTTGATGACTCTGCACTCATGAGAAGAGTAATATCTGATATAATCAACTCAGATGAAAGATTTACGGTAGAAGACACCGCAAAGGACGGGCTGGAAGGCTTGGACAAGATCACGAAGAGTGGGAACAGGTTCGATGTGATCCTTCTTGACATTAACATGCCTAGGATGAACGGACTTGAACTCATGGCCGAACTCTCGAAGCTTCGTGTCAGGACGCCGGTTATCATTGTGAGTACCCTTGCGAAGGATGGCGCCGATGAAACTATTAAGGCTCTTGAACTTGGAGCGTTTGATTTTGTTACAAAGCCGGGAAGCTTCGCCGGAATGAAATCAGATGACTTGAAGGCCGATCTTATAGCCAAGGTTGCCGCTGCTTGCCACCTCGCGCCTAAGAAATCTGTCGCGAAGCCTGCGGTAGTAACTCCGGTTAAACCGGAGGTCTTCATTCCGAAGAGTCGTCCGGCAAGAACGAACGGGAAGACCCTTATCGCTCTTGCGTGCTCTACCGGTGGACCTAAAGCGCTTCAAACTGTTATGCCGATGCTCCCGGAAAAGCTTAACGCCGCCATGCTTATAGTCCAGCACATGCCGGAAGGTTTTACGCTTTCCCTTTGTGAGAGACTTAATGAGATGAGTGTCGTTAATATCAAGGAAGCGGCAGACGGAGACATTTTAAGGAAGGATCAGGTTTATCTTGCGAAGGGTGGTTTCCAGATGAAATTCAAGGAATCCGCCAGCGGCAATTTTCTTTCATTGACTAAGGATCCTCCGAGAGGAGGACTCAGACCTTGCGCTGATATCATGTACGAGAGCCTTGTAGGTTCCGCGTATGAGAAAATTGTATGTGTTGTGCTCACAGGAATGGGAGCTGACGGTACGAGCGGTATCAGGCAGCTAAAAGAAACCAATAATGTTTATGTTATAGCTCAGGATGAGCCTACATGTGTGGTTTACGGGATGCCGCGCGCCATATATGAGGCTGGCCTTGTGGATGAAGTAAAGCCGCTTGACCAGATTGCTGACGCTATAGCGAGAGCAACGGGGGTGCGATGAAATGGATGTAAGCCAGTACCTTGACATTTTTGTTGACGAGACAAAGGAGCATATCCAGAGCTTAAACGACCAGATTATGGTTCTTGAGAAGGAGCCAGATAACAAGGACGCCATTCAGGAAATATTCCGCGCGGCCCATTCCCTCAAGGGTATGGCCGGTACTATGGGATTCAAGAGGATGCAGCGCCTTACCCACGATATGGAGGATGTGTTCTCTGCTATTCGTGATGGCAAGCTCAAGGTAAATGAGGGTCTCGTAGATACGCTCTTTAAAGCACTTGATGCCATACAGGCATACCTTGATACAATCGTGGATACATCAAACGAAGGTACTGAGGACAACCAGGAAATTATTGATGAGCTTGCTGCCTTCTTAAACGGCGGTCAGGCTCCTGCGAAGACAGAGGAAGCTGCTCCTGCAGCCGACGCGGCAGCTCCTGCTCCTGCGGCAGCTCCTGCTGATAACGATAAGGCTCATTATAAGAAGATCGCTATAGATGAAGCAGCGGCCGATACGCTTAAGAAGGGTATGGAGGACGGTCTTAACGCATTCGGAATCACGGTTTATATCGCCGAGTCCTGTCTCCTCAAGGCTGCGAGAGCATTCCTTGTATTTAAAGCTATAGAAGAGATGGGTGATGTGATTGTTTCAGATCCTTCAACCCAGGATATAGAAGATGAGAAGTTCAACTTTGACTTCAGTATGATTTTCCTCACAAAACATAATGAGGATGAGATTAAAGCCGCTATCATGGATGTATCCGAGATAGCTGACTGCGTTATGGGCAAGGTTGACCTGTCTGCTCCAAAGCCTGCTGACGATGCGAAAGCAGCGGCTCCTGCCGCGGCAGCACCTGCGGGTGGCGCGGCAGCGGCTACGGCGGCTGCTCCTGCTCCGAAGGCAGCGGCTCCTGCGGCAAAAGCACCTGCGGGTGGCGCGGCAGCGGCAGCGGCAGCCAAGAAGAAGCCTGTTGTCAACAGGTCAGTCCGTGTAGATATTGAGAAGCTCGACAGCCTTATGAACCAGGTATCAGAGCTTATCATTGCGAAGAACGGCGTTGTCGCCATGGCAAATAATGCCCAGAATGGCGATGAAGCAAGCCTTACAGCTCTTAACGAGCAGATAGAGTACCTTGGAAATGTAACAACAAGCCTTCATGAGACGGTTATGAAGGTAAGAATGGTACCTATCGAAAGTGTTTTACAGAAATTCCCAAGAATGATCCGTGACCTGTCAAAGAAGCTTGACAAGAAGATGGAGCTCTATATGACAGGTGAGGATACAGAGCTTGACCGTACCGTTGTTGATGAGATTGGTGATCCTCTTATGCACCTCCTCCGAAACAGCGCTGACCATGGTCTTGAACCTAACGAAGAACGTATTAAGGCAGGCAAGCCTGAGGTAGGCTCCATCTTCCTTGACGCTTACCAGGAAGGCAATAACGTTGTCATCGAGGTAAGAGATGATGGTACCGGTATTGATGTCGAAAAAGTTAAGAACAAGATGGTTGAGAGAGGCATCATAACCGCAGACCAGAAGGATTCCGTAACTGAGAAGGAGGCTATAGCGGAGCTTTTCCAGCCTAGCTTCTCGACATCAGATAAGGTAACCGAGGTTTCCGGACGTGGTGTCGGCCTTGATGTTGTTAAGACTAATATCGAAAAACTCGGCGGTTCCATCGAGTGTAAGACAAAGTGGGGTGAAGGCTCTACATTTACAATAAGACTTCCACTTACCCTTGCTATAGTTCAGGCTCTTATGGTTGAACTTGGAAAAGAGAAATACGCTATTCCTCTTGGAAGCATTGAGACTATAGAGGATGTTCCAAAGAGCGATATCAAGTATGTTCAGAGTCACGAGGTAATAAATCTTCGTAACATGGTTATACCTCTCGTAAGGCTTGACGGGCTTCTTGATGTACCTGACAGGGAAGACAATGGTGACGATCTTGTCATAGTCATTGTAAAGAAGGGTGACAAGCTCGCCGGTCTTGTAGTAGACAGTCTGATAGGTCAGCAGGAAATAGTTATAAAGTCTATCGGAAAATATATCCATGCGCCTAAGGTCGTAAGCGGTTCTACCATCCTTGGAGATGGCGAGGTAGCGCTTATTCTAGATCCTAACGTGTTACTGTAATGGATTATGTCAACCCTTTAGAAAAGAGGTAAATCTGATGGAAAATAACGCAAACGCAACCGATACAACCAGACAGTTCATTGTCGCTAAGCTTGGCGATGAACAGTATGGCATAGATATCAAATATATTGACAATATCGTAAGGATGGCAAGAATTACCAGAGTTCCAAAGGCTCAGCCGTTTTTTAAGGGAATAATCAACCTGCGTGGTGAGGTAATCCCGGTAATGAGCCTCCGCCTTAAGTTTGGCCTTCCTGAAGATGAAATAACGAACGCTACCAGAATTATTATCATTAAGCTTGAAGACAGCGACAGCTCAATAGGTGTCCTTGTCGATGCCGTAAAGGAAGTTGTCACTCTGTCTGAGGACGAGATTGAGCCAAGCAAGGGCAACAGCAAGGATAATAAATATCTCCTTGGCGTAGGAAAGCATGGAGAAACGCTCGTTTCTCTGCTGAATCTTCCAAATGTAATTATCGAAAAGGATTCTGAGAGCGCTAAGTAATGTCACTTCACGAAGTGAAGTGACGCAGACCCGGCCTTCGCGAAGCGAATTATCATGGCCGGGTTCTCCAAAAGCTGATATTGGTATTTTTATGAGGCACCGGCAGGTATGTGCCGGTGCTGTTTTTAATAAGTCATCCTTTGTGGATGGCTGCCTTATATGTTCACGGGGAGAAAACAAGTGGGCGATTTAAATTTAAATGATGTCAGCACGGTTCAGTTTGATGTGCTGAAGGAACTGGGAAATATAGGAGCGGGCAATGCTACAACTGCTCTCTCCAGTATGATAAACGCGAAGGTGGATATGAAGGTCCCTAAGGTTGACCTTCTTACATTTGAGCAGCTGCATGAGATAATCGGTGGCGCCGAGACTCCTGTGGCAGGTATTCTTGTAACCCTTGAAGGCGATGTAGATGGCATGATGATGTTCATCATGAAAATAAACAGCGCATGGGAAATAGTGGACACTCTTCTTGGCAGGGAACCGGGAAGTACAGATCCGTCCACTCCTTTTGATGAGATGAGCACGTCAGCCCTTAAGGAGATAGGAAATATCATCTGTGGCGCTTATATTTCATCTCTGTCGCAGCTTACAAGGCTTACGGTTGTTCAGTCAATTCCTTACCTTTCGGTGGATATGGCCGGGGCGATATTATCTGTTCCGGCGATAGAGTTTGGTAAGGTGGGAGACAAGGCTCTTCTTATTGAATCACAGTTTTTTGGTGATGATGAAGATGTTACCGGATACTTTATTCTTACACCGACACCAGATTCTTACAGCAGGATCCTGAGTTCATTAGGGCTTTAATGGCTGAACTCCTGATCAGGGGAGTGTAATATGGGGAATATGATAAAAGTGGGCATGGGCGACCTAAAGGTGTGCAAATGTCCTGATAATCTGACTACATTGGGGCTCGGGTCATGCGTAGGCGCGGTCCTGTACGATAAAAAGACGAAAGTAAGCGGTATGCTTCACTGTATGCTTCCGGACAGTACGAAGATAAGCAATAACTCTAATATTGCGAAATTCGCCGACACCGGCCTTGACGAGCTTCTGAAACAGATGCTCGCTCTTGGCGCGAAAAAACCAAATATGGTTGCGAAGATAGCGGGTGGAGCCCAGATGTTTGCCTTCTCTAACAGCAACGACATGCTTCGTGTAGGCGACAGAAATGTAGAAGCAGTAAAAGCCAAGCTTAAAACCATGGGTATTCCCATAATTGCTCAGGATACGGGGCTTAACTATGGGCGTACCATAGAGTTTTATTCGGAGACAGGCATTTTGCTGATAAAAGCAGTCGGAAAGGGGCAGAAGGAAATATGAAGAAGGAGTGGATTCAGGCTTTTATTACGCTCCTTGCCGCGGCGATTACCATGGTCTTCTGCTTTATCAATCAATATGACACTCTTTTTTCTCTGAAGCGGCTTCTCATTGTCATAATCGTTTTCATGATAATCGGGTCATTTGCGAAGAAGGCATATATCAAGATAGAGGAATCTACCCCGCCGCCTGAGGACATGGACAAGAAGAAAGAGCAAAAAGAAGATGATGATGCTGAGGAAGACATGGAAGGCATAGATGAAAACAACAGTGACACGGGTGAAAATGAGCCTACGGCTGAAATGTTGACGGATGAAGATAATAAAGTTAGTCAGGAGTAGTGTGTGAATGGCGGATGAGAATGAAAGAGCGAAGCTATGGGAGGAATATTCCCGAAAACCGTCTACGGAACTGAGAGACAGGCTTATAGTTGAATACGCTGACCTTGTTAAGGTTGTTGCCGGCAGGATGTCAATGTATTTGGGGCGAAATGTTGAATATGATGATCTTGTCGGGTACGGAGTGTTTGGACTTATTGAATCTGTGGACAGATTCAATCCGACTAAGAATGTTAAATTTGAGACATTCGCAAGCCAACGCATCAGAGGAGCAATCCTTGACCAGATACGAAAGCTTGACTGGCTTCCGCGCTCTGTGAGACAAAAACAGAAGAATTATGAGACAGCCAAGAGCGAGCTGGCTTCTAGCTTAGGCAGGACGCCTACAGCGGATGAGCTTGCGAAGAAAATGGGACTGACTGTAGATGAAATCGCGGGACTTGAGGCTGATACCGAGCTTTCGAGTCTTGTTTCGTTGGATGATTATCTTGAACAGGGATCCGAAGTCGGAAACGATGAGGCCAGGGGGAACAGCGATCATGGGATTGTATCTTATGAATCGCCGGAAACAAAGGTTGAGAAGGAAGAGCTTAAGCAGACTATCGTCGATGCTATAAATGAGCTGACTGAGAAGGAAAAAACGGTCATCTCACTCTATTACTACGATGAAATGAACCTCAGAGAAATAAGTAACATTATGTCAGTTTCGGAATCAAGAGTATCACAGCTCCATAGCAAGGCCTTGGTTAAACTGAAAAACAAGCTTGGTGATTATGTAGAGACCTTCACAAAGCATATTTAACCTTAAAACATTTAAACTTGATTTTTTTGCGAAATGGGGGTAATATGGTTTACGCAAATGCTTTTTTTCAACTCGTAATCAGAGATAACGGAACGTTCATAAAGTACTTCCCGCCTATGATGAAGGGAAGACCTCTTGATATGAATGAACTGGCAACATACCTTGCGAAAACGGGAGTTCCGTATGATGCTGCTGCTGTAGAAAAGCAGATGTTATCGGCCAAGGCTCCTGTGCTTATTGAATTGTCGGAAAAGAAAGCTGTGCCTGAGACTGAGAAATGCATTGTCAGTATTTCAAAGGATAATATGGCGGCCTTTGCGCACTTTATTGCGCCATCTACCGGTGGCAGAGCATTGACGAAGTCTGACATTCAGGGAGAGCTTGATACAGCGGGTGTCAAATTCGGCATAGATGAAGAGGCTATAGATAAATATCTTGCCAACAGACAATACTGTACCGAGTTTCAGCTTGCTAAGGGCGTGGAACCGCGTAACGGGTCTAACGCCTCCATTGAATATAAATTTAATACAGATTTGTCCGTCAAGCCAAAGGAAAATGAGGATGGGTCTGTTGATTTCCACTCTCTTGATATCATGTCCAAGGTTAAGGCAGGGGATGTAGTGGCGGTCATGATTCCGGCGGACCCGGGGGATCCCGGTAATGATGTTCGGGGGAATGTATTAAAGCCTGCCCAGGTAAAGAAATTAAACTTCCGCTACGGAAGAAATCTTCACGTATCAGAGGACGGACTTTCGCTCATTTCAGATGTTTCGGGGCACGTAACGCTTGATGGCGACAGAGTTTCGGTATCGGATACCTATACCGTAGAAGGAAACGTGGATACATCTACAGGCGATATCAATTATGACGGAAATGTTGAAGTAAAAGGAAACGTCATAGGAGGCTTTAAGATAACCGCCTCCGGAGATGTTGATGTTGAGGGAACCGTTGAGGACGCTATTATAGAAGCAGGTGGCCAGATATGCCTTAAGCGAGGTATCCAGGGTATGGGTAAGGGCACGCTCAAGGCCGGTACCAATATTATCGCAAAGTTCCTTGAGAGCACGAAGGCCATTGCCGGAGGATATATTCAGGCTGACGCCATAATGAATAGTGAAGTTTCAGCAGGTGGCGACATAAAGGTCGATGGCAGAAAGGGAAATATAACCGGAGGTACAACCAGGTCAGCTTCTCTTGTCGATGTCAAGAACGCCGGCTCGGATATGGGGATAAAGACCGTATTTGAGGTCGGTGTCGATCCTACTATACTTTCGGACGTGAAGAATACCCAGTCAAGGATGACCGAGCTTGCGAAGTCTATGGCGAGTTCGAAGCAGCTCATAGAAATGTTCGCTAAGAAGCTAAAGCGCGGTGAAAAGCTTCCACCTGACAAGCTTCTCCAGTTCAAGACTCTTTCCGATGGATTTAAGAAGGATGCCGCTGAGCTTGAGGGACTTCAGAATAAAATGGGTGAGCTCATGGAGGCTATGGATGAACAGCAGGGTGGATGCGTAAAGGTAAGAGGAGTGGCCTATCCCGGTGTAAAAATCACAATCAATGACGCAACCATGTATGTCAAGAAACCTGTCCAGTACAGTTCATTTGTTAAGGATGGCGCAGATGTGTGCGTGAAAGGACTTTAATCCTTCCGAAAGGAGGTAGTGGTATGCCTGTGATGAACATAGACCATCTTGTTATGGCTAACAGGAGTCAGGAGACTTCCATAGTACAGTCGAATGCTGAATCTAAGATGCCTGCGGCCCAGGTTGCGGCAAACGAAAGAATCCGGCATACTACGGAAGAAAATACCACAAGGACCACCGAAACCCAGAATATTGTTAAGCAGGACACGAAGTTTGACGCGAGAGAAAAAGGCAAAAATGAATATGTAGCTACCGAGAAAAAGAAGCAGGAGCCTGAGGATGAGGAAGGCGAAATCCATAATAAGGAGCTCCTTGAACAGATTCTTGGCGTGGAAGGAAGATCAATAGATTTAAAGTTGTAGTTGTGAGGCAGTTGGTAACAATATGGAAGCAGTAGTTATTGTAGTTATTATACTTGGCATAGTGGCGCTGTTCGCAAGCTTTTTTATAAAAGAACGCCCGGCCGTGGAGGAAAGAGAAAAGGATAAAATAGCTTCAGAGATAAAGTCTAAGGCTATGTCTGATGAAAACATGGATGCGATAGTTTCTGAGGCAGTAAAGAGATTTGGGACACAGCTCGATGACATTACATCTACCAAGGTAACCGAAGCAGGCGACAAAATGGATGAAAAGGCTAATGAAAAAATGTTAGCCATTAACGATATGTCCGATCAGGTTGCCGCTAAAATAGAGGAAAATCATAAAGAGGTCGTTTTTCTTTATGATATGCTGAACGAGAAATCAGATAATTTAAAGGATTATTCCAATAAGATTGAGGGAATGAAACGTCAGATAGAAAATGACGAAAAAATTCTTCAAAGTATCTCCTCGAGTATAGATGAACGCGAAGCGCTTATGAGAGCGAGCAGGAATCTTGGCGAGAGTAGAATGGTGGATGACCTTCCTACTGCGGTTGATATTACAGCAGGAAATGATGATACTCGTGAAAGGGCCGGCAGGGCTCCGCTTACAGGTATTGAGGCTGCCGCTGCCGCTACGAAAAAAGCGGGAACGGCCGCTAAGGCAGCCGCAAGAAGGAATGCCGTTAAGAAGGCTCCGGAAGCGAAGATTACTGACAGTGTATTGGTTGAGACCCTTTTAAACGGTGAAGCCGGCGAAATCGCTCCATCGATTCAGAGCCCGGCAACTCAGGGTGAGGTCAATAAGCGGATAGTTGATATGGCCGACAGCGGTAAGAGTGTTTTAGAGATATCGAAAGAGTTAGGAATGGGACAGGGCGAAGTGAGACTGATACTGGGACTCTATGGCCATAAGAGGTAATATCGTTGAAAAGAAAAGATTTTTTACGCGGTTTCGGATGTGGCGTAATAATTGCTGCGTCGATAATCGGAATCGCCATTTTGAATACAAAGCCTACCGTAACGGATGCCGAGATTATAGCGAGGGCGGAAGCGCTCGGCATGATGACTGAAGATCAGGCAAAAGAGAAGGAACTCGACAGCATTAAGCAGGAAGCTATTTCGGGAAGCGCCGTTGCTTCATCAACCGGGGAAAATGTTTCATCTGCCGGTATTGCTGATGAAAGTTCCGGCGGCAGTGGATCAACTTCTTCTGAAGTAAGTTCGGAGCCAAGCACGTTTCATGTTTCAGAAAATAATGGGGCTGTCGCGACAGGAGCGACTATAGTATCAAGCGCTGCTGTGACTGATGATAATAGCGAAGACAGTAAATCCGAAACCATTAAGAAATCTGAGCCTGAAAAGTCTACAGGCTCAGCTGATACGAAGGATAGCGAGTCCGTAAAGTCAACAGAGAAGACTAATTATCAGACGGCAACGACTTCTGATACGTCTTCTGCTTCATGTACTCTTGCAATAAAGAGCGGAATGTATTCCGAAGAAGTGAGCAGAATTCTTGCAAGCAATGGGATTGTCGACAGCAGTTCAAAGTTTAATTCTTATCTTATAAAGAATGGATACTCTGACAGGATAAGCGTAGGTACGTATACACTGAAACAGGGAATGACTTACGCCGAAATAGCAAGGATTATTACGCGTTAGACTCCTTCAGTCAGCTTCGCTGGCAGCTCCCTCAGGGAGGGAGCCGAATATGAAGATTTAACTTGACAAAGGCCACACAGGTGTGATATAATATCTCACGTTGTGTGGCATTATTATGCCCAAAATAATCACGATGGTTCCGGACCGGTTGCGCCGCTGGCGTCTGTAGGCCCTATACGCGGGAATCATCGGAAGTATAAACCACAGGAGGTTTTATTATGAGCGTTATTTCAATGAAACAGTTACTTGAAGCAGGTGTACACTTTGGCCATCAGACCAGAAGATGGAACCCTAAGATGGCTCCTTATATCTACACCGAGAGAAACAGCATCCACATCATCGACCTTCAGAAGACAGTAGGCATGGTTGATGACGCTTACAACGCTATCAAGGAGATCGCTGCGAATGGTGGCACTATCCTTTTCGTAGGTACCAAGAAGCAGGCTCAGGACGCTATCAAGGAAGAAGCAGAGCGTTGCGGTATGTACTATGTTAACGAGAGATGGCTCGGTGGTATGCTCACAAACTTCAGAACAATTAAGACCCGTATCGAGAGACTTAAGGAAATCGAGAAGATGAGCGAAGACGGTACATTTGATGTTCTTCCTAAGAAGGAAGTAATCAAGCTCAAGAAGGAATGGGACAAGCTTGAGAAGAACATCGGCGGTATCAAGGATATGAAGAAGATTCCTGACGCTATCTTTATCGTAGACCCTAAGAAGGAAAGAATCTGCGTTAAGGAAGCTCATTCTCTTAATATCCCTCTTATCGGCATCGCTGATACAAACTGCGATCCTGACGAGCTTACATACGTAATCCCTGGTAACGACGACGCTATCCGTGCCGTAAGACTTATCGTTGCGAAGATGGCAGACGCTGTTATCGAGGCTAAGCAGGGCGAAGATACAGCAGCTGAGGCTTCAGAGGAAGCTCCTGCAGAGGCATAATTAACGGTAATAATAACTGAGGGCCAGTTTACTGACCCTCATATCAATGTATATAATCAAAGAAAAGAGGATAATAAAATGGCAGCAGTTACAGCAGCACTTGTTAAGCAGCTCCGTGAAGCAACCGGTTCAGGCATGATGGACTGCAAGAAGGCACTTGGCGCTACTGACGGTGATATTGATAAGGCAGTTGAGTGGCTTCGTGAGAACGGTCTCATGAAGGCAGCTAAGAGAAATGAGAAGATCGCGGCTGAGGGTGTTTCTTTCGCTAAGACTTCAGATGACGCTAAGAGCGGTGTTATCGTTGAGGTTAACTCAGAGACAGATTTCGTAGCTAAGAACGAGAAGTTCCAGGGCTTCGTAGCGGATGTAGCTAATCAGGCTATGAATACTACAGCAGCTGATGTTGATGCGTTTCTTGAAGAGAAATGGGCTAAGAACCCTTCACAGACGGTTAAGGATGTTCTTACAGAGCAGATCGCTGTTATCGGTGAGAACATGCACATCAGAAGATTCGCAAAGCTCACAGAGAACGATGGCTTTGTAGAGACATATATTCATGGCGGCGGAAGAATCGCTGTTGCTCTTGCTGTTAAGAGCACGGTAGTTAATGATGCCGTTAAGGAAGCAGCTAAGAATGTCTGCATGCAGATCGCTGCTATGAATCCTGAGTATTTGAATGACGCTGAGGTTCCTCAGGAGTACAGAGACCATGAAATGGATGTCCTTAAGGCTCAGGTCGCTAACGACCCTGAGATGGCTAAGAAGCCTGAGAATATCGTTGAGAAGATGCTCATCGGACGTCTCAACAAGGAGCTTAAGGAGATCTGCCTTGTAGATCAGGTTTACGTTAAGGATAGCTCTATGAGTGTTCAGAAGTATATTGATTCTGTAGCTAAGGAAAACGGAGCTGAGATCAGCCTTGTTAAGTTTGTTCGTTATGAGACAGGCGAAGGCATCGAGAAGAAGCAGGAAGACTTCGCAGCAGAGGTTGCGGCTCAGATTAAGTAATAGTCTAAAATTTCATATAGACAATCAAAAGGTCGGATACCGGATGGTATCCGACCTTTTGATATTCAAAGCTTTATCGAAAAATGCTCTTCTTATTTGAAAAATATCTTTATTTCACAGGTAAAGTATGCTAAAATATATAAGCGGACTTAAAACTTTTTTATAATTATGCCTTAAAGAGCGAGAGGAACTAAGAATATGAGATACCGTAAAAGGATTTCATTTATTATATTTCCGGCAATAGCGATAGCGATACTGATTTCAATATTTGTACTGCTAAGAACTAAAATGCCGCCAATTCATACTTACCGTGTGTATGACCTCCAAAAAGGGTGGACAGTAGAATTTAACGGAAAAAGGATTATGACGACCGACCTGTCGGATGTCACACTCGAAAATGTAAAGAAGGGCGATTCACTGAAGATCAGCCAGAAGTTCTACGACTATGATGATGCTCCTGGCAACAGCCTGGTTTTCAGATCGGTTAATGCCTATGTCAATGTCAATATTGCCGGGAGAAGTGTCTATACCTCAGGCTTCGACCGCTTCACAGAGGGAAAGGTTGTACCTAAAAAAATACATGATGTCCCTTTCTCAGACCCATCATCAGGCAAGGTTGTAACGATATCATTTATAGCGGGTTCGGATAATGCCTTTACCGGAATTGAACATATATACATGGGCCGATATATTAATGTTTGGAACTATCTCATCAGAAAGAGATTTTCACCATTGATTGTCGGTACATTCCTGTATATATTTTCTATGATGCTTTTTATCCTTTTTCCTCTGATTTACGCTAGGAAGAAGAGCATGTCTCTTCTGTTTATTGCCATGGAGAGCTTCTGCTTTGGCTTATATACCTTGTGCTTTAATGATGTACCCCAGCTCGTTTCCATATGGCCAACCATTTTCATGTACATAGAGTACATGACTCTATTCTGTATGCCTCTTGCCGTTATGGGCTTTATCGTATCAGATAATGAAGATAAAACAGGGTGGGTTGGAAGACTCCTTGTTGCAGTTGACCTGATCTTTCCGATTGTAGCGTTAGTTTCGGATTTGACAGAAATAGCCTTAATTAACACCTTTGTCTTTCCTATGTATGCCCTTACTGCAATTAACTTTCCATACGGTATATATCTGATAATTAAGAATGACAGAATAAGGAGAAAGAGAGACAAATATATTCTTTCCCTCAGCAATGAGAATAAGATAAATTTTGTAGTCATCGGCATTATAGGGCTTTTACTATTTGCCGGGGTAGATATGGTAACCTTTATTATGAGTAAAATGGGGCTTAAAATCGGTGGCGACGTAAGCCTGACCAACTTTTCTCCATTAGGCTTCGTGACATACGTAAGCTGCCTTACCATGCATTATTTTACCCACAGCATGGACCACGTGCTTGAACGGGATGAGAAGGAGATGCTGGAAGGCCTTGCGTACACGGACGCTCTTACAGGACTATCTAACAGGGCGAGGGCTGAGCAGCTGATGAGCTCTGATTATCTTGCCTCAAAGAACTTCTCTCTTGTAGCGATAGACCTTGACCATCTGAAAGAAACCAATGATACTCTTGGTCACTCTGAAGGCGATGACTTACTCACAACATTTTCAAAAGCCCTTACGGACGCATTTAATAAGGCTACTCTGATAGCGAGGATGGGTGGCGATGAATTCACGGTTATCGCGGTTGGAAAAGGAAATAAAAATATTGACGGCAGGATAAGGGACCTCGATAATTTATGCGCAGATTATGAAAAAGACAAGCCTTATAGGATAAGCTTTTCATATGGTATTGCCACCTCGAACGAGTCGGAGGCAAATGACCCCCATGGAGTTTACGCGATTGCCGACAGAAGAATGTACGATATGAAAGCTGAACATCATAAGAATGGAGAAAAAAATGGGGACTGAAATTGCGGCGCGAAAGCATTTGAAATTTACCTCTATAAAGGCCATTATTGTGAGTATGCTTATTATTGCGGGTATTTATATTCTGAATACCGGAATGATGGATTTTACCGAACAGGGTACTATTGCCTACTTAAGCGACGAATGGAATCTTAGCAGTGAAAATACCTTTTTAAATAATATTACTACTGATGAGATAGATGATTATATAAGGAATAAGGCTAAACCCGGAGATAAGGTGACAATAACATCCAGAATGCCTGACGAGGGACAAAATACAGCTCCGACAATAAAGCTTCATGTTGTAAACCTGCCTTATAAGGTATACTATAATAATAACCTTATTACCGATGACAGCATGCGCTATGTAAAGAAAAATATTTATCTTGGTGAACGGACGACCTACGTCGGACTCCCGTCATCGGCTGCGGGGCGGGATGTCAGTATTGCCTTTTTTATCAGGGAAAATAATCATAATTCAAGACTGTTTACGCCAATATGGGGAAATTCCGAGGACTTGTTTTTCCGATTTATTTCGGATAATGTTTTTGCCATATCAATAGGAATATTTTTATTTGTATTCGGAATACTTTTCTTTACGATAAGTCTCTTCATCCTTCCCGCGATGAGAAAGGTAAGCGAATTAATATATTCATCACTTTTGTGCGTAAATATTGGACTTTATATTTTATCGGACGCTTCTATATTAAAAATGTTCCTCGATACGGAATTATGTGATGCCCTGTACGTAGTTTCTGTATTTACTTATGTGCCGCTTATCTGCCTGCTGTTACACGCAATTTATCCTTACAAAATAAAATCGGCGCTTGGTATAACAGCAATTATCGCGGCAGTTTCAAACGGAATTCTTATACTCCTGCATTTTTGTGGGGTATTATTTATAGACCAGACTTTTGGATTAACATATATTATAGAAGTGGCTCTCATTGTCGTACAGATAATTACTATCAACAGAGAAGGGCTCATCAGCTGGAGGTCTGAGACAGCAGGTTCACTTGAACTAAAGGCTATAATAGTTCTTGAAGCTTTAGATATGATTGAGCCGATACCTGAAATTCTCTCTTATGCGTATGTTGATGTAAATGTTACCATAAAATTAATTGGTCCTGCTATTTTCGCGGCTCTGACAGCATATAATAATCTCACCTATTTGTCAGACGCCTATGTAAACGGAACGGCCTATACCAAGCTAAAGCGCCTTGCCTACAGGGATGAACTGACGGGGCTTGCGAACCGGGCGACCTTTGATAAGCTAATGAATAAATTCGCGAAAACGGATGAAGATTATCTTATCATGTCAATTGACTTGAATGATCTGAAGAAGATTAATGACAATTACGGTCATGTTCGCGGCGACGAATACATTAAGAAGTTCGGGAAAATACTTGATGAGACCTTCAGCGCTTATGGAACCTGCGCAAGGACAGGCGGCGATGAATTCGTGGTCATGTCAACGATGCTTTCCGATGAAAAAGCGTACTCACTCTCTGAATCACTTCGTCAGAAAATGAGCACGCTGTCACGTAAGAATGATAAACCATACAGCGTTGCCATAGGCTGGGCCTTCCGCCATGAGAGGGGATACAATGATCCCCATGAAATTTACCTGCTCGCCGATAACCGAATGTACGACAATAAGCGAATGATTAAGGGCGAGGAAGGGAGGTAAGTGCTGTCTCGCAGTACACGCACCTATAAGTCTTATTCGCCCTGTCTGTTAACTTGAATACATGGTGAAGTCCGCGCTCCTCAGTAGTGATGCAGCGCGGATTTTTGCATTTAAATACATCACTCACAAGCTCAGGCAGGTCAGGCCTTTTCTTGTCAATTATCGCCCCGTTTTTAATAATGTTAATTGTGATATTATCACCGAACATAGATAATATGTCGAGGTTTATTTTGTCGGACAGGCCTTCAATTTTAATTATATCCTTCTTACCCATCTTTGAGCTTTTAGCATTCTGAATAATAGCGACACTGTTTGCGTAGTGGTCAAGGCCAAGGTAGCCGTATATTTTAATCGCAAGTCCGGCCGGAATATGGTCTATAACGTATCCGGAATCAAGTCCGCTTATATTTAACATATTTTTCCTCCCTTATCTCATACCTAATAACTTAAGAATAATCGCCTGGCGGACATAAACCGCAAGCTTCGCCTGGGTGAAATACTGAGCTCTCGGGTCATCATCGACCTCCGGAGCGATTTCATTTACACGAGGAAGCGGATGGAGAATTAAGAGATCCTTCTTAGCCTTAGCGAGCTTCCCCTCGTCCAAAATATAGGTATCGCGAAGTCTGATATAATCAGCCTCGTTAAAGAATCTCTCCTGCTGAACCCTGGTCATATAGAGGATATCGAGATCCGGAAGAGCCTCCTCAAGAGAACGTGTCTCGGTATATGTGCAGTGATTCCTCTCAAGCACCTCATTTTTAACATAATCCGGTAATTTTAATTCATCAGGTGATATGAGTACGAAATGGAACCCCGTGTAGCGAACGAGCTCATTTATAAGAGAATGAACCGTACGGCCGAACTTGAGATCGCCGCAGAAGCCTATGGTCATGTCGGCGAGCTGTCCCTTAAGCTCCTTGATTGTAAAAATATCCGCAAAGGTCTGCGTAGGGTGATTGTGACCACCATCGCCGGCGTTTATTATCGGGATGCGTGAGTAGCGGCTCGCCACATACGGAGCGCCTTCCTTTGGATGCCTCATGGCGCAGATATCGGCGTACGAAGAAACGATGCGGATAGTGTCGGCGACCGTTTCCCCTTTAGATACGGAGCTGTCTTTGGCCGAAGAAAAACCGAGTGCATTGCCGCCCATATTCATCATCGCTGCTTCGAATGAAAGGCGGGTCCTTGTACTCGGTTCATAAAATAAAGTGGCTATTTTCTTCCCACGGCAAAGATCACTGTAATCTGAGGGATTAGTGTAGATATCGTGCGCGAGAGAAAGAATGTCATTTGTCTCTTCAACTGAAAAATCAAGCGGACTGATAAGATGTCTCATTTTCACTCCTTTTTAAATGAATGATTGTCTAAACCTTTACTATGATACACTGTTTGACAAATAAAATCAAGTGTCTTTTAAAAATCCGTTTAATAATCTTGATAAATCATTCAAAGTAGGGTATTATTGTTATAAAAAGAAGAAAACGGAGGGAACTATGGTTACATTAAGCGAAACACCGGTCTATGTAGTTGACGGTGAGGTTATCAAGGCTGACAAGGACGCGACGTCTGTCCTTGCGGGCAAGGGCATCACGGGGGATACCAAGGCTGAAGCTACTAAGGGCACGATGGCCTATAAGATTCTTAAGAGCCATAACTTAGGGGAAAGCATGGATGACCTTAAGATAAGGTTTGACTGCCTCGTGTCACACGATATTACTTATGTAGGAATTATCCAGACGGCTATAGCGTCGGGACTCACATCATTTCCAATTCCATACGCTCTTACGAACTGCCACAACTCCCTGTGCGCGGTGGGCGGCACCATCAACGAGGATGACCATGTGTTTGGACTCTCTGCCGCGAAGAAGTTCGGAGGTGAGTACGTACCGGCGAATCTCGCTGTCATTCACCAGTTCGCAAGAGAAGAGCTTGCCGGTGGCGGGAAAATGATCCTCGGGTCCGACAGCCATACCAGATACGGAGCCCTTGGCACCATGGCAATCGGCGAAGGTGGCCCGGAGCTTGTTAAGCAGCTCCTTAAGCAGACCTACGATATACCGAGACCTAAGGTTGTGAATATTCATCTCACCGGTTCGCTTATTCCGGGAGTAGGGCCTCAGGATGTCGCCCTTGCCATAATCGGCGCTGTATTTAAGAACGGCTATGTAAATAACGCAGTCTGTGAATTTACAGGCGACGGAGTGAAGAGTCTCACTGCCGATGAGAGAATCGGAATCGACGTTATGACTACGGAGACAACCTGCCTCTCATCAATCTGGGAGACAGACAGCGAGATAGAGAGGTTTTACGAGATTCATGGAAGGAAGGGCGATTACAAGGAACTTAAGCCTGACAGGGTGGCATACTACGATGGTCTTGTTGAGGTCGACCTCTCTAAGGTCCGTCCAATGATAGCCATGCCTTTTCATCCAAGCTGCACCTACACGATAGATGAAGTAAGGAAGAACCCTTACGATATCTGCAAGGAAGTCGAGGAAAGGGCGAAGGTAAGCTTCGGCGACCAGGTAAATTATAAGCTCACCGACCATATTATCGCGGGAAAGCTCTGCGTAGATCAGGGCGAAATAGCGGGCTGCGCAGGCGGTGGCTTTGAAAATATCTGCGCCGCAGCGGATATCTTAAAGGGCAAGTTTGTCGGAAATGGCAAGTTTAACCTTAACGTATACCCTGCGAGTCAACCTGTCATGATGGAGCTGGTTAAGAATGGCGTAGCGGCAACCATCATGGAGTCCGGCGCCGTATTTAAACCGGCCTTCTGCGGCCCATGCTTCGGAGCGGGAGATGTACCGGCTAACAATGCGTTTTCAATAAGACACTCAACTAGGAACTTCCCTAATCGTGAAGGCAGTAAGCCGGGTAAGGGACAGATTGCTTCCGTAGGCCTCATGGACGCGAGAAGCATTGCGGCTACAGCCGCGAATAAGGGTGTCCTCACACCGGCTACGGATTTTGATGTAGACTACGAGAAGCGGTCATATCATTTTGATGAAAATATCTATAAGAACAGGGTATACAATGGTATCGGTAAGCCTGACAGCGACGCTGAGCTTATCTACGGACCGAATATAGTTCCATGGCCTAAGATGGAGAAGCTCGCCGACGATATTTTACTGAAGGTGGTTTCTGAGATTCATGACCCTGTAACCACAACAGACGAGCTCATTCCTTCGGGCGAGACAAGCTCATATCGTTCGAATCCTCTGGGACTTGCTGAGTTCACTCTCTCAAGGAAGGATCCGGAGTACGTAGGCGAGGCGAAGAAGGTTCGTGCCCTGGAAGAGATGAGGCTTTCCGGAAATGTGCCGACAGGCGATGGTATAGATATTGCGGTTGAGGCTCTTAAGAAGGCTTGTCCGTCATTTGATATTAAAAATGTCGAGATAGGAAGTACGATTTACGCTGTGAAGCCGGGCGATGGTTCTGCACGTGAGCAGGCAGCGAGCTGCCAGAGAGTTTTGGGAGCTCTTGCGAATATAGCAAGATCATACGCTACGAAGCGCTATCGTTCCAATGTCATGAACTGGGGCATGATACCGTTTATTTACACTGATGAGATTCCGTTTAAGAAGGGAAGCTTCATCTATGTGAAGAACGCGAGAAAATATGTGCTTGAAGGCGCGTCTAAGGTGCCTGCGATTGCTGTAACTGATGGCGTTGTTAAGGATATAGAGCTTTCGCTCGGCGAGATGACGGAAGAAGAACGTGAAATAATTGCGGCGGGCTGTCTTATTAATTACAACAACCGCTAAGTAAAACATACAGTAACAGGAGGACAAGGGTATGAAAAAACAGGATGTCATTGAGACAAACGGAAAGGCATTTACGGTAATCGCTGTTTCGGACAGCGATGTAGATGAAGGACATGCGGAGGGCATCACTCATTTTTCCATAGATTCGAACCATAACCTTAAGCGCGAAGGCGTAAGGACTACCTATTCGGGTGGCATCGTAGTCGCTCTTGGCGAAGCCGATATGAAGGACGATGAGATGGAGGCGCTTCGCAGGAGCGAAGATGACAATCCTCTCGCCGAGAACCTGAAGAAGCTTGAGGACCTTGTCACGAGTACTGTAAATGATAAGCTTCCGTCACTTGCGAAATTCCTTAATCGTAAGGAGGATGAGGAATTATTCTGCTTTGAATACAAGGAAGTTCTCGAATTTGTATTTGAGGGCGGTAAAATGACCGCCATGGTCGATCACAGCAGGGATATGTACCGCATCAGAAAGAATCTCGAATACGGCCTGCGTGATTTGAAGAGCCGCCATGATGTAAACTCGATAAGGCACTTCGTGAAGTCAATCATGGTCTGCGAATATAACGAAAAATGGGTAACTAAGAGGTAATATGAACGTATATCTGGAGTCGCTCGGATGCGACAAGAATCTTGTGGATTCCGAAATTATGCTTGGTCTTATGGATAAGGCAGGGCTTACAATTACAAATGACCCTGCCGATGCTGATATAGCAGTGATAAACACCTGCTGCTTTATCGGCGATGCCAAGGAAGAAAGCATAGAGCGGATCATTTCTATCGGCGAGTATAAGAAAAATGGCAGACTGAAGGGCATAATCGCTACCGGGTGTCTCGCGGAGCGCTATGCCGATGAGATGAAGGCAGAGCTTCCTGAAGTTGATGTAGTGATTGGTACCACCGGGTATTCTAAAATCGTTGATGCTATCAAGGAGATTACAAATGGCGATACAAGCGCGAATATAACTCCCGATAAGAATATTCTGCCCGGCGGCGAGGAAGCCCGTGTCGTTCCCGCAGGCGAGGTTTCGTCCTATATTAAGATTGCCGAGGGCTGTGACAAGCGCTGTACCTACTGTATTATCCCTTACGTAAGAGGAAATTACAGGAGCCTTCCGATGGAAGTAATCGTAGACGAAGCGACTAAGCTTGCTGCCCAGGGCACGAAGGAACTGATTCTTGTCGCCCAGGAGACTACCCTCTACGGGACGGATATTTATGGCCACAAGGCTCTCCCTGAGCTTTTGGGTAAGCTTTCTGCTATTAACGGTATAGAGTGGATCAGGCTTCTCTACTGCTATCCTGAAGAGATAGACGACAGCCTTATTAAGGCAATCAAGGAAAACCCTAAGGTCTGTCACTATCTCGATATGCCCATCCAGCATTCAGAGGACCGTATATTGAAGAAAATGGGCCGCAGAACGAACAAAGCGGAGTTGAAATCCCGTATAGCGAAGCTTCGGTCTGAGATTCCGGATATAGCCTTAAGAACCACCCTTATGACAGGCTTTCCGGGAGAGACCGAGGAAGAATATGAGGCGATGTATAATTTTGTAAATGAGACGGAATTCGACCGTCTCGGTGTTTTCGCCTATTCCCGCGAGGAAGGTACGCCCGCGGCTGAGTTCCCTGACCAGGTGCCGTCTGAGATAAGTAACAAGCGCCGTGACGAGCTTATGGAGCTTGCCTCGGCGATTTCAGCCGATAAAAATGAGGCTCGTGTCGGTAAGGTCTATACAGTAATGGTCGAGGGAAGCGTTCCTGACGATAACGATAATGTATACGCCTTTAACGATATAATTGAGGCTAACGGAGAAGGAAAAATTGTGTATGCCGCAAGAACCTACATGGACGCTCCTTCTGTCGATGGTCTTGTATTTTTCGTCTCTGACGAAGAGATAATGAGCGGCGCGTTCGCGAAAGTAAAAATTACAGCCGCTTCAGAATATGATCTTTATGGAGAATTAATATGAACCTGCCAAATAAAATAACTATATTCCGTGTCATCATGATTCCTTTTTTCGTGATTTTCATGCTTGTACCCGGAATTCCCTACTCGAATATTATCGCTGAGGTAATATTTATCGTAGCTTCACTGTCTGATATGGTTGACGGTAAGATTGCGCGAAAATATAACTTAATAACGGATTTTGGAAAATTTATGGATCCGCTTGCTGATAAGCTCCTTACCTGCTCGGCCTTTATCTGTTTTGTAGAGAAGGGGCTTCTTCCTGCCTGGATTGTAATTATTATTATAAGCCGTGAGTTTATCATAAGCGGGTTCAGACTTATTGCCTCGGATAATGGCATCGTAATAGCGGCCAGCATGTGGGGCAAGGTAAAGACTACCTTCCAGATGATAATGTGCGTCCTTCTTATTTTACACCTTGATAACCCGGTATATCATGTATTTGAACTGATATTTATTTATGGAGCCCTCATCCTTACCGTGGTATCACTGATAGATTATCTGGTAAAGAATAAGGGCGTAATTAAGAGTTACAAGTAAGCTGATTAACAGTGCCTGGTCCCGTAAAATTTATCTAAACTGCGAAGCAGTTTTGAAAAATTTTATGGTACCTATTGTCGTAGAGAGGGACCCGCGGCGAAGCCGTGGGAGAGTTGGCTACGACTAAAGGGCACGGGAAGATAGGAGAAATTTTGGTAAATAAAGCTAGTAAATTAGTAGAGGACCTTGCGGAAAATAAATTGACCGTAGCGGCAGCGGAATCCTGCACAGGCGGACTGATAGCAAGTGAAATAATATCCATTCCCGGCGCATCGGAGGTCCTTAACGAAAGCTTCATAACATACTCAAACGAAGCGAAGAGTACCCTCATAGGTGTCGATCCCTGTGCTATAGAAAAATACGGAGTCGTAAGCGCTGAAGTCGCAAGGGAAATGAGCCGCATGGCAGCAATCAGGGCTAATGCCGACCTTGGCATATCGTCGACCGGAATCGCCGGACCCGACGGTGGCACCGAGAAAACCCCTGTAGGTACGGTATTTATAAGCGCCTCACTTAAAACAGATGACGGCTTCAGGACAGAAGTAAAAGAACTCCACCTAACAGGCGACAGAAACGAAGTAAGAGCCAAGGCGGCAGATGAAGCCATAGATCTTGCGACAGCATGTATACCAAAATAATCTCCGGATAACGGAGGTTATTTTTGTAGTTTAAGGAGGCATTCTATGGGAAAGTACGTTAACCCTGGCGCGGATAAATTTGAGGAAGCGCTTCGCTCTAAAATATATATAGATAAGAGTGAATTAATATCATATACCAATTCGGTTTTTGGAACACTGCAGAAATATGTTTGCGTATCAAGACCCAGAAGGTTTGGAAAATCCATGGCAGCTGATATGATATCTGCTTATTATGACAGATCTTCTGATACAAAGGCGGATTTTATAAAACTTAGAATATCACAGAGTGAGGAATTTACTGAGCATATTAATAAATATGATGTAATAAAAATTAATGCTCAGGAATTTCTTAGCAGAACCAGTGATGTTAATAAGCTTATTAAGAGGATTAATGATCTGATACTAAGAGATATTCTATCACTATATCCGGATGTCGACTATTATGACAAGTCGGATATGATAGAATGTCTCGGCGATATCTACGATAACACACGGCAAAAATTTGTGGTTATCATAGATGAATGGGACTGTATATTCCGAGAATATCCTCATGACACAAAGTCTCAGGAAAAGTACCTTGATTTCATGAGAGACTGGCTGAAGGATAAAGCCTATATTGGTCTTGTATATATGACCGGAATATTGCCAATTAAGAAATATGGCACCCATTCTGCTTTAAATATGTTCTCGGAGTTTTCCATGGAAAATCCAGGTCCTCTTGCTGAATATACAGGCTTTACCAAAGCGGAGGTTTCAAAACTATGTGAAACGTATGATATGAGCAGTGATGAATGCGACTTGTGGTATGACGGCTATCGTTTCCCTAAATGTGATCATATTTATAACCCGAATTCAATTGTAAAGTCGATGATGATGGGGACTTTTGATGATTACTGGAACCAGACCGAAAGCTATGAGGCACTGAAAAATTATATATATATGAATTATGATGGCCTGAAGGATAGCATTATCAAGATGATGGCAGGAGGAAGACAAAAAGTCAATACCGGAAGTTTCCAAAACGATATGACGACCTTTGCTAATGCTGATGACGTCCTTACGCTTTTAATCCACTTAGGGTATCTCTCATATGATTTTAATGAGAAGGAAGTATTTATTCCTAACATGGAAATATTGCAGGAATTCGTAACAACGACCACAGCGGAAAATCCTTGGAAGGAAGTTATTGATTCGGTTAAGACTTCTAATGAATTGCTCAATGCTACCTGGAATATGGATGAAAATAAGGTGGCAGGATATATAGAAAATGCCCATCTTGAAACGAGTCATATTCAATATAATGATGAAAATGCCTTGTCTTACACCATATCCTTAGCATATTACGCGGCAAGGGACTACTATACTGTTTACAGGGAGCTCCCTACAGGCAAAGGCTTCGCTGACATGGTCTTTGTCCCTCGGAAAAATCATACCGACAAGCCGGCTATGATAATAGAACTCAAGTGGGACAAGGATGCCGATACGGCAATTAGCCAGATAAAAGAGAAAAATTATCCTAAAAGCCTTCTTGGCTACAGGGATAACCTGCTACTAGTCGGAATAAATTATGACCGCAAGACGAGAAAGCATGAATGCAAGATAGAAAGATACTAATCACTTCTGCTGCTCACCAAACTAAACTACTAAAGTCATAAATTTGACAAATTCGCCTGCTATGCTTCTAAAGGAGATTTTAGACTATGCGGGCGGATTTTTTTGCCTGCGAACAAAAGAAGGCATACGTATGAAGAAGCAGATTAAAATATTTCTTTCCGCTACGCTTATTGTGGCAGCTGTGCTTGGTGGTTGCACGGGTGGCGGGAGTAGTGCGCCTTCTTCCGGGGATTCCGGCGTGACATCAAGTGTGGTTGATACTACTTCAGCGCCAACCATGGGCGAGGGAGCCGAGTCAAGCATGACGGAGCTTCAGGACGAGCCGTCGGATTTGCAGAGTATAAGAGACTCCCAGCAGAGAATTACCGTATATACGATTGATACCTCGAATATGACCACGGTTCCTGTTACCGCTATAGTTGATACGTCGGATGGCCTTGATTATATGGATGTGCTTAAGGCGTGTTCCCTTAATTTCGCGGATCAGAAGGCAGAAGTTGAGTATAATAGCGCTGAGGTGACGGGATCTTCACTTGCGATTGATTTTAAGGCGGTAACGACTGATGAGCCCTTCGGTAAGGGTACCGGAGCTTTTGAACCCGTGATACTTGACGGTATCTGCAAGAGCATTTTTGATAATTTTGACAATATAAAATCAGTTTACGTATCTATAGATGGAGAGGCTTTCGTGAGCAAGAAGGTTAAGCTCACCCTTGACAAGCCATATATGACAAATGAGTAACGTACTTGTAATAGGAGCCGGAGCGGCCGGTTCCATGGCGGCAATCACAGCTGCGAAGAGAGGACATAAGGTAACTGTCCTTGAGAAAAATGACAAGACCGGAAAGAAGATCTACATCACCGGCAAGGGCCGATGTAACTTCACGAACGCGACCGACACTGAGGGACTTATAAATAACACAATCAGAAATCCCAAGTTCCTGTATAGCGCCTTCTCAGCATTTACAAGCAAGGACGCTATGGAATTCTTCGAAAGCCTTGGCTGCCCCGTTAAGGTTGAAAGAGGCAACAGGGCTTTTCCTGTGTCCGACCATTCTTCGGATATTATTAAGGCCCTGAACCGGGGTATGACGAAGTATGGGGTAACTCTTCGCTATAACAGCGAGGTATCAGAGATCCTTTCAGAGGATGGAAAATGTACCGGCGTCAAGCTCTCTGACGGGACTATGATCAAGGCTGACGCTGTGGTTGTTACTACAGGCGGTCTCTCCTATAAGTCTACCGGTTCTACGGGCGACGGTTATGCATTCGCGAAGGCCTTAGGCCACAAGGTGACTGACACCAGGCCTTCCCTTGTAGCTATGAGTGTAGCGGAGCCCTTTGTAAAGGAACTCGAAGGCCTTTCTCTTAAAAATGTATCGGTTCTTATAAAGGACGGTAAGAAAAAGCTCTATGACGGCTTTGGTGAAATGCTCTTCACCCATGACGGTGTGAGCGGGCCATTGATTCTTACGGCAAGCTCTATAGCGGGCGACAAGATATATAAGGGTGGAGCCACGCTTCATATTGACCTGAAGCCTGCCCTCACAAGTGAAGAGCTTGACGCGAGAATAGTGAGAGATTTCAACGCGTTTCACGCGAAGGCCCTTAAGAATTCCTTTGACAGACTCCTCCCTAAGAGCATGATTCCGGTATTTGTTTCGAGAACAGGACTTGACCCTGAAAAGAAGGCCGGAACTATCACAAAAGGGGAACGCGAAAAAATAATTGCGCTTTTTAAAGATTTTTCTTTGACAGTGACCGCCCTAAAGAGTTATAATGAAGCAGTAATTACAAAAGGTGGCGTTTCTGTAAAGGAAATCGACCCGCATACTATGGAGAGCAAGCTTGTAAGAGGAGTTTACTTTGCGGGCGAGGTTATAGATGTGGATGCGCTTACCGGGGGATTTAACCTGCAGATAGCCTGGTCGACGGGATATCTTGCGGGATTAAGTATACAGTAAAATCAGGAGGAACGGACAGATGAAAACAGTAGCTACCGAAAATGCGCCTAAGGCTATCGGTCCATACAGCCAGGCTATCGAAGTAAACGGATTTGTATTCGCAAGCGGACAGATCCCTATCAATCCTGCCGCAGGCAAGATTGAAGCTACAACAATCGAGGAGCAGGCAGAGCAGGCCTGCAAAAATGTTAAGGCTATTATGGAAGCAGCGGGAACTTCCGTGGACAAGGTAGTTAAGACAACCTGCTTACTTGCCGATATTAAGGACTTTGCCGCATTTAACAAGGTTTATGAGAAATATTTCGTGAGCAAGCCGGCGCGCTCATGCTTTGCCGTTAAGGATATCCCTGCCGGAGCCTTGGTTGAGATAGAGGCTATAGCCGAGAAATGATCCACGCAATCGCAATAGACGGACCTGCGGGAGCAGGAAAATCTACCATAGCTAAGCTTGTGGCAAAGAAGCTTGGCATTGTCTATGTGGATACCGGCGCTATGTACAGGGCCATAGGCCTTTACATGATAAATCATGGTATCGAAAAGAGTGATATCGAGGCGGTGAAGAAGGGATTATCTGATATCGCTATAGATATAAAGTACATAAATGGCTCACAGCATGTTCTTCTTAACGGCGATGATGTTTCCGATAAGATAAGAACCGAAGAGGTAAGTCGGGCGGCCAGCGACTTTGCCGTAATTCCCGAGGTGAGGAAGGGGCTTACCGAGCTTCAGAGGAATCTCGCTAAGAAAACCGCTGTGGTTATGGATGGACGCGACATAGGGACAGTCGTGCTTCCTGACGCTTCCGCTAAGATATATCTCACCGCAAGCGCTCATGTGAGGGCTGAGAGGAGATATAAGGAGCAGATCGCCAAGGGCTTAAGTGTTAATATTTCAGACATAGAAGCCGATATAATAAAACGTGATGAGCAGGATAAGAATCGGGCTGTAGCGCCTTTAAAGCAGGCGGATGACGCTGTGCTTGTCGACTCGTCTGATATGACGATAGATGACGCGGCATTTGCCATTCTTTCGGAAGCCGCTAAGCGGGATCCTTCATTTGCTGTGTCGTAGGTCTATGGAAGTAAAAATAGCTAAAACGGCGGGCTTTTGCTTCGGCGTAAAGCGGGCGGTAGACAGGGCTTACGAGCTGACAGATGAAGAAAAGCCGATTTACACATACGGTGAGCTGATTCACAATGAATCGGTAGTTGAAGATCTAAGAAAGCGCGGCGTGAAGGTAATTCACGATCTTCATGAGCTTGCGACGCTGCCTGAGGGAAAAGTTATAATAAGGTCTCACGGTATTCCTGAGAGTGATTATAAGACCCTTAAGGAGGGCGGATTCAGGTATGAAGATCTTACGTGTCCCTTTGTAGAGAAGATTCATAAGCTTGCGAGAGACTACAGCAAGCATCCCGATAACCTGATCGTCATCACTGGAGACCCTCTTCATGCGGAGGTCATCGGCATAAAAGGGTGGTGCCTTACAGAACCGGTCATCATAAAAGATGTAGCCGAAGCAGAGAATTTTCACGTTCCCGAAGGTAAAAGACCGGTTATTTTGTCCCAGACAACATTTAATGCAAAGAATTTTCAACTTATTGTTGAAATTTTTCTTAAAAAGCGCTATGATAGTATTGTTTTGAATACTATCTGTCAGACGACACATGAAAGGCAGGCGGAAGCCGACGCCCTGTCCCGCGAATGTGACGCCATGATAGTAATTGGAGGCAAGAATAGCTCCAATACTCAAAAATTATACAATATTTGTATAAAAAATTGTGTAGATACTTACTATATACAGACACTTGATGACCTGGATCCGGGCAAGTTTGGATCCTTCCGTTGCGTAGGTATTACAGCAGGGGCTTCAACCCCAAGAAAAATTATCGAGGAGGTTCGGACCGTAATGGCTGAAAAGAGTTTTGATGAATTGTTGGAGGAGTCGTTCAAGACTATACACAACGGAGAGGTAGTAGAAGGCACTGTTATTGATGTTAAGCCTGATCAGATTATTCTTGACATCGGATACAAGTCAGAAGGTATCATTACCAGACAGGAATATTCTAACACTCCTGTAGACCTTACTACTGTTGTGAACACTGGCGACAAGATGGAGGCTAAGGTCCTTAAGCTTAATGGTGGCGAGGGACAGGTTCTCCTTACTTACAAGAGACTTGCTGCTGAGAAGGGCAACAAGAAGCTTGAGGAAGCTTATGAGAATCATGAGGTACTTAAGGCTAAGGTATCCCAGGTTCTTAACGGAGGTCTCTCCGTAGTTATCGATGAGGCGAGGGTATTCATACCTGCGAGCCTTGTAAGCGATACCTATGAGCGCAACCTTGACAAGTATGACGGACAGGAGATCGAGTTCGTTATCACTGAGTTCAACCCGCGCAGAAGAAGAATTATCGGCGACAGAAAGCAGCTTCTCCTTGCTAAGAAGGAAGAAGAGAAGAAGGCTCTCTTCGAGAGAATCCATGTTGGCGATACCGTAGAGGGTACTGTTAAGAATATCACTGATTTCGGTGCTTTCATCGATCTTGGTGGCGCTGATGGTCTCCTTCATATCTCGGAGATGAGTTGGGGCCACATTGAGAATCCTAAGAAGGTATTCAAGGTTGGCCAGACAGTTAAGTGCTTCATTAAGGATATTAACGGAGAGAAGATCGCCCTTTCTCTTAAGTTCCCTGACGCTAACCCATGGGTTGACGCAGAGACAAAGTACGCTCCGGGTACCATCGTAACAGGTAAGGTAGCCCGTATGACTGACTTCGGCGCTTTCGTAGAGCTTGAGCCGGGCGTAGACGCTCTTCTTCATGTTTCTCAGATCGCTAAGGAGCATGTTGAGAAGCCTTCAGACGTACTTAAGACAGGCGAAGAGGTTACTGCTAAGGTTGTTGACTTTAACGCTGATACCAAGAAGATTTCTCTTTCTATCAAGGCGCTTCTTTCAGATGATTCTGACAGCGAGGATGCTCCCGCTGAGGATTCAGAGAAGACCGAGTAATAAAACTTTATATTGCAACTAAACAGGCTTGGCTTGTGCTTTTAAGTATGAGCCGGCCTTTTTTAAAAGAAAAGCTTCGGGCTAAGGAGGTAGTGTGATGGCACTTGACGATTACGAACATTTTAAAAGTGATGTGTTAGCTATGTCTTCGATCGACCTCAATCTCTACAAAGAGCGCCAGATGAAGAGGCGTATTGACTCCCTTATCGAGAAGAACGGTTTTAAGGGTTACAGTGAGTACGTTAAGGCACTCAAGACTGATAAAAAGCTCTATGATGACTTTATCAATTATCTGACGATTAATGTTTCTGAATTCTGGAGGAATCCTGACCAGTGGAAGATTCTGGAAGAGGAGATGCTTCCATACCTCTTCGGTAAGTTTGGCAAGCCTCTTAAGATTTGGAGCGCGGCCTGCTCTACGGGAGATGAACCATATTCTCTGGTTATGCTTCTCGCTAAGTTTATGCCTATGAGCCAGATTAAGATTCTGGCGACCGACCTCGATGAGACGGTCATGAACAAGGCGAAGGCCGGGCTCTATAATGTCAAGAGCCTTAAGGGACTTCCTAAGGAATTCGTGTCAAAATATTTTACAAAGGTTACCGATACGACCTACAGCATTTCAGACGAGGTTAAGCGATGTGTTCAGTTTAAGAAGCACAACCTTCTTAAGGACCCATATCCGGACAAGATGGACCTCATTGTCTGCAGAAATGTAGTCATATATTTCACAGAAGAGGCCAAGGAAGAGGTATTCAAGAAGTTCAACAAGTCGCTCAAGCCTGAGGGAGTGCTGTTCGTAGGAAGTACGGAGCAGATTATTCAGTCTACGAAGATCGGTTTTAAGCCGAAGCATTCATTTTTCTATATAAAAGAAAACTAAGGATATTTTGAGATGGCAGAGAAAATAACAGTAGCCCTTGACGCCATGGGCGGGGATAACGCCCCTTACGAGATCGTGAAGGGCGCGGCAATGGCTGTAAATGAGCTGCCGGAGCTTACGGTAAAGCTGGTAGGTCAGACCCAGGCTATAACTGATACCCTTAACAAGCTTAAGGGCGAAAACCTTCCTATAGACGAGGCCAGGCTCCTTATAGTTGAGGCCTCAGAGGTTATCACAAATGATGACGCGCCTGTTATGGCAGTCAGACGGAAGAAGGACTCATCGGTAGTTGTCGCCATGCGTCTTGTGAAAAATGGCGAAGCTGATGCCTTCATATCGGCGGGCTCTACCGGAGCCGTGCTTGTCGGAGGGCAGCTCTTAATCGGCAGGCTTCACGGAGTGGAACGCTCACCTCTTGCGACACTTATTCCTACCGCAAATGGCGTGTCTCTCATCATTGACTGTGGAGCGAATGTGGATTCAAGGGCAAATCACCTTGTACAGTACGCTAAGATGGGTTCGCTCTATATGGAGCATGCCTGTGGCGTTAAGAACCCTAAGGTAGGGCTTCTCAATATCGGCGTAGAGGAAGAGAAGGGAAATGCCCTTGTGAAGGAGACATATCCACTTCTTAAGAACCGCACTGATATTAATTTCACGGGAAGTATTGAAGCAAGGCAGATTCCATACGGTGACGCGGATGTTATCGTTTGCGACGCATTTACCGGAAACTGCATTCTTAAGTTCTACGAGGGTATAGCGAAGGTGCTTCTCGGTAAGGTGAAGGAGTCTATCTACGCCAATACGAGGAGCAAGATAGGTGGAGCCCTTCTTAAGCCTTCGCTTAAGAATACGCTTGCGACCTTTGATACGTCTAAGTTTGGCGGGGCTCCGATGCTTGGACTGAATAAGCTTGTGGTTAAGGCTCACGGAAGCTCTAAGGCAAAGGAAATAGACGCGGCTCTTCACCAGTGCGTGACCTTCGCCAGTGAGCATATAGATGAGTTCATCAGAGAAGCGATAGATAAAGATAACGAAGTAGTTGGAGACTAGAGAAAGGAACGTAGTCATGGACGAATTTGAGAAGGTTAAGAAGATCACAGCAGACGTACTCAGCTGTGACGGGGATTCAATCACAATGGACACAAAGTTTGTAGACGATCTGGGAGCTGATTCCCTCGACCTCACATCCATAGTTATGGAAATAGAGGATGAATTCGGAATTCAGATTCCGGATGACGCCGCCATGAAGATTGTTACGGTTGGAGATGCCGTAGATAAGCTTAAGGAAGGCCTTAAGTAATCTGGCGGTTCAGGACCGGGGTTCCCAATCCCGGTCCTTTAAGTTTATATAAACGAACAATAATAAAGGAGGAATTATGCAGTTTACACTGGACCCCGTGAAAGCGGACAAATTTGAAAATACCATAAATTACCATTTTAAAGACAGAAGTCTTTTGGCGAATGCTCTGACTCACAGCTCATATTCAAATGAGAAGCACTGGCCAAAGAGCTGCTGTAACGAGCGCCTTGAGTTCTTGGGCGATGCTGTTCTTGAACTTTCAAGCAGCGAATTTCTGTTCAAGGAGTATGGAAATAAGCAGGAAGGTGAGCTTACAAAGCTTCGCGCCTCTATGGTCTGCGAGCCGGCTCTTGCTTATTGCGCAAGAGACATTCATCTTGAAGACTATATCATGCTTGGCCACGGCGAGGAAATGACCGGCGGCAGAGGCCGCGATTCCATACAGTCAGACGCTTTCGAGGCGGTAATCGGGGCTATTTATTTAGACGGTGGTTTTACTAACGCAAAAGAGTTCGTGGATAACTTTGTCATGAATGACCTTGAGAATAAGAGGCTCTTCTATGATAGTAAGACTATCTTCCAGGAAGCTATGCAGAAGGATGGAAACGGAGATATAGAATACAAGCTTGTGAGTGAGTCCGGGCCTGACCACGATAAACATTTCAAAGAAGCCGTATACGTAGGCGGCAAGCTCTTAGGAGAGGGCGAAGGCCACACCAAAAAAGGCGCTGAGCAGATGGCTGCTTTCAATGCGCTAAAAGCTTTAAGGGAGAAGTAAAAGTATATGTATCTTAAAAGCGTGGAGATACACGGCTTCAAGTCATTCGCGAATCGTATCGTGTTCGAATTTCATAACGGAATAACCGGTATAGTTGGCCCTAACGGGAGCGGCAAGAGCAATGTCGGTGATGCCATTAGATGGGTACTCGGCGAGCAGAGCGCGAAACAGCTTCGTGGTGCGAAGATGGAGGATGTAATTTTCGCCGGAACCGAGACCAGGAAACCTCAGGGCTTTGCCTATGTCGCCCTAACCATGGATAATTCCGATCATGTGCTTCCTGTCGATTTCGACGAAGTTAAGGTTTCGCGAAGAGTGTACAGGTCAGGCGAGAGCGAGTATAAGATAAATGATTCGAACGTCCGTCTGAAGGATATCCAGGACCTCTTCCTCGATACCGGTGTCGGTAAGGAGGGCTACTCTATCATAGGCCAGGGCCAGATCGAGAAAATAATAAGTGGCCGTCCCGAGGACAGGCGAGAGCTCTTTGACGAGGCAGCAGGCATTACCAAGTTCAAGAAGCGTAAGGCAGAGACTGTCAAGAATCTTGCGGCTGAGCATGATAATCTTAATCGTGTAAATGATATAATCGCCGAGCTTGAAAAGCAGCGCGGTCCTCTCATGAAGCAGGCCGAGGACGCGAAGAAATATTTAGATCATCGCGAGAAGCTTAAGGGCTACGAGACTGAGTATTTCGTGGAAAATTATGACTCGGTCAGTGAAACGAAGGAAAAGGCTGAGGCGAATCTGACAACTGCCCAAAATGACCTTGCTGAGGCTAATCGTGAGTACGATGAGATTAAGGCCGAGTATGAGCGCCTTGAAAATGTGCTCTCTGACAACGATAAGGCCCTCGAAGAGGAAAATGAGCGCATTTCAGATCTTAAGCTTAAGCGATCAGAGCTTGATAACGATATAAAACTCACAGAAGAGAAGATAAATTCAGCCCGTTCCATGAATGAGCATTTTAATGAGCGAATTACGTCTTCAGAAAGTAAGCTTGCCTCAATTGATGAGGAGCTTACGAAAAATAAGGCTGAACGGGAAAGCCTTGATATGGAGAAGGCCGGTCACGAGGAAAAGGTGGCCGCGAAATCCGCTGAGGCTGACGCCAAGAAAAATGAGATTGCGGGATTAGCCAAGAAGCGCGAGGAGATGATAAAGAAGTCTGCTGACGCCGATCGTGAGCGGGCTGAGGCTTCCGGTAAGATTGATTTCTACAACCAGGTCATTGAGCAAAATAAGCTTAAGAAGACCGAAATTACGCAGAAACTATTAAGAAATAAGGAGCTTACAGACGGCATTGTAAGAGATCTTGCGGAATGTGAGAAGAAGCTCGCCAATCTTAAGGCTGAATACGATAAGCACGACGCTGCCCTTCGTGAGGCTTCAGAGAAGGTGAAGACCTTAACAGAGGAGCGGGAAAAGGCAAATCGTGAATTCGAAGAAAAGCAGCGCGAATATTTACGAAGCAAGACCATGCTTGACGCCATGACAGACCATGCCGAGCGTTACAACGGCTACGGCAGTACGGTAAAGCGGATAATGGAGCACGCAAGTGTCGAGAGCGGCATAATCGGCACGGTAGCGGATATTATTCACGCGAAGCAAGAATATGAAACCGCTATTGAGACGGCTCTCGGCGGGAACATTTCTCATATAGTTGTAGATAAAGAGGATACGGCGAAGAGAACCATAACCTGGCTCAAGCAGAACAAGCTCGGTCGCGGGACATTTTTACCTCTTGACTCAGTCAGTGTACATAGCCCCGGGAATTTCGGCGGAGCCCTGAATGAAGAGGGAATTGTAGGTGTCGCGGCGGGACTGGTGACGTTCGAACCGAGATTCGCGGCGGTCGTAGCCTATCTTCTCGGAAGAACCCTTGTAGCGAAGGATATGGATGTCGCTACTAAGATTGCCAGAAAATACCATTATTCCCTAAGGATAGTTACGCTTGACGGCGAACAGCTCTCCCCCGGCGGTTCCATTTCCGGCGGCGCATTTAAGAACAATTCGAACCTCCTTGGCAGGAACAGGGAAATAGAGGAGCTGACAGAGAAGGTTAAGGCCCTTCAGGGCGAAATGGAGGAAGCTAAGGCAGGATTTGTAGCAAAGGCTGATGAGATTAAGAAGGCCTCTGAAGAGGCGAATGAAGCCAAGGATAAGGCAAACGCTATTGTCATAGAAGCCCGCACCCTCCAGAATGAAGAAAAGTCTCTCAGCGACCGTAAGCGTGAAAATGAGGCTGCCCTCGAGGAAATTAAGCTTGATGCCACGAACTCCGAGAAGGAGAAGAGCGAAGCCGAGACTGCGCTCGCCGAGCTTAAGGCTTCTTTCAGTGAAAATGTGACAGAAGACGGAAGGTCTCTTGACGAGGCTCTTGCTGCTCTTGACAGCGAGTCGAAGGAGGCAGAGGCAGCGCTCGATATTTTAAATGAAGAACTTATAAACCTTCGTACAGGCGCGGCCGGAACCGACGAAAAAATAGCCTTTAATGACAGGGAGTGTGAGCGTATTACAAATGAACGGAACGCTGTACTCTCTGAGATTGATGACCTGAAGGAAAATAATGGCAATTACGAATCTGAGCTCGCAGAGAGGGAAGCAGCCATTGAGAATGGAAAGAAGGAAATAGCTAAGACCGAATCCGAACTTTCTGAGGCTGAAGAAAAACGGACGAGGTTAATTTCCGAGAAGGAAGAGATCACTAAGAGCCACAGCACATTTTTCACACGCCGTGAAGAGGTGAACGATCGAAAGAGCGGTCTCGACGCTGAGATTGTAAGACTTAACTCCCAGATAGAGAAGGCCGAGAGCGACCTCGAAGGCATGGTTTCTTATATGCAGGAGGAGTATAACCTCACATATTCAGAAATCGTGAAGACGAGACCCGAGCCGGCGCATGGCGAAGAGAAGCTTACAAGCTTTGCCCTTAAGAAGCTCATCACAAGCGAGAAAAATGAGATAAAGGAGCTAGGCAACGTAAATGTAAACGCGGTAGACGAGTTCAGAGAGCTTGATGAACGCTACTCTCTTCTTACGACCCAGCAGAGCGATATAGCTGCGGCGGAAGAGAAACTGCAGGAAATCATAAGAGACCTCGACACGAAGATGCGCGAGCAGTTTACGGAACGCTTTGAGAAGATTAATACGGAATTCGACAAAACATTCAAGGAACTTTTCGGAGGCGGCAAGGGTAAGCTCGAGCT
>Ga0256405_10001596_pt1 | contig 60353 bp, 55 predicted proteins | sample RumenRJG_02DNA_FD_189096 | JGI IMG/M metagenome (GOLD analysis project Ga0256405, IMG submission 189096) | Bovine rumen microbial communities from Lethbridge, Alberta, Canada - RJG_02 | ecosystem: Host-associated > Mammals > Digestive system > Stomach > Rumen | place: Canada: Alberta... | reverse complement strand
AGTATAATCTGATTCAACAAGCAGCAACTCCTTTTACTATGATTTGGTTGGCAGACCTATTTAATCATATGGAGTGCTGCTTGTCTTCCTTTTGCCCAAATCTCCTACAAATACTTTACACTATGGTGTTTCCCTGTTCTCAAAAAGCAGCTCCGGTTCATTTCTGAACCGGAGCCGTGTTATACCATGATCTTATAATTGTTTTTTGTTGAATACGGCCACCCCTGCCGCAACACAGGCCGGAATCATGACCGCCGTAACTGCCAGCGCCACCGTATATTGCTGCACCTCTGCCAGTCCGTAGATCAGGGAGGTCCCGTCCATCAGCGTTGCGGGCGTCCATTCCTTCAGCCGGGGCAGCAGCCCCGCCAGATAAGCGATCAGCACCACAATGCCGGTTCCCGCTAGTACGCCCGTATTGGACCTGGCCGCCGTGGAAAACAGAATCATCACCGCGACGGCAAACAGACCGAACATCCACCAGCACACCAGGGAAAACATCAGATGCTGTGCTGCCGCGTTATTCCAGAAAAACGCGTTGTATCCGAAGGTAATCCCGGCACAGAGCCAGTATCCGGCCGTCCACAGGAAAACGGATACTGCCGTCTTGGCGGTAACCACCTTGTATCGTTCCAGTCCTTTGGTCAGGGAGAGCAGCAGGGTTCCTGTCTGGTACTCCCGTGTAAAAATGCTGCTTTCAGCCAGGATAAAGGCGATCAGTCCCATCGGGATGTTTTTGAAAAACTGCGTCCAGGAATCCATTGCGCTTACGGAAAACGGCATAAAAACAATTCCGCTTCCCGCAAGGGTATCAGCCATCATTTCCAGCAGCCACGGTATCATCTTGGCAAGCGCCGGATTCATGATTCCCAGCAGCATAAACAGGATGCAGAGAATAATCAGCTTTCCGGACCGGCGCTGTTCCATCATCTCTTTTTTCATGAAAGCAAGGAATGTTTTCATTTCTCCACTACCTCCACAAACAGGGATTCCAGTGTCGGTTCCACCCGTTCAATCCTGATGATGGGAACCGGCCGGTCCGTTGCAAAGCGGAGGACATCCGCCGGTGCATAATGCTTTTCACTGAAAACCAGCTGGTTCATCCCGCTTTTTCTCATCTCCGGAAATGCCTCCTGAAACGCGGTCATTCCCGCTTCGTCTTCCGGCTCCACCCGGTATTCCTCATGCCTGTATCCGGTTTTGATCTCGGACAGTTTTCCCTGAAGTTCTGCTTTCCCCTGGTTCAGAAGCGCGATATCGGTACAGATCCGCTCCACGTCCGAAAGAATATGGGTGGAAAACAGCACCGTCGTCTGTTCCCTGACCGCCAGCAGCAGATCCAGAATCTCCTTTCTGCCCACCGGATCCAGTGCGGAAGTCGGTTCATCGCAGATCAGCAGTTTCGGACGGTTCAGAAGTGCCTGCGCAATCCCCAGCCGCTGCTTCATCCCCCTGGAGAAACCTTTGATGCGGTGCTTTTCACCCTTCAGTCCAACCAGTTCCAGCAGTTCTTCGCTGCGTTTCCTGATTTCTTTTACGGGCATTCCGGTAATTTCACCGCAAAACTTCAGGTATTCCGGTGCTGTCATAAAAGGGTAAAACTCAGGCACATCCGGCAGATAACCGATAAAGCGGTTTGCAGCAGTCTGTCCGTAAGCCGTCTTTTCTCCGTTGATACAGATCTCTCCGGCGTCTGCTTTCACCAGACCCAGGACTGCTTTCATGGTTGTCGTTTTGCCGGCGCCGTTTCTGCCGATGAAGCCGAACAGGCTGTGCTCCGGCACAGTCAGGTTCAGGCCTTTCAGGACTTCCCGATCACCGAATCGTTTCTGCAGGCCAGTAATGCACAGCATTTCCATTATGATTCCTCCCGGCCGAAGGCAAAATAGAGGATCGGCCCGATGAAGCCCATCAGCCCGATGCAAATGATCAGCCACAGGGTGCGGTTTCCGCGCTTGTAATACTGATGCGTCAGGATATGATGCAGCGCAAAGCCCAGCAGGGCAAGCTGCAAAATAACTAACGGAATCAGGAACGGCAGGTATTCAGTCAGATTTACCATAAGGTTATCCCTCCTTTTCGGGGGCAGATTAGCATATGACGTTGCGTAATGAGCAATACCTGACGTAAGGGGATTTTTTGTTTTCTGCCGGAAAACTCTGCTTTCGCTGATACCTGCAAAGGCAGCCCGGACCGTCTTTTCAGATCAGTCCGGGCTGCCCCGTGTCTTTTTCTTTTTTTCTGTCAGGAGTATGCCTTTTTATCTTTCTCTCAGTTCAAAGTGATTCTGTCCGTCGTCGCTCAGCAGGATTTTGCAGGCCATGCCGCCGTCCATGGCATTGAACCGGGCTGCCATCACTGCCAGCACAAGGGTCGGAAATCCGTGATCGCTCACCGGACTGTCCGGACGAACCCGGAACAGGAAAAATTTTTCCTTTCCGTTGCCCAGATCGGGTATCCCGTCAATCCATTCATGGATGTGATCCCAGCCCTCCCGGACAAAAACGGTCTTCGCGTCCGCCGGAATATCCTTTTCGATCTCGTCACTTTTTCGGCTGAGCCGGAAGTTTTCCGCTTCATCCAGGCTGCCGTTCATCAGCTGGTCCATGATGTTCTCCATGCCGTCAATCTGCTGTCCGTCAGCACTGACCGAGATCTCCTCATTCTCATTCCGGCAGGCGGTCAGCCAGTCCGCCAGCAGTTCAGTCGCTCTGGCCGTAACTTCCGTGGACCCCTCCCGGTCCAGGCCGAATTCCTTCCACAGCACCGGATTGTCCAGCCGGCCTCTCACATACCCGGTCATAGCCTTCAGCATCTTTTCAACCATCATCGTTTCTTCGAGGTATGATCTGCGTATATTTCTGATTTTCTCCAGTTCCTGTTCCTTCTCCCGGATTTTCCGGTCAAACGCTTCTGCCAGGCCTGCTTCATCATCCTTCAGCAGCGGCCGGATCTCCTCTATGGAGAAATCTGCCTGCTGGAGATTCTTGATCTTCACAAACTGTACAGCCTGTTCTTCCTCGTAATACCGGTATCCCGTCCACTGATCCACCTTCGCCGGTGTCAGCAGGCCGATCCGGTCATAGTACCGCAGCGTCTGAGTATTGCATCCGCAGAGCTTCGCGAATCCCTGGATCGTGATCATATCTCTTCCTCCTCAGCCGCAGGGTATCATTGCAGTTCAGTGCAAGGTCAAGGGTCTTCCGGAAAAACTTTTTGCCCCCGTACCGGCGCTGTTATCATTCCGTGAACCGGATAACCTGCTTTTCAGCGTCCACCGTTGCTTCCACGCCGAAGGGAATGATGCAGCGAGGCATGGCATGGCCGATGTTGATATTGAAAACAATCGGCAGTTCCGGCTTTGCAATAACTTCCTTCAGCAGTTCCTTATATTCCGCCGCATAAGTTTCATCCATGGGTTTTCCGGCCAGCACACCGTTCACCGCGTCAAACACGCCTCTTGCCTTCAGATACTCCAGGGACTCGCGGTACTTCTCCGGTGTCGGCTTCTCCTCGCTGGTTTCCAGCAGGATAATCCGTCCCTTCCAATCCTCTTTTTCCGGAAACAGGCGGTATTTTTCACACAGCACAGGCATGTCCTCATACCGTTCGCCGTTGAAAAAATCATACAGGGAATCAATGCAGCCGCCCAGGATTTTTCCTGAAAACACCGGGGAACCCTGAAGCAGTTCAAATCCCTGGTTGGGATGCACCGGGGTCGTTGTCCCCACCTGGTCCGGCGTAAACGCCAGGCGTTCCTCATACCATACATCGCTGGGTGTAATTTCCCGGATTGTTCCGGTCCTGATCAGTTCCTCAAAGTATTTCCGGGTGTAGGGATGCATTTCAGGACCGATCTCGCAGATATCCGGAAGGAAAGCCTGTCCGTAAAATGTACGCACCCCCGCTTTGTGCAGCATCAGGTGATTGATCGTGGTGTCGGAAAAGCCGAGAAACACCTTGTCCGTTACTGCTTCTGCCAGTTCATTGTGCTCAAACAGATACGGCAGCAGCCGGTAGGTGTCATCACCGCCGATCGCGCACAGAATCATATCAGTTTCCGGATCCCGGAAAGCCGCCAGCAGATCCTCCGCCCGCTTTTCCGGATGGGCTTTGATATAGTCGAGTCCCATTTTCGCATGGGGCATAAACTTTACATTCAGGCCGTACTCTTTCAGGCGTTTCAGACCGATCTCCGTCTCAAACTGTACAAACGGCTCACCGATGATCCCGCTGGACAGACTGACAATCGTCACATTCTTGATCACTGTTTACGCTCCTTCTGCAAACCGGGCTGTATCTTTGCTATCCTGTCCGGTTGTCCGGATTATTGTAACATGAAGCCCGGGCGGCGGGAAAGTGACCCTCCGGGATAAAAACGCAGCAGGTGCTGCTGTCTTTTCCCTGAAAAGAATGGTATAATATCAAAAAACGGACAGAGGGATCATAACATGCTGAAAGTTTATTGCTACAGCCGGTGCACCACTTGTAAAAAGGCCCTGAAATGGCTGGATGACCACGGGATTGCCTATACCGCGGCGGATATCAAAAGTGAGCATCCCGATGAGGAAACCCTGCGCAGATACTATGCTGTGAGCGGTCTGCCGCTGAAGCGTTTTTTCAACACCAGCGGTATTCCGTACCGCGAACTGGAGCTGTCAAAGAAGCTTCCCTCCATGTCAGAGGATGAGCAGCTGGCCCTTCTGGCCACCGACGGCATGCTGGTCAAGCGTCCGCTCCTGGTCGGTAATCAGTTTGTCCTCACCGGTTTCCGGGAAGAGGAGTGGGCTGCCCGCCTGCTGCAAAAATAAGCCGGCACATAAAAGCAGGGACAACGGCGATATGTCGTTGCCCCTGCTTTTTATACTGTTCCGGATCAGAATGTGTTGCGATTTTCGTTCTGAGGATAGTATTCTTCCGTCTCCGCGGTTTCCTCTTCTTCCTCTTCTTCCTCTGTGTCGTCCCCCGCAGGAAGGATGAACGCGCAGGCCAGGTAAGCCAGAAGTCCGCTTCCCCAGCCGAAGAACATCAGGGCAAACACCAGCCGGACAATCGTAGGATCCACTTTCAGATATTCAGCAATACCGCCGCAGACGCCGGCGATTTTCTTGTCCTTCACGCTCTTATGAAGCCGACCTGTGATCTTGCCGCGATTCCCGTTTTTATTGTTGACGATCGTCTGGTAAATAAAATAGCCGATCGCAAGTCCCGCTGCCAGTGACATAACTGTACCCATTTGCTTTTTTCCTCCTTCAAAAAACCGTCCCGGTTTTCCGGTACCGACACAGGATAGCAGAAAATGTCCCGGATGAAAACACCCGGATCGGATAATTACAGGACATATTTTTCTTTTTTCGCACCTTGATATCCATCAGTAAAAAAAAGTTTCCGATCCGGAATCGTATTATCCGCCATTGTGAATTGTTCATTGTTCAAAGCGTCATTCCTCCCGGAGAATGCTTTGAACCTGCTCCCTGCTCTTCAGTGCTGTTCCCGCGCCTGTCGCTGTGGTGCAGATTGCGCCGCAGGCATTGGCAAATCTCAGTGCTTCCCCAACGGCTGCGCCTCGGAGGATCTCCGCCATAAACCCTGCTGCGAAATTGTCTCCCGCGCCGGTAGCGTCCACTGCCCGCACCTTGCACGCGGGCAGCCGCAGGGTTTCCTCGCTGTTCTTCAGCAGGCAGCCTTTGCTTCCCAGCTTGATGATCACATGCTTTACGCCGTATCCCAGCAGGACGTCCGCCATTTCCTCCGGATCTTCTTTCCCTGTATAGTATCTGGCTTCATCTTCATTGGGCGTGATGATATCGATCAGCTTCAGGGAATCCCGGATGTCTTCAAGTCCCAAAGTCCGGAAATTCGGCAGTTTCGTATCTGCCAGCACCAGCTGTCCTGCTTCTTTCGCCTTGCTCACAACCCCGTGGATAATATCCGGATCGTCAAAAGGTGCCCGGAACAGTGATCCCAGGATCAGCGCCCTGGCGTCCGTAAACAGCGCCGGTTCCTTTTCCGGATGGAAGTTAAACCGGTGTGCCTGGTTGGTAATGGATTTCCGGCTGCCGTCCGCCCTCACAAACATGGTTGTCACCGGGGTATTGGCTGTCCTGATAATGGGCTCGGTATCCACCCCGTTCTTCCTCAGCTCATTCAGGACGATCTCCCCTGCCGGATCGTTGCCCAGTGCGCACAGGATCCCCGTTTTCAGTCCCAGCTTCGCCGCGGCAATGGCTTCATTCACTGCCTCGCCGCCGGCATTCAGGCTTCCGGATTCCGCCACATAACCCGATGCGGATACCGGTTCCGGATTAAATCCGCGGATAATCGAATCCACCAGCGCCATACCGATGCAGATCAGATCGTATTTCATGCCTCTTTCCTGTCCTCTTTATCCGTTCCCGCCGATTCCGTAACTGAAGGATGCCTCCACCACAGCCCCGGTCTGCACGTCAATATATACCCAGTAGGTGCCTTCCTTCTCCCGGTAGCGGATTCCGTCCGGCTGCAGTGCCTTTTCCGCCTCGTCATCCCCGAGTCCGTACCAGGACATGACGCAGGGAATACCGTCTATCCTTACATACCAGTAATCCTTTTCCGTGTCTTCCGGTTCATACAGGCTGACCAGCTGTGACGCCTGTTCCTCTGTCAGCTCATAGATTGTACGGATGGCGCTTGCCCCGATCGTGTCAATCTGTTCCCTGCTCAGCACGCATAAGCTGCGCATCGCTTCCCGGTCAGCCTCCAGGCGCCTGTCGCTGATCTCATCCGCATATTCATAAATACTGTCCATACTCCCGGTTTCCTGGTTGATCCGCAGCATTGTCATCAGCTGATCCCTGCCCCAGGCCATGGCATTCAGTCCACCGGATGTATCCTCTCCGTCATAGCTCCAGCTCACGTCTGTCACCGCGCCGTTCTCCACGGCAACCTGATATATTCCCAATACGTCATCCAGTCCTTCGATCCCACCATACCGGACCGTATATGCGTTCTCCGCCTCTTTTTCCACGCTGCAGCTGAGGTATTCCCGGGTCAGCAGGGTGAGTCCGTATTTTTCTTCAATCGCTTTGTCAGCCAGCATAATCGCCTTTTCCCGGTCTGATAAAACCGGTTCCTCCGCCGCTGCAACGGAAAACAGCAGGATTGCGCAGAGCGTCACCGTCAGGCATTTTCTGATCCGTTTCTTCATCATGTGTGTCCTTCTTTCTGTTATGTCCGGCTCCTTTTTGCCGGAATGAAGTGATATGGCTTTCAATATCAGAACGGACCGGCCGTTTTGTTTCTTCCCGGATCTTTCAGTGCAGCTGTCCCATGATTTCCGCCACATCCCCGCGAAGCACCAGTGCGGCCTGCTCCTCCGCCGGAATCGGATCCCGGTTGATCACCACCAGGTTTTTCCCCCGGAAATGGCTGAGAAAGGACGCTGCCGGCTCCACTGTCAGGGACGTTCCCGCCACAATCAGCGTATCCGCGTTGGTGATCTCCCTGATCGCCCCGATACATACATACTTCGGCAGCGCTTCTCCGTACAGCACCACATTGGGTCTGATCACGCCCCCGCAGTCCCGGCAGCGGGGAATGCCGTCTGATTCCAGTATGACCTCCGCAGGATAGGATGCGTTACACTCCATGCAATAGTTTTCATGAACGTTTCCGTGAAGCTCATAGACCCGGATATTGCCGGCGGCCTTGTGAAGTCCGTCCACATTCTGGGTCACAATCCCCCGCAGTTTGTCCGCCCGTTCCAGCTCAAAAAGCTTCCGGTGGGCTGCGTTGGGTTTTGCCTCCGGATACAGCATATGTTTCCGGTACCAGTCAAAGAATTTCTCCGGCTCAAGATAGAAAAATGACTTGCTCAGGATCATTTCAGGGGAAATACCGTCCGCCTCTTCCGCGTACAATCCCTCTGCGGAGCGGAAGTCCGGAATCCCGCTGGCTGTGGACACTCCTGCTCCGCCGAAAAATACAATCCGGCGGGATCGGTCAATGATCTCCTGAAAAGCTTTGATTCCTTCGGAATTCACAGTTCCTGTCCTCCGGTTTTTTTCAGTCTGGTTTCTCCGATTATATCATCCCGTGCGCAAAAGAAAAACACTCATCTTCACTTGTCAGGAACATGTTATCCCCGGCTGCAGCCAGCGAATGATGTATTGTTTTTTGTGAATTGCGAACGATCTCCGATGGCATTTAGAATATTTTTTTATTCTTTTTGTAAATTATACTTGACATCATGTAAAAGTCATGTTACCATGTGACTGTCGAAAGGGATCGCATGGCGCCGCAGTCCCTTTCCCGGAAGCGAAGATGAAACAGTATCGATTCAAACGGAGGTAACTGATATGAATATTGTCACACTGTTTCTGGCTCTCTCAATCCTGGTCGCCATCATTCTGATTTGTTTCTCTGACCGTAAGAAGGTAAAGCAGTTTGATGAACGTCAGCTGATCGTCCGCGGCCGCGCGGTGAACCTCGCCTACGTAACGCTGCTGATCTGCCTCTTCATCGTCCTGGCGCTCAGCACCATGAACCTCCCCTGGCTGGATGTGCCGGTCTGCGTAATCCTGAGCATGTTCATTTCCCTGACCATCTTCTCAGTGTATGCCATCCTGAACAACGCTTACTTTACCAATTTCAAAAAAGAAACCCCGTTCAGCGGCGTATTCCTTTCCGTCTCCCTGCTCAATCTGTTCAACGGTTTCCGTCATCTCTTCAACGGAACTGCTGAGGACAGCTTTGATATCATTCTTCCCGTTGCCTTCGGCGTACTGGGTGTGATCATCATCATCGCGCTGTTCATCCGCAAGCGTATGGATAAAAAGGAGCTGGAAGAGGAAATGCAGGAAGAGGAAGACGTTGAATAAACCGGAGTCCTCAGTAAAGGAGCTGATCAAAGCATGAAAAACCTGAAGCTCAAGGCCGCCCGTGCCGCCAAGGATCTCTCCCAGGAACAGCTGGCCATTCAGTGCAATGTCTCCCGCCAGACTATCAACGCCATTGAGAAGGGCGATTATAACCCCACCATTAACCTGTGCATTGCCATCTGCAAAGTCCTGGACAAAACCCTGGACGAACTCTTCTGGGAACAATAAAACTCCATAAGATAAAGGGGACTGCTTCCTGAGAGCAGTCCCTTTTTTGGCGGCCGTAAGGATATCAGGCATTCGCCTTTTGGGGCAAACGTATGGGTTTTCGCATACTTCATCAGCCTTCCAGGCTGTTGAAGAAGGCTCCGGCAAACACAGCCGGTGAATTCCAGTAAATGGCAATCTCGTTCGTATCCGCCGAGAAGGTTTCCTCCACAAAATACTTCGCCGGCGGTGTGTTCTCTCCCAGCTTTTCCCGGGTCTGGGGGAAACACATCTTGTTGTTCGGCCCGCCGGAAATCAGTCCGGGCACCGGTTCCTCAATCCCGTCCGCGTCCGACGGCCGGTGATGGGGATGCATCACCCGGTTTTCCCCGAATCCGGTCACAAAGCAGATGTCCAGGGCATTCATGCCCAGCGCGTAATCCCATTGTTTCAGCGCGGCGTTCCGCATATCCTCCCGTCCTGTCAGGAGTGCGTTAATGATCATCGTCATGGCGTTGCTCAGGATCGGCAGAATGCTGCCCCAGACATAGTTGTCCCAGGCCAGTGCCGTGCCGTAACCCGACGCCTGGGACAGTTTCAGCGCTTCTTCGCTCTGCCGCAGAAAATCTTCCTTCAGATGGGTATACAGCGTTTCTCCTGCTGTTTCTCCCAGGTCAAACAGGCAGCACAGCGCGCCCATGCCGCTTACGTCTGCCCAGCCGAACTGCGTCAGGTCCAGATCGTCATCGTACAGGGCTTCCGCCGCTGTACGGTATGTTTCCTCCCCGGTTGCCGCCAGAAGCTCACAGGCTGCCCAGAAGCGGTCATCCCGGTCGGTCCGTTCGCCGTACCAGCCGGTGAACACCCCTTCCGGATTCCGGTAGGGTACAAAGTCTTCAGTATGCTTTTCCAGCCATTCCCAGGCTCTCCGGGCGGAAAGCAGCATATGGTTGGCAAACGCCTCGTCAAAAGCCTTGTAAACCCGGTATGCCAGCGCCAGACAGGCACAGGCTGCCGCCGTGGCGCAGTGGGCCGCGGGCATCAGGTATTCGGGTTCATGATCATCCTGGGGCATGATAAACGGCGCGAACCGGGCTTTGGTCAGCTTATGGTGGAAAGCACCGTCGGAACGCTGCATCTGCAGCATCCATTCCAGCTCATACCGGGCTTCATTCAGGATATCCGGCACCCCGTTTCCGGTTTCCGGAATGTTCAGGTCATCAGAGCAGCCGTTGGGAAACAGTTTCCAGGCATACAGCAGATGACCCACGGTTACTGCACCGGGTCCTACATATTTGCCGTAGTCCCCCGCGTCATGCCAGCCGCCGGTTACCCGGCGCTGCACGCTGCGGTCCTCCCAGTCTGTGGCAGGCGCCGTATGGCAGGCTGGATGGGCGTAAACCCCTGCATGTTCCGGCTTCAGTTCACAGCCGCAGCGCTGGTAATACAGTCCTTTGATCAGCGCGTTTGTTACCGCTTGCCAGGCATGGGCGCTTACGGTCAGCGTCCGGTTTCCTTCCGGACTCTCCAGGGTATATTTTCCTGCTTTCAGCTGTCCCAGATCCGCCACCGTCACCCGGTCGTCCGAAGCTTCGTCCAGCTTCAGCGGAGCTGCTTCAAAAGGCAGGATATTGCCTGCTTCATCCTTCAGTTCCACAAGGCCCTTGGTCAGAATGGCGGCATACACCGGCAGCCCTTCCGCATATCCCGCCTGGTTGATGCGGATCACGGGTCCATCATTCAGATCAAACATCGGATCCTCTTTTCCTTTCCCGGCATTCTCTTCATGTTACGGTTTTCTTATATCTATAGTAAACCCTGAAGTTGACTCCAAGTCAATCCTTTGCGGTCGAAAAAAGCAGTTTTGTTTTTTGATTGTACCTGCCCTTGACAATCTGTTTCCTTCGGCATACAATCCGTGCATCCCAATGAGGCGCGAGGGTGTGCTGAACACCTTCGCGCCTCTTTTTATATTCATTGGGAAAAAAGACGAAACGGAAGTGAACGGTATGACATTCTCGGCAGCCAACACAATCTGGGTGCTCCTCGGAGCAGCACTGGTCTTCTTTATGCAGGCCGGCTTCGCCATGTGTGAAGCAGGCTTCACCCGCGCAAAGAACACAGGAAATATTCTGATGAAAAACCTGATGGACTTCTGCATCGGCACCCCCCTGTACTGGCTGTTCGGTTACGGCATTATGTTCGGTGCCGGCACCGCGCTGTTCGGCTGGATCGATCCCTTCATCATGAAGGATTACAGCCACATTCTCCCGGCGGGCGTTCCGCTCTGGGCCTACGCCATTTTCCAGACGGTCTTCTGCGCCACCTCCGCTACCATCGTTTCCGGTGCCATGGCTGAGCGGACCAAATTCTCCGCCTACTGCATCTACTCCGCGGCAATCTCCCTGTTCATCTATCCGGTTTCCGGCCACTGGATCTGGGGCGGCGGTTTCCTTGCTGAAATGGGATTCCATGATTTCGCCGGTTCCACTGCGGTTCACATGGTCGGCGGTGTCTGCGCCCTGATCGGTGCGAAGATCCTCGGACCCCGCGTCGGCAAGTACGGCAAGGACGGAAAGCCCCGTGCCATCCTGGGCCACAACCTCTCCATCGCCGCGCTGGGCGTTTTCATCCTCTGGTTCTGCTGGTTCGGTTTCAACGGTGCGTCCACCGTTGGTATGGACAGCGACGAACTGATCGGCAGTGCCTCCCTGGTGTTCTTCAACACCAACCTGGCCGCTGCTGTGGCCACTCTGACCACCATGATCTTTACCTGGCTGCGCTACGGCAAGCCTGACGTCTCCATGACCTTCAACGCCGCCCTGGCCGGCCTGGTCGGCATCACTGCCGGCTGCGACGCCGTGAATCCCTTCGGTGCTGCCCTCATCGGCCTCGCCTGCGGCTTCGTGATTGTCTTCGCGGTGGAATTCTTTGACAAGGTTGTGAAGATCGACGACCCGGTCGGCGCCATCTCTGTCCACGGCGTCTGCGGCTCCCTCGGTACCATCCTGACCGGTCTGTTTGCCACCGGCGTCTCCACCCCCAAGGGTGTCTTCTACGGCGGCGGATTCAGCTTCTTCGGCGTCCAGGTTCTCGGTGTCCTGGCTACCATTGCCTGGACCGCGGCCGTCATCACAGTTGTCTTCCTGCTCATCAAAAAGACCATCGGTCTGCGGGCGGATGCCGCGGATGAGGTCATGGGCCTCGACCGCAGCGAGCACGGCCTGCTCACCGCTTATTCCGGATTTGCCATTCTGCCTGAAGAAGGCTTCGACGCCGGCGCCGTTCTTCCCGCTCCTGCTGCACAGACTGCTCCTGTGGCAGAGGCCGTGCCAGTCGCCGCAAAGAAAGCGGAGAAGGCTCCCGGCGAACCGGTGTATACCCGCGTACAGATCATCTGCCGTCCGGCCAGCCTGGAAAGCCTGAAGAAGGCCATGAACGGCATCGGCATCACCGGCATGACTGTCACCAACGTCATGGGCTACGGCGCGCAGAAGGGCAAGCCTGAGTATTACCGCGGCACGCCTGTGGAAGTGACCCTCCTGCCCAAGGTACAGGTGGATATCGTTGTCAGCAAGGTACCTGTGAGCGAAGTCATCGAAACCGCCCGCGGCGTCCTGTATACAGGGCATATCGGCGACGGCAAGATCTTTGTCCAGGATGTTGAAAACGTCGTCCGTGTCCGGACCGGTGAAGAAGGCTACGACGCTCTCCAGTCCGAAGATGAATAATACCGTTTCTCTGACAACAGTCCCCGGGAACTCCAGGTTCCCGGGGACTGTTTTGTCTTCCATTGTCAGGTTCTTCTGATGCTGTCGGTTCCTGAAAAGTTCTCCCGCAGCGTCCCGCCGTTACCGGCAGAATTCCATACAGACCTGGGTATCCGTGCGGCCGGTTTCTCTGAAGCCGCATTTCGCGTAAACATGGATTGCTCTGTCATTGGTGAGATTGGTTCTCAGGTATACTTTTTTCAGCCCGAGAATATTCATGCCGTACGCTGTCAGGGCCTTTACCGCTTCCGTTCCGTAACCCTTGCCCTGCATCTTCGCGGTAATGGCAATACCGATCTCCCCGGCGGTCTCTGTGACATCCATCAGTTCAATGTTCCCGATGAATTTCCCGGATTTCTTCTCAATCATGGAGAACACCGGTGCCTGTACCGCCAGCTGTTCCCGGACCCATCTGACTTCATCCGCTTCAGTATAGGGCTCGTGCCAGCCTCCGATGAATCGGTCCACATGTTCTATGTCATTGACCATTCCCAGGTAATCCTGAATCAGTTCTTCAGAAACCTCAACGAAGCTGATATTCTCCGACTCAAAGATCTGCCTCAGTCCCATCATTCCGCTTCTCCATTTCTTTTTTGCCACGGTTCAGTTTGATCTTTTCCCGGTCCGGATAAACCGGATCAGTTCCTCCGTATCCTCAAAGTCGTCATAATCACCCGTGATTCCCTCCCGGTGATAAACCACGCCGTTCTTTTCGTTCCGTTCCAGACAGTCCAGCAGTTCTTTTTCGCCATATAGCCTGGCAAAGAGTGTAAAGCCATAGGGTTTGATTTTTCCGAGCAGTTGTTTCCGGCAGTCTTCCCCGCATTCATAGCAGTGTTTCAACCCCTTCTCTGCGGAGCATTTCCTGTTTTCACACCAGGAAAAACCGGGGCAGTCTCCGGAGTCACAGCCCCTGCAGTGTGCGTTTTCGCTGCACAGGCAGCAGGCCAGTCCGCATCGCGCGATTCCAAGTTCCCGCTTCATATCTCAATCCTCGCATTCCCTGTTGATTCATGACCCATATTTTACTATGGATAGATCCGGATGGAAAGACGAACAAAAGTATAATATTGTTTGCCCGCAGAAAAGGGCCTCCGCCTTCCCGGCAGAGGCCTTCTGTGAATTTCTGTCCAGGGATCAGAGTTCCACTGTTACCCGGAAGGTATGTTCATCCGGATAATCAACAGTCAGCTTTCCGTGATGCTTTTCCGCTATGCGCCGGACGGCCGCCAGGCCAATCCCGGATCCGCCGCTCTTCTGGGTGCGGGCGCTGTCTCCCCGTACAAAGCGTTCTGTCAGTTTCTCCGGTTTCTCTGTCGGCAGGCTCGTTACGGAATTGGACAGCACAATCCGGGTTCTCTTTTTCCAGGGTGTCACGGACAAACGGACCTCCCCGTTTTCCGGTGTATACTGCACCGCGTTATCCATCAGCAGGCAGAAAACCCTCCGGATCAGGTTCTCCGAACCCCTGACAGGCGCCGTTTTCTCCAGCTTTGCTTCTCCCCGGATCTGTTTCTGCTTCAGGGAAGGCTGATATTCCTCCCAGATTTCCTCGGCCAGCATGGTCAGCTCTGTTTCCCCGAACACTTCCTCATTTTTTCCTTCATCCAGCCGGGCCATCATAATCAGATCCTGCACCAGGTGCTCCATCCGGTTTACCTGGGCCCGGATATTCCCGGTCCACTTGTTCTGGCCTTCACGCAGTTCCAGCACATCCAGGTTTGCCCGGGCGATGGCTACCGGCGTCTTCAGGTCGTGGCCGGCGTCCGTGATGAACCGTCGCTGCTCCTCCGCGTTCCGGACAAAGATGTCCGCCACCTTGCCGGAAACCGGGAACAGCACGATGATCAGCAGCAGAAAGATCCCGATGCCGACCAGGCCCGCATTTTTCAGGAACTCATAAAGCGTATGCAATACAATCGACATGTCCACCAGGATGGCTTTACCGGTTCCGTCTTCATTCTTCCGGATGCCGAATTTGCAGGAACCGGCTTTCCCCCTGTCAATTCCCTGTTCCGCTGCGTTCCGGACGCTTTCCAGCACGCTGTCGTCCGGATCCTCCTCGATGCCGGATTTTCTTTCGATGCTGATTTCGCCATCCCCTGTGATCAGCAATTCATAAAAGCCGGAGGGATTATTCCGCCGTCCGGGTCTGTACCCGAACATTGGCGGTGAGTCCTGCGTAAACCGCGGTGCGTTCTCCCGGTTCCCCCTGTTTTTCTGCAGTTCCGAAGCAATAAAGCTGTCCGCGTTTTCTTCGATCCGCTGATAACTGAACAGCCAGATTCCGGCCACCGCAATCACCAGGATAATCAGGAAGGAAAGCACGCCGCTGAGCATAATCCGGCTGCGGTAGTATTTCTTCATTGTTTTTCCTCCAGCGCGTATCCGACCCCGCGTTTCGACAGGATCTCAACGTGCGCCCCCAGGGACTCCAGTTTCTTCCGCAATCCCGAGATATGGACCCATACCGTGCCGTATTCAACCTCCGCGTCCATTCCCCAGACCCGGTCCAGCAGCGCGTCCGCGGAAAAATATACATGCGGATTCCGCATGAACAGTTCGATCAGGTGGTATTCCCGGTTACTCAGCGGGCTGTTTTTCCCGTCCACCCGCAGCGCGCAGCCGTTTTTGTCCAGCGTCAGGTTTCCAAGCGTTACCTGTTCACCCTGGTAATTCTGTCCGCGCCGGGTCAGCGCGTCAATCCGCACGCGCAGTTCTTCCAGGGCAAAGGGTTTGGTCAGATAATCGTCGCTGCCGCTCTCAAAGCCCGCCACCTTGTCCCGGATTTCCCCTTTTGCGGTCAGCAGCAGCACCGGCGTTGTGTTTCCTTCCGCCCGGAGCGTGCGCAGCACTGTCAGTCCGTCCATGCCCGGCATCATAATATCCAGGATCAGGACGTCATAGCTGCCCATTCGTGCCGTTTCCAGCGCGTCTGTGCCGTTTCCGGCCCAGTCCACTTCATAATGATGATATTCAAGATATGCAACAACCGCGTCGGCCATTGCTTCCTCGTCTTCCGCCAGAAGAAGCCGCATCCGCACCGCCCCCTTTCCCCAATTATAGCAAAGGCAGTATACCCTGCCAACCTTAAACGATCCTTAAGTCAAAAGACTTAAGGATCGTTTACACTTTTCACTCTTCACTTTCCCATTCCTCAGCTCAGCGCTTCATTGCCGGAGCGTTCTTCTTGACATCCCGCTGTCAAGGTTGTACAATCCGTCTATCAAAGGGCAAAGGCGTCCTTCAGTTCAGGCTGAAGGACGCTTTCTCTTTTTTCGGAGGATCTGTCTTATGCATGAGGAATGCGGCGTTTTCGGCATCTGGTCACCGGTCAGGAAAGCAGTTCCCCGGGAGATCTACCTGGGGCTTTACGCCCTCCAGCACCGGGGGCAGGAAAGCTGCGGCATTGCGGTTTCCTGCGACGGCGTGTTCCATCATCTGAAGGGAGACGGGTTGGTCGGTGATGTTTTCAGCCGTTCATCCCTGGATCGTCTGGGAGAAGGAAATATCGCCGTCGGCCATGTCCGTTATTCCACCACCGGCGGAAAAAATCACAACAACATCCAGCCCATCGTCATCAGCCATATGAAGGGAAACCTGGCCCTGTGCCACAACGGCAACCTGGTCAACGCCCGTTCCCTGCGTACACAGCATGAGCTGAACGGCGGCATCTTCCATGGCACCGCCGATACCGAAACCATCATCTATACCATCGTTGCCGAGCGCCTGAAGGTATCCTCCACGGAAGAAGCGGTTTTCCGGACCATGCAGCAGCTTCAGGGCGCTTATTCCTGTGCACTCATGACTGCCACCAAACTCATCGCTTTCCGGGATCCCAACGGTTTCCGGCCGCTCTGCTGCGGCCGGACTGCAGACGGTTCCTGGGTGGTTTCTTCCGAGTCCTGTGCCCTGGATGCCGTCGGTGCCAAAATGGTCCGGGATATTGATCCCGGGGAGATCGTTGTTTTCGGAAAGGACGGTGTGGTTTCGGACCGCCGCCTCTGCGGAAAGCCGCGTTCCCTCTGTGTCTTTGAATATATCTATTTTGCCCGTCCGGACTCTGTGATTGAAGGCGTTCCTGTCCACCATTCGCGCCTGCAGGCCGGCCGCTTTCTGGCCCGGGAAAACCCGGTGGAAGCGGATGTGGTCATCGGCGTTCCGGATTCCGGCATTGACGCCGCCCTGGGGTATGCTCAGGAAAGCGGCATTCCCTACGGCGTCGGATTCCTGAAAAACAAATATATCGGCCGCAGCTTCATCGCGCCCAGCCAGGATATGCGGGAAACCGCCGTGCGGATCAAGCTGAACGTCATTGCGGAAACCGTCCGGGATAAGCGTGTCGTGCTGATCGATGACTCCATCGTCCGCGGCACCACCAGTGAGCGGATCGTCCGTCTCCTGCGGGAATCCGGCGCAAAGGAAGTCCATATGCGCATTTCCTCCCCGCCCTTCCGCTATCCCTGCTTCTTCGGCACGGACGTGGATTCCCGTGAAAACCTGATTGCCTGCCGCCTGAATTCGGTGGAGGAAATCGCGGCGGAAATCGGCGCCGATTCCCTCGCCTATCTCTCTGTGGAATCAGCGCACCGCCTGGCCGGCGATCACGGCTGTACCTTCTGCGACGGATGCTTCACCGGCAGGTATCCAATTGATATTCCGGAGGAACAGGGCAAAAGCAAGTTCGAGCAGCCTATTCAGGAAGAATAAAAAGAAGGCAAGGCCTTCTTTTTATTCTTCCTGAACTCTTCACTCTACACTCTTCACTCTTAACTGGTCACATTCTCACTTCAAAAACTTCTCCACCGCCAGGATCAGCTTTTTCCGCGCTTCTTTGGCGTTCCTGGTCCACCGCATCGTATCAAACCCGTGGATATTCCCGTGGAACACGTCCACATGGGCCTCCACGCCGGCGTCCTTCAGGTTCTGCACATAAGTCAGCGTCTCATCCCGGAAAGGTTCCCCGTCCTCCACAAAGGTATAGCAGGGCGGCAGGCCGGAATAGTCTGTTTCCCGGGACGGCGAGGCATAGGAAGGTACATGGTCTGTGCCGTACAGGTCTCCCAGGTATTTGTGCCAGCCCCAGTGATTCCGCCGGGTGCCCCAGCCATGGGAATGGCTGTGCCGGGAAGATTCCGTATCGTTGCAGTCCAGCATCGGATACAGGGGAATCTGGCAGGACACCGGTATTTTTCCCTCATCCCGTGCCCGGATGCATACAGCCGCTGCCAGTCCGCCGCCGGCGCTTTCTCCGCCGACCACGATCCGGTTCCGGTCCACACCCAGTTCTTCTGCGTGGCTGTAAAGGTATTCCAGCGCGGTATAGCAGTCTTCCATCGCCGCCGGATAGGGAGTCCTGACCGCCCGTCTGTATTCCGGGGCAATCAGAACAGCTCCGAAGTGTTTTGCCAGCACGCTGCCCGCGGTCAGGTAAACCATGGAGGCCATTCCCGTCACATATCCGCCGCCGTGGATCCAGAGAATACCGGGGACAGGTTTCTCCTGTTTTTCCGGATGCAGGATCAGGATCTTCATCCTTCCCGCAGGGCTTTCGATCCGGCGAATTGTACTCTTCAGCTTCATGTTTCGGCCTCCGTCATATGCACCCGTCTTTTCGTGCATTGCAAAGATTATACCAGAATCTTCCATAAAAGAACATGCCTGTATTTTTCTCTTGTTTTCAGTCTGTACTTTCCGCATATATTGCCTTGACAGTCCTTATCGGCGGAAATTATAATACCGCAAAAGCGATGATCAAGGCGAGTAGCCGGATCATGGCGGTGTACAGAGAGCCCTGCGTTTGCTGCAAGCGGGGAGACCGCCGGTCGGTGAAATTCCCCTTGTATGCTTCCCGTTGAAACCTTTACTGGCAAGTAGGCGGTGACGGAATGCGGCCGTTATCTTCCGCAGGACGGATGACAGTCTGTCCCTGAGGCCGCAATGGCGCGGCGAACCAAGGTGGTACCACGATGATGAATCGTCCTTCGGAAGGGTCCGGAGGATTTTTTATTTCCCGCTTTTCCCTCCCCCTGAGGGGAGAAGAGATATTCGTTTCCCATGTTATTTTGAAGGAGGCTTTCCCATGAAAAAGGTTCTTTCCCTGCTGGTTGCCCTGACCCTGGTCCTGGGCGTATGCGCCTGCGCGTCCGCCGAAGAAAAAACCTATAATGTCGGTATCCTGCAGCTGATTCAGCATCCCGCTCTGGACGCTGCCACCCAGGGCTTCAAGGATGCCCTGACGGAAAAGCTGAGTGACAAGGTTGTCTTTGATGAAGGCAACGCTTCCGGCGATTCCAACAACTGTGCCCAGATAGCCGGTCAGCTTGTCTCCAAGCAGGTGGATCTGATCATGGCCAACGCGACCCCCGCCATGCTCGCCTGCGCCACCGCCACCGCGGATATCCCGGTGCTGGCCACTTCCATCACCAACTATGAATCCGCCATGGAAATTGAGCTGACTGCGGAAGGCGCCACCGGCCTGAACGTTTCCGGCACCAGCGACCTGGCTCCCCTGGACGGCCAGGCGGACATGATCAAAGAGCTGTTCCCGGAAGCAAAAACCGTCGGCCTGCTCTACTGCAACGCCGAGCCCAACTCCATCTTCCAGATCAAAAAGATTGAAGAATACCTGGCCGCCCTGGGTCTTGAGTGCAAGCGTTACGGCTTCAACGACTCCAACGATCTGGCCTCCGTGGTGCAGACCGCGACCGAATGCGACGTGCTCTACATTCCCACGGACAACACTGCTGCCGGCAACACGGAAGCCATCGCCAACGTAGTCATTCCGGCCGGTGTTCCGGTTGTCGCCGGTGAGGAAGGCATCTGCGCCGGCTGCGGCGTCGCCACCCTGACCATCAGCTACTATGACATCGGCTACAAGACCGGTGAAATGGCTTACGATATCCTCGTAAACGGTGCGGATATCGCCGCCATGCCCATTGCCTATGCCCCGCAGTTTGTCAAGAAGTACAATGCGGTCAACGCCGCGGAGCTGAACGTCACCATCCCGGCTGATTATCTGCCCATCGAATAATCCGCTCTGTGGATCGCGCTCACCCCTTCCCCATCCGGGGAAGGGGTATGAGTGTTTTATCATAGGTATTCGTCATTTTCCATTTTCATTCATTTGGAGGGTTTCCCTTGAACATTGCGCAACTGCTTAATCAGCTTCCCGGCGCCGTTGCCCAGGGTCTCATCTGGGGCATCATGGCCATCGGGGTATACATTACCTTCCGGATCCTGGACATCGCCGACCTGACGGTGGACGGTTCCTTTGCCACCGGCGGTGCCGTCGCGGCCATCCTGATCACCAGCGGCGTCAATCCCTGGCTGGCCACGCTCATCGCACTGGCTGTCGGCATGCTGGCCGGCGCTGTCACCGGCGTTTTCCACACGTCCATGGGCATCCCTGCCATCCTGGCCGGTATTCTGACCCAGCTGGCCCTGTATTCCGTCAACCTGCGGATCCAGGGTATCGGAACGGATCTGGGTTCCCGGGCCAACGTTCCCATGAGCATCAACAAATACAAGAACATGCTGGTGTCCCTGCGGAACGTGGGCAAGTTCACCCTGGACAATCCCATCTGGCTGATGCTTCTGATCACCTGTGTCCTGATCGGGATCATGTACTGGTTCTTCGGCACCGAATACGGCTGCAGCCTCCGCGCCGTCGGTTCCAACCAGCAGATGGCCCGCGCCCAGGCCATCAACACGGGCACCGGCAAAGTGGTCGGCCTCATGATCAGCAACGGCCTGGTTGCCTTCTCCGGCGCGCTCATGGCCCAGTATCAGGGTTTCTCTGACGTATCCATGGGCCGCGGCGCCATCGTCATCGGTTTGGCAGCCGTGATCATCGGCGAAGTGATTTTCGGAAAGCTGTTCCGGAACTTCGCCCTGAAACTGCTGGCCGTTTCCCTCGGCGCCATCATTTATTATCTGGTCATTCAGGTAGTGCTGTGGCTGGGTCTGAACACCGATGACCTGAAGCTGCTCACCGCGCTGGTCGTGGCAGTTTTCCTCGCCATGCCCCACTGGAAAGACAGCATCATCACCCGGAAGTTGAAGGGAGGAAAACACCATGGCTGATTCCGAAATGCTGGTCCTGAAGGACCTCCGCAAAACCTTCAACCCCGGTACGGTCATGCGCAAGATGGCGCTGGCCGGTGTGGACCTGACCCTGAACAAGGGCGATTTCATCACGGTCATCGGCGGCAACGGCGCCGGCAAGAGCACCATGCTCAACGCCATCGCCGGTACCTTCCAGATCGATAACGGCACCATCCTCCTCGGCGGCAGGGACATCACCCATCTGCCGGAGCATAAGCGTGCTATTCTTCTGGGCCGTGTGTTCCAGGATCCCATGACCGGTACCGCCGCTTCCATGAATATTGAGGAGAACCTCGCCCTTGCCTGCCGCCGCGGACAGCGCCGCGGTCTCCGCTGGGGCATCACCGCGAAAGAGCGCGCGCTTTACCGCGAAAAGCTGGCTTCCCTGGATCTCGGTCTGGAAAGCCGCATGGGCAGCAAGGTCGGCCTGCTTTCCGGCGGTCAGCGCCAGGCTCTGACCCTGCTTATGGCCACCCTGAAACAGCCCGAGCTTCTTCTGCTGGATGAGCACACAGCCGCTCTGGATCCCAAAACCGCGGAAAAGGTTCTTCGCCTGACCCGGCACCTGATCGAGGAAAACGGCCTCACCGCTCTCATGGTCACCCATAACATGAAGGACGCGCTGGCCCTGGGCAACCGGACCATCATGATGCATGAAGGCAAGGTCATTCTGGACCTGGATGCGGAACAGAAGCGGCATATGACCGTGGAAGATCTGCTGGCGCAGTTTGAAAAAGTCAGCGGCCGCGAATTGTCCAACGACCGCATGCTCCTCACCTGATCCTCCGCCAATCCTTTCTCTTTTTTTCATTCTTCATTGATAAGGTGGGACACCGATATGACCCCTTCCATGGAATTTGTCCGGAAGATGCCCCTTCCCCAGGAAATCAAGCGGGACTATCCAGCGGACGCTGCCATCCGGGCCGTCAAGGAAAACCGGGACCGGGAGATCTCTGACGTTCTGACGGGAAAGGATTCCCGCCTTCTGCTCCTCATCGGCCCCTGTTCTGCGGATCGGGAGGACGCCGTGCTGGAATACATGGAACGCCTGACGGAAGTTAACCGTGAAGTGTGCGAAAAGCTGCTCATCGTTCCCCGGGTTTACACCAATAAACCCCGCACCAAGGGCGTGGGATACAAAGGCATGCTGCATCAGCCGGATCCGGAAAAGAAAGAGGATATGCTGGCCGGCATCATAGCCATCCGTCAGCTGCATATGCGGGTCATCCGCGAAACCGGCTTTACCTGTGCCGAGGAAATGCTCTACCCGGCCAACTTCAGTTATCTGTCCGATCTGCTGGGGTATGTGGCCGTCGGCGCCCGTTCCGTGGAAAACCAGGAGCACCGGCTTGTCGCCAGTGGCCTGGGCATCGCCGTCGGCATGAAAAACCCCACCGCCGGCGATATCACCGTCATGATGAATTCCATCGCCGCGGCCCAGAGTCCCCAGGAGTTCATCTACCGGAACTGGGAAGTCCGCACCACCGGCAATCCCCTGGCCCATGCCATCCTGCGGGGCTATGTGGACAGCTTCGGCCGATCCCACCCCAATTATCATTATGAAAACCTGCGGAACCTGCTGAAGCTCTATCGGGAAAGCGATCTGGCCAATCCTGCCGTCATTGTGGATACCAACCACAACAATTCCGGCAAGGAATACCTGGAGCAAATCCGGATCTGTAAGGACGTTATGCATAGCCGGAGCCTCAATCCGGAAATTTCCTCCCTGGTCAAGGGGCTGATGGTTGAAAGCTATCTGGAAGACGGCGCCCAGAAAATCGGCGGCGGCGTTTACGGGCAGTCCATTACAGATCCCTGTCTTGGCTGGGAGAAGAGCCGGGAACTGATCTTCCGCCTGGCGGATTCCGTCTGATTCCGGAATAATGATCATCAAAAAAAGAGTGCCGGAGCGTCCGCTCCGGCACTCTTTGCCTTCTATCGTTTGTCTTTATCGATCAGTTCCAGGGAAATCGTGGACAGCAGGGCAAACACCGCGATGAACAGGCACAGCATCAGCCAGTTTTTCATTACATTCTGCGGGGAATTGCTGTACTGCGGCTTCCGTCCCGCTTCGGCGGTCTTCTCCTGAATAAAGACTTTCACTTCCTGTTCTCCGAAGAGCTCCAGCACTTCGCCGATCGTGATATCTATCTCTTTTTTCTTGTCCAGGTTTTTCTGAATCAGTTCACTGCTGTTGGCAAAATCAATCAGCTGTCCCAGGGTCACCGTTTCCGGAATAATCAGGGCTTCTTTGTCCTTCACTTCTCCCAGATTCAGAAATTCTGCCACCTGGGCTGCTGTTACGGGTTCAATGACAGGTTGGTCCCGGTATTTTTTCATGGCGTCCTTGTTCAGTATTTCCAGGATCTGTCCCACTGTCACTTCCTTGTGGATCTCGCTGTCTTTCATACTGTCCACTGCCGTCCAGCCCGCTGCCATCGGCAGCTCGTTATAACCGCACTGGGAGGTCACCGCTTTGATCCCGTAATTGGAAATGGTGAGATTGGACAGCGGCTGGATGGCGGCCGGAATCGGAATAATGCCGCCGGAGAACACCAGCTGGAAAATCAGCACAAAAGGCATCACCGTCATGGCGGCCGTAGTCGTACGGGCAATGCTGGAGATAAACAGGCTCATCATATCCGCTGCGTAGGAAATCAGCAGCATGGTAATCCCGAACTCCAGCTCCCATCCTTTTCTGAGCAGGATTCTCTCCTCCGGGAAGGGAACACCAAACTGTTTCAGCACAAACAGGCTGATAACGGTCTGGGCCAGGCACAGTACAAACTGGTAGATCATATGGGACGCCACATAGGCGGTGATATGCATTCCGGAGCGGTGTTCCCGTTTGACAATGGCGCGTTCCCGGCTAATCGCCTGAATGGAATTGAAGCAGCCGTTCCACAGGGCCACGCAGGCCAGCGCAAAGGAGCTGATCAGGCATCCCTCCATGCTGGCGAACAGCCGGGTCCGGACAACCACGGCCACCAGGATCGCGATCACCGCCGCCATGGGAAGGACTTTCCAGTCGCTCTCATTGATGAAAAACCGGAACTGTTTGCCCAGGTAAATCGGAATCTGGCTGATCCTGTCCCGGTGCCGGAATGTTCTTTCCTGCCTGTTTACGCTTGTCTCAGACATGCTGCACCTCCGCGTACTTGAGGATAAATTCATCCGCCCGGCCTTCGCCGCCCTCTTCTTCCCGGTTGACGGACTTCACAATCTCTTCCATCTTCTCCTTGCCGAAGAAGGCCCGTGCCTCATCGATGGGACCGAACCATGCCAGCCGTCCGGTACGTTTTGCGTCCTTCGCCAGCACAATCACATCGTCAAACAGGTCGATTACCCGGTCCGGCGTATGGGTGATAACAATAATGATCTTTCCCTGGTCGGCTATTTTCCGCAGCTGCAGGAACAGTTCCCGGGCCATTACGCCGTCCAGGCCGCTGTCCGGTTCGTCCAGAATGAACAGCGTCGGATTGGAGATAAACTCCATGGCAATGGACAGCCTCTTCCGCTGTCCGCCGGACAGTTTGGAAACCAGGTTGCCTTTCACCGGCGTCAGGCCGAAAATGTCCATAACTTCTTCCACCCGTTCCTGCCGTTCCGGACGGGAGAAGCTGTTCGGCAACCGCAGCATGGCGGTATCCATCAGGGTGCGGTATACAGTATCGCATCCGCGGATCAGGTCCGCCTGCGGCACAAACCCGATATCATACTGCATTTCCTTATAGTTTTTATACATATTCCGGCCGTTGACGGTCACCTCGGCCTTGGCCGGTTCATAGCCGTTCACCGCGTTGAGGAAAGTGGTCTTTCCCGCGCCGGATCCGCCCAGCAGCAGCACCATATGTCCCGGCTGGATGTTCAGGTGGATATCCCGCAGCAGGTATTTCTTCTTCAGGAATTCCCGGGCAGTCCGTTCCTCCAGGTTCACCGTCAGTCCCTCATTCAGGATGGCAGCTTTCCGTCCGGAGAAATAGTAATCAACATCATCGTCCCGGATTTCTTCCGCCAGCCAGATCGGCTGATACTTTTTCCTGAAACCCCACAGCAGCGGCGCGATCGGCACCCATTCCGCAATCAGCCAGGGCAGGATCCACCGTTTTTTCCGTTCAAAGACCCGGCACAGTCCGGAGAAAACCCGGGTTTCATAAATGACGCTGGGGAAAAACATGATAAACTCCGCCCCTGCGCAAACAAACGACAGAAAGCCGTTTGATCCCGCAAAGCGGGTTATGATATATACCACGAGAGTCACTGCATTCACTACAGTCAACGTCCGGCCTTCCTGTTCCCGGTCCGCGCACAGCGCCAGTTTGTAGTTCCGTATCACAGGAACCAGCGCCCACCATCCCTTCAGGCCGCATTTGACAAACACACCCCACAGGCCGGCCACATACAAAGCCCCGAGAGTTCTCGTGACCTGGTCAAACGACCCCGGGAACATAGCATAGCAAAGAATATCCAGAATCTTGCTCCAGAAATCTGCTCCCATCTGTCTTTCCTCCTTGAAAAAGCGGATACCGCCCAGTCAAAATACCGCAAAACAGGCTGTCGGTCAACAGAAAAGCCGGAAGCGTATGATCATACGCTCCCGGTGATCTGACTTTTCCGTCCTGTTTCCGGTATCAGCCCAGCTTCTTGTAAATGATCATTTCCACGGTTCCGCTGCGGATGGAAACCTTCACTTCATCCGCCACGTGGGATACCACGGATTTTTCCAGTTCATCCCAGGCTTCCCGGACCTTCTGGTCTCCCTGTTCCATCTGTGTGGACAGGGCGTTCTCATAACGCGCCATGGACCATTCCCAGTCCAGGGAAGGAGAGCTGGTGTATTCAAACGCGTCCGGCAGCAGCAACGGGCTGGTATAGGTGGCCAGATCCTCGTCGGAACCCCAGTCAAAGAAATCCCGGATCCGTCCCATCAGGCCCTTGGCGGATTCATTCCGGCCGGAGCTGGAAACCGCCAGCAGCTGTTCCCTTTCCTCGCTGTTCAGCAGCGTCCTGACCTGCAGGTGAAGCCGGTACTCCCCGTCTTCATCCTCAATCCAGAAAATGCCTTCCCGCTCTCCGGTAATGGAACGCATCAGTCCCATCATTTCCTCGGTCAGCAGGCGGAGATGCAGGGCGTCCTTCATGGAAAGTCCCTTATATGCCGCCACTTTATCCGCCTGTTCCAGGGCAGCTCCCATCCGTGCGCCCTGGCTGGATACGCTGATTTTATCTGTTTTCATATGTTTTTCTCCCGCACATAACCGCTATTATTCTGCTTTTTCTGTCCGGGCTGCAGCGGTATCTGCCGCCCCGGTTTTATTCAATCGTCAGGATATCGGCGAAGCCCGTCACTTCAAAGACTTCCTGGACCACCTCATTGACATTGGTGATCGTCATTCCGCCTTTGGCGATCATCGCCTTATGTGCGGACAGAAGCACCCGCAGTCCGGCAGAAGAAATATAGTCCAGCTTGCTGAAATCCAGCGTCAGGCTGTCGGCGCCGCCCAGGGATTGATTCAGTTCCGCTTCCAGTTCGGGAGCTGTCATGGTATCCAGACGGCCCTCCAGCGCAATCTTCAGCGCGGTTCCGTTCTGTTCTTTGGTAATGGTCATGTCATTGCCCTCCTTTGTCGGTCAGTATATGCAGGTTGTTGTCTGATCAGATTATACTATATTGTCCCGATCATCCGCAACTTCCCGCGCGGCAAAGTTTTTTCTTACTGCCAGGGCGTATAGAACCGTTCCACTGCGATCAGGTCGCCGTTCTCGTTAAATGCGGCATACGCGTTGTCGGTTGCGAAGTCAGGATATCCGCCAGCCGTCAGCATGGCAATAAACTCCTGGGCGGTATGCTCGGTCGGTGTGTCCAGCGGATCACCGGTCTCCGGATCAATACCGTCGCTGAAGGTCAGGTCTTCCGGTATTTCCTGCGTCAGGGTCACGTAGTTTTCCAGGTACTCATAGTCGTTCATATAGACATGGTATTCGCCGCCGTAGTTTTCCAGTGTAATGTATTCATTGATCCGGAGCGTTCCGTCCTCGTCATGCTCCAGCGTATCGATCTTCTCGCTGAACTGGCCCACAATCAGGGTATCGCCCGGCCGCAGCGCTTCAGCAATGGCCTTATCCAGAACCACCGTGTGCCTGACATCCAGTTTCACGGTGTTGGTTTCCGGATCGTAATCGCTGATGTTTGTCACATACTTGCCGTCCGCCACCAGCGTCTTGGGATCCGCCGGAATGTTGGCGGGAATGAAGTCCAGATCCGTCAGGAAATCGATGCTCAGCCGCAGCTGTTCCTCAGTCAGGTTCCTGTCTTCCGCCTGTTCGGAAGGTGCCAGCACAAACTCCACGCAATAGCCCTTGTAGATGGAGAAGAATGCGATAAAATCCAGTTCCTCCGTCTCATGCCGGGCAATCAGCAGCTGGGTGCCGTAGCCCGTTTCACCGTAGGTAATCTCCACCTCCGGGTCTTCCTCAATATAGGTTTCCTCCAGCTGGGTCAGTTCTTCCGGCGTCAGGTCGTTCATCCGGTCTACGTCATAGTATTTTTCATCGTATGCCACGGACAGATGCATGACCGGTGCCAGCGGATCATCGGAGCGGATAGACGCCGTCACCTGTTCCGGCGTCACGGAAGTCGGAACAGGATGATATCCTTCCGGCAGGCCGCACTGCAGGGTAAAGGCACCGTTAATGCTGATGGTACCGATCGTCACCTTCCCCTCGGCCTCTGCCAGGACGGATGCCGCTCCTGCCAGCATGATCAGGCTGACTATCAAAGCAATGATTTTCTTCATGGATATATTTCCTCCTTCTCGCCCGTCCGGCCGTTACTTCGCAACATACTGCTTGCTGATGAATCCCACGTCCCCGGTATCCTGGTCTTCCACCTGATACCAGTTGGCGGTTTCCTTGATCACCAGCAGCTTTTCATTCGCCTTGTAGGTCGCCATAACCTCTGCCTGCTTGCTCGGCGCCCAGCGCATATTCACCCATCCGCTGGCCCGGGAAGGCCGTACCGTTATCGCGAAAGGTTCCACCTTCTTCGCGCTTCTGAACTCGGCATTGATCTCCTCGGTCGGATCTGCCTGTGCCGCCGGAGCGGAAGAGGAGGATCCGGACTCAGGTTTGGCCGGCGGCTTGCTCTTGCGCAGGTAGCGGCTGGAGATAAAGCAGGCATAGGTGCCTTTGCCGACGCCCGGCATATCGTAGGTATAGTCAATCAGCGCCCAGCCGTTTCCGCCGTCCCGGTAGTAGCAGTAGATTTTCGTACCGTACTTCAGGGAGCCGACCACCTCGCCGCCGGGAGTCGCCCTCACGTTCAGGCCTTTCCCGTTTTCGGTATATACATAGTAGTAACCCGCGGAATCGGACGGTGTGTCATCTTCCGCCGCTGCCACGGTGAAAACCATCAGCAGAGCCATGATCATGGCAGTAATCAGTGTGAAAACCCGCTTGTTCATGAATGTTGACCTCCTTTATGCTTACAGGTGCACCGGGCACTTCTTCGTGGGCTGGTTCTTTTTCCGGATCAGCTTGATCCAGTCATGATCGATTTCGAATTCCGTCACTTTGACCACATATTCGTGAACCGTCGTAGATTCAGGCAGTTTGAAGTTAACCGTCTTCCAGTCCTTCTCCTTTGTGGATGCTCCCGGATTCAGCGTCTTTTTGTATACCATCTGGTAGGTGTTGCTGTTGTCCTTCTTGTTGCTTGGGACCGGTTTCCCTTCGTTGTCAAAGACGGAAACCTCTACGGTGATGGATGTGATTGTCAGCTCGCTGTCATTCTTCAGCGTCACATACGCATCCGCGCCCTTTACCTTCGCCTCAGTGATCTTCAGCGCCTTTTCCCAGTTGCCGACCTTCACAAGGATGGAGGCTTTGAATCCTCCGTCTTCTGTTGTCCCTGTCACCGTGGTCTCCCCGGCGCTGACGCCGGTAATATTCACGCGGTTTTTCTGCTTCGCCAGGGGCTCCGCCTTTGCCACGGAAGCGTCCGCTGTTTCCCAGGTCATATTGTGGTTTGTGGCGTTCGACGGTTCCAGGATCGCGCTCGTGGAGGAGGTCGCGCCCAGATCTATGTAAGCCGTCTTCCTTCTCATATGCACGCCGGTCACATGCTGGAACACCCGCACCTTCACCCTGGCCTGCCGGTTGGAACCGTCTGTGGTGGTCGCGATGACCGTTGCCTCTCCGGCTTTGATGCCCGTCACCGTTCCGTCCTCGCTGACAGTCAGCACCTTCTCGTTCGCGGAGCGGAAGGTAAGGGCCGGATTGGTGGCGTCCGCCGGTTCTGTGTTCCAGGTCAGTCTGCCGGTTTCGTTCACATAGACCGTCGGTGCCTCCCCGAAGGTCACCTTCTTCACCGGCTGCTGAACATGCACCGCGGCTTTCGCCCGGATTTCCCCGTTCACCTGGCTGACGCAGGTGATTTCACATTCACCCTGCCGGATGCCGGTAATTCTTCCCCGGGCATTCACCGTGGCAATGCTTTCATCGGAAGAAGACCATGCCACGCTCTTGTCGTTTGTAGCTGCTGGCAGCACGGTTGCCTTCAGATTGGCCGTCCCTCCGGCGTTCACGGTCAGCTCCGTCCTGTCCAGCAGGATTTCCTCCGCGTTCTGGGTCACCTGGATGCTGATGTTTGCCCGGACATTGCTTCCGTCTTCGGCAATGGCGGAAATCCGGGTATTGCCGCGGGCCAGGCCGGTGACGGTACCGTTGGCGTCCACCGTCGCGGCTTTCTCATTGGAGGAAATCCAGGTAACCCGCCGGATCGTGGCGTCCTCCGGAAGGAATTCAGGCGTCAGGGTTATTGTTTCGCCCGCCGCGACGCTCTTCCGGGATGCGGTCACGGAGATACGTTTCACCGGCTGGATCACCACCGCACGGTATTGCACCTTCGCTTCCGGATCCTGCGCGCTGGCAATCGTCAGCAGGGTGCTCCCCGGTTTCAGTCCTGTCACCTGATTGCCGCTGATCTTCAGGATTTCCGGATCCCCGGCAGTGAGCGTAACCTTCTTGTTCTTCAGGGTTTTCGGCGTCACGGTTACCTGCATCTGGCAGGTTTTCTTTACCGGGATCACCAGCACAGACAGTTCTTCCTCCTGCGCGGTTCCGCCCGTCAGTTCCGCCGCCATGGCCGTTCCCCTGTCGTACACCTGGAGCTTCCGGGTGTTGACTTCCAGGCGGATTGCTTCATTTTCCTCCGCCGCGGCGGCCAGGCCGATGCAGATCAGTGCCAGCACCAGCAACGGAATCAGAATTTTTTTCATTCCCACAATCTCCTTTGCACCTCGCGTCCGTCTTCCGGACTCCTTCAGCCGTCACCCAGCCCGGGATTCAGCTCCGTCATGTCCAGGCCCGTGTCCGGCAGCACGCCGGCCGGAATAAATCCCCGGGCAGTCTTTCCGTCAATCGTTGTCTCTATATAATCCCATGCACCGGAGTTGTACATGGTTGTCAGGTAGGTTACCCGCGCTCCCGCGGGCAGCTGCGTCAGTGCCTTGCCGGTCAGGGCCGGGTCATCCGTCAGCGTGGTGGCTGTTTTCGTTTCCTGCACGCTGCCGTCCCAGCTCAGCTGGTCCAGGGCCGGGATTTTCCCCCTGATCTTCGCTCCGTCCACATAACCGACCCGATACTGTCCGGCAATGTTTGCCTCGTACAGGATCAGCATCCAGCCCCGATCCCAGCCCAGCGCGTATACGGCGCCGTTGGTGTTGACCAGAGCCTTTCCGTTGTTCGCCCGGTAGGCTTCCGCGGAGGGGGCTGCATAGACCGGCAGCTTCTGGCCGGCCTTCAGTTTCACGAAGTTGAAACCCCTGGGTTTATCCACGTTCTGTGCCGGCGGTTCAGGCATCCCTTTTCCCTTGGGATTCGTGGTGCCCATTTCCCGCATTTCCCTCCGCACGTCCTTGATCAGGTCCACATTCCGGTTCTCAATGGCGCTGCACTGGCTATAGGCTTCATGATGGTTGGTGCTGCTCTCACTCGCGTTCGGTTGATACCAGGGCATCTGGGTGAACCAGTTGTAGCAGCGGCTGCCGGTTTCAAACTTGTATCCGTGCCTGGCGTATATCTCGTTGAAGGCGTACAGCAGCGTGTCATACTTGTAATCCCACAGTTCCGCCCGGGTCAGCTCCCTGGTATCGCTGTCCGGAATGATATACAGCGAATCCGCGGAGGATACCGCCGGAATCACGGCCGTGCAGACCATCATTGTCACCAGCGTCAGAATCAATGCGGTTATTTTCTTCATTTTCGTATCCTCCCTCGCTGTTTATCATGGCTTTCCGGAGTTTGCTCCGTCATATCCGGCTGGTTTTCCGCCGGCTGCTTGTATATACGGAACAGAACAACTGATGGCAGTATTTTGTATCTTTTCTGATTTATTTTGTCCTGGCAATCCGCTTCCGGCCCGGTGCAATGGCCCGCTGGGGACAGACCAGCACACAGAGATGGCAGCCCACGCAGTTCTTTCCGTTCAGCACGGGATGCCGCTCATCATCCAGCCGGATAGCCTGGTGGCCTCCGTCATCGCAGGAGATCCGGCAGCGGCCGCAGCCGATGCAGCGTTCCCGGATAAACTGCGGAAAGAGTACCGTGTCCCGCTCCAGGGTATCGGTTGTTTCACTCAGCGTATCCAGGCCCAGACCGATTGCTTCCTTCACGTTTCCGAAGCCCTTTTCCGCCAGGTACAGGTTCAGGCCGCTCTTCAGGTCGTCAATGATCCGGTAACCGTACTGCATTACCGCCGTGGTTACCTGAATGGATCCGCCGCCCAGCAGGATGAATTCCAGCGCGTCCTGCCAGGTTTCCACGCCGCCCATGGCCGACAGGTGCATGCCCTTCAGGCCGGGATGCTGCCCGAGTTCTGCAATAAACCGCAGGGCAATGGGTTTCACGGCGTTGCCGCTGTATCCGCCCACCGCGCTCTGCCCGTGTACGGACGGTGCCGCGACATAGGTGTGCAGGTTGACCCCGGTAATCGATTTGATTGTGTTGATGGCCGCCAGCCCGTCCGCTCCGCCGCGTCTTGCAGCCTCCGCTGCCGGCCTCATGGATTGCACGTTGGGCGTCAGCTTGGCAAGCACCGGAATATGACATGCCCGTTTTGCTGCGGCTGTGAACCGTTCCACCAGCTCCGGCACCTGGCCGATATCGCTGCCCAGACCGTCCTCCGCCATATTCGGGCAGGAGAAATTCAGTTCCACCGCGTCCGCTCCGTTTTCCTCGCACTGCCGGGCCAGCTCGCCCCATTCCGCCTCGTCCCGGCCCATAATGGACGCCAGGATAAACTTAGTCGGATATTTCTCCTTCAGTCTCCGGAAAATCTCCATGTTTTCCGCCACGCTGTGGTCGGAAAGCTGCTCGATGTTCTTGAACCCGATGATGCTTCCGTCGTTTCCGGTAATCGCGGAAAACCGCGGGGAAGCCTCATGGATATCCAGCGAGCAGATCGTCTTGAAACAGATGCCCGCCCAGCCGGCTTCAAATGCCCGGGCGCACATGTCATAGGTGCTCGCCACCACTGAAGAGGACAGCAGGAAGGGATTCTCCAGCGGAATTCCGCAAAGGTCGCACTTCAGCCGGTCCTCCGTCTCCGGAAGGGCGGTTTCACACTCCGGCTTCACCTGGTAATACAGGCGGTTGATCAGATCCCGGACCGGCACTTCTCCCGGCCGGACGCAGGCCTGCTCGCAGGGCGCTTTGCAGGTCAGGCACGGATTCTCCGCTGGCAGGCTCTGCGCCGCTGTCTGCTCGTTCCCGAACCAGATATTCCTCAGCCGTTCAGCCGGATTCAGCTTCCCGCAGGCTTCGTCACAGGGGGCGCGGTCGCACAGGGCGCACCGGATCATATCCGCCCGGGCTATGGCAGGCGTACTCCGGATCATAGGCGTATCCTCCTCTGCTGTCAGTCTCTCAGGTCGTTTCCTTCATCTTTCGCTTATTCTCATACATTGCCCGGTCTGCCTCGGCCAGCACTTTCTCCAGGTCATACCCTTTCTCCCCGAATGCAAAGCCGCAGGCCACCGTGCACGGAATGCCGTCCTCTTCCCGGTTCAGCTCCTCCAGTGCTTTCTCCCAGGCCAGACGGATCTTCTCCGCTTCAGCCCGGTTTACATGGATCGCGGCCACAAGGAACTCATCCCCGCCGATCCGGAAAGGAATCACATTCCGGGCTTCAATCCTCTTCAGGCTTTCCGCCGCTTTCCGGATCAGCCGGTCTCCGGCCTCATGTCCGAGGCTGTCATTCACCTGTTTCAGGTTGTTGACGTCCAGGTTCAGCACGGCAATCGCGTCCTGTTTCCGGAACAGCGACCGCTTCATTTCTGTAAATTTGCTCCGGTTATACAGCCCTGTCAGGCTGTCATATTCCTTTTCGTTCCGGAGCATTCTGGAATAGTCGCTCATGTGGCGGTACAGCGCTGTATACTCGCTGGTGTCCGCCAGGTGATGAATCTGCTTCATCCCTTCCGCGTCCGTAAACGTGGAGGTTGTCACCATATAGGTTTTCCCGCTGCCGGAGCGCACCAGATCCCACCGTTCGCTTTTCTGCCCCGGTGCCGGTGCCGGACAGGCGCTCTCCCAGTTTGTTTTTTCCTGCCGTATAAACGCGGTCTTATCATCTTCGTAAAGAACGGTTCCGTTTTCCCCTGTGATCAGAATGCCGCCGATATCCTCCTTGAAAAAACGGAGAATCAGCTCATCCGTCCGCATTTCCTCTGACATCTGTCATATCCTTTCCGCCGCTGAATGATCAGGTGATAAACCTCTGTATATGATGAGCACAGACGCATGAAAATCATCTTGCCCATGCCGGGTTTACAGTCCTGTATCACGATGTCGAAAGCCATTTATTGGTTATTTGTATGTATTATAGCATATAATTTATAAAATAGTTCCCTGTTTTTCCCTTTTTCGCGGAAAAACCCCGGCGGTCTCCCGCCGGGGTCTCTCCGCACTGCCGTTTCCGGTCAGTCGATTCTTTCCAGTGTATGATAGCCCCTGGCCTGCAGGAAACCTTCCACCTCCATCAGGTCCGCTGCCCGCAGGATCGCCACCGGCAGGCGGCTGAGGGTGTTATAGGTCACATAGAGATAATCCAGGTTGATATTGCCGTCATTGATGGCTGTCAGCAGTTTGTTCAGGCTCCCGCACTCGTCTCCGATCTCAACCGCGGCCACAAAATCCGCGTGGCACATATATCCGGCAGCCTGAAGCTCCCGCGCCGCCTGTTCCGTTTCGGATACCAGCATGCGGATAATTCCGAATTCCGCGCTGTCGTTGGTAATCAGGGTATTCATGTTGATGCCGGCGTCACATAGGATCTGTGTGATCCGGTTCATGGCACCCTTTTTGTTCTCCGCGAATATGGATAACTGACGAATCATTTCATTTCCTCCAAACAGCTCTGTTATGCTTCAATGACAGCTTTTTTCATACTGTTCACGTATACGCCGATGTGTTCCGGCGCGTCTTTTCCGTATTGCGCCAGAATCTTTTCGATTGCCGATCCTACAATAGCGCCGTCGGAAATGGCGGCCATTGCTTTGGCCTGCTCCGGCTGGGAGATCCCGAAGCCGATGGCTACCGGCACCTTCGCATTCTCCCGGATGGTCCGGATGATCGGCTTCAGGTCCGTGGTAATCTCGCTGCGGGTTCCTGTCACACCCAGGCTGGATACCAGATAGATGAAACCTTCCGCCTCCCGGGCAATCATCGCCACCCGGTTTTCGGAGGTTGGGGCAATCAGGGAAACCAGATCCACATGGTACTGCCGGCACAGGGGCAGGAACTCTTCCTTTTCCTCAAAGGGCAGGTCCGGCAGGATCAGCCCGTCGATGCCGATCTTTTCACAGGTGGAAATAAACTTTTCCGCGCCGTAGGAGAAAATCACGTTGGCATAGGTCATGAAGACCATCGGAACGGTCACGTCCCGGCGCAGTTCCTGTACAAAGTCAAAAATCCGGTCTGTAGTGGTGCCTGCCTTCAGGGCCCGCAGGTTTGCTTCCTGGATCACCGGCCCCTCCGCCGTCGGATCGGAAAAAGGAATGCCCAGTTCAATCAGGTCCGCGCCGTTCGCAACGGCCGCTCTCACCGCCCTGCCTGTGGTTTCCAGGTCCGGGTCCCCGCAGGTGATAAAAGCGATAAATGCCTTACCGTGGTCAAATGCAGCTGCGATCTTACTCATGGAGATCCTCCCCTCTGTAGCGGGCGATGGCGGCACAGTCCTTGTCGCCCCGTCCGGAAACGGTAATCACAATGATCTGATCCGGCTTCATTTCCGGCGCGATCTTCTGTGCGTAAGCCACCGCGTGCGCGGATTCAATGGCCGGAATAATGCCTTCTGCTTTTGCCAGATATTCGAAGGCGCATACAGCTTCCTCATCGGTCACCGGCACATATTCCGCTCGTCCTGTATCGTGCAGCCACGCATGTTCCGGTCCGACGCCGGGATAATCCAGGCCGGCGGAAATGGAGTATACCGGCGCAATCTGCCCGTACTCATCCTGGCAGAAATAGCTTTTCATCCCGTGGAAAATGCCCAGGCGCCCGGTGTTCATCGTCGCTGCGGTTTCAAAGGTATCAATGCCCCGTCCCGCAGCTTCGCAGCCGATCAGGCGGACTGTCCTGTCTTCAATAAAGTGATAGAAACTGCCGATGGCGTTGCTGCCGCCGCCGACGCAGGCGATCACCGCGTCCGGAAGCCGTCCTTCCTTCTCCATCATCTGTTCTTTGATTTCTTTTGAAATGACCGCCTGGAAGTCCCGCACAATCGTCGGGAAGGGATGAGGACCCATCACGGAGCCCAGACAGTAATGGGTATCGTCAATCCGGCGCGTCCATTCCCGCATGGCTTCGCTCACGGCGTCCTTCAGGGTGGCGGTGCCGGTCTTCACCGGGATCACTTCCGCGCCCAGCAGCCTCATCCGATACACGTTCAGGGCCTGGCGGATCGTATCCTCCTCACCCATGAACACCACGCACTCCATCCCCATCAGTGCCGCGGCTGTGGCTGTCGCCACGCCGTGCTGTCCGGCGCCGGTTTCGGCAATCAGTCTCGTCTTGCCCATCTTCTTTGCCAGCAGTGCCTGTCCCAGCACGTTGTTAATCTTGTGAGCCCCGGTATGGTTCAGGTCTTCCCGCTTCAGGTAGATCTTCGCGCCGCCCAGGTCCTTCGTCATCTTTTCGGCGTAGTACAGCCGGGAAGGTCTTCCGGCATAGTCATTCAGCAAAGCGGTCAGTTCCCGGTTGAATTCCGGATCCGCCTTGTAATGGTTATAGGCCTCTTCCAGCTCGATCACAGCGTTCATCAGCGTTTCGGGAATATACTGTCCGCCGTGGATGCCGAAGCGTCCGTTCTGATTGCTCATATCTGCTCCTCCCTGACTGCCCGCACAAACGCGCGCATCTTGTTGGTGTCTTTGTATCCCTCTGTCTCTACTCCGGAGGAAACGTCCACCGCATAGGGTTTCAGGCTTTTTACCGCCCCGCCCACATTATCCGGATTCAGTCCGCCGGCCAGGAAATAAGGCCTTGTCACTGCTTCCAGCCAGCTCCAGTCGAAGGTTTTCCCGTCCCCTGCTCCCGCATCCAGCAGGATCTGCTCTGCAGTGGAAGCCTGCGCCTGCTGCGCGTCCTCCGCGCTCCGGATCCTGAATGCCCGGATCAGCGGCTTGTCCGTTCTCTTCCGCAGTTCTGCCAGGTAAGCTTCATCCTCGTGCCCGTGAAGCTGGGCAATGTCGATCACGCCTTCCTCCAGCAGCTCAGCCACCGTTTCCGTGCTCTCATCCACGAATACGCCCACCGCCCTGATTCCCGGGTTCAGTCCGGCCCGCAGGGCCTTCGCCGTCTCCGGTGTCACATACCGCTTGCTGCCGGGAAAGAACACAAACCCGATGTATTCCGGCTTCAGATCATTGACCGCATCAATGTCCTCCGGCCGTCTCAACCCGCATATCTTAATCCGCGCCCGTTCATATTCCATAATCAATTATCCTTCTCTCATGGTTTGCACAAAAGCAATTATGAATTGTGAATTATGAATTATGAATTAATTCCCGCAATTTCATTGCGGGGTCCTCCGCTCTCATGAGTGTTTCCCCGATCAGGGCGGCGTCCGCGCCGATCTGCCGCAGCCGCTGTACATCCTCCGGCGTTTTCACTCCGCTTTCCACCACATAAACGCAGTCCGCGGGAATCCTGTCCCGCAGCCTTGCGGCGTTGCTGAAGTCTACGGAGAAATCCTTCAGATTCCGGTTGTTCACGCCGATGATCTTCGCCCCGGCGGATACTGCCCTGCGGATTTCTTCCTCATCATGGGTCTCCACCAGCGCCGCGATGCCGAGTGCTTCGCATCTTTCAAGATACGCTTCCAGTGTTTTCGTGTCCAGCAGGGAGACAATCAGCAATGCCGCGTTCGCGCCCATGACCCGTGCCTGATCCAGCTGGTAGGGGCTGACCGTGAAGTCTTTGCGAAGCATCGGCAGGCTCACCCTGGCCCGGACTTCCCGGAAAATCTGATCTGACCCGAGAAAGTATTCCGGTTCGGTCAGGCAGGAAATGCAGTCCGCTCCGCCCTGCTCATAGGCTTCCGCGATTTTCAGGTAAGGAAAATCAGGGGAAATCAGGCCTTTGGAAGGCGATGCTTTCTTAATCTCGCAGATAAAGGAAATGCCCGGCTTCTTCAGAGCGGAAAGGAAAGCCTCGCCGTTTCCTTTTCCCAGTGCCTTGGCCTGCTCCCGCAGCTCCGCCTCCGGCACCTTCTCCTGCTCCGCCGCCACCCGTTTTCTGCTCAGTTCAGCCAGCTTATCCAGTATATTCATCCAATGATCTCCTCATTCAGGCTACAGGGTTCCCCGTGTCATTCCGACCAAAGCCGAAGGCGCAGTGGAGGAATCCCTTACTATCATATTGGGCGTAGCCCAATAATTCATATTCGGCGTCAGCCGAATAATTCATATTGACCGCAGGTCAATAATTCATATTTGACGAAGTCAAATAATTCATTCTTGAGAAACTTTTATAAGTTTCTCAAGCGTTTCAGTCGCCTTTCCTTCATCGATCAGTTTCGCCGCAAGCTTGATTCCCTCCGCCAGGCTTTCCGCCTTGCCGCCGATATACAGGGCCGCGCCGGCATTCATCAGCACCGCATCCCGTTTCGGACCCTTTTCCCCTGCCAGGATAGCCCTGGTAATCGCTGCGTTCTCCTCCGGTGTTCCTCCCACCAGATCCTGCTTGGTGCAGCGCTTCAGGCCGAACTGTTCGGGCGTAATCACATAGTTCTTCATCCAGCCGTCCTTGAATTCACATACCGTGGTCGGCGCGCTCAGGGAGATTTCGTCCAGCTTGTCCTGTCCGTAAACCACCATGCCCCGCTTCACTCCCAGGTTCATCAGCACCTGCGCCAGGGGCTGTACCAGATAGTCGTCATACACGCCCAGCAGCTGCATGGAGGGATGTCCGGGGTTGGTCAGCGGTCCCAGGATATTGAACACGGTGCGGAAACCCAGTTCCCTGCGGATCGCGCCCACATATTTCATGGAGGTGTGATATTTCTGGGCAAAGAAGAAGCACATTCCTGCTTTATCCAGCAGTTCCCGGCACTTGTCCGGATCCTGGTCAATGTTCACGCCCAGCGCTTCCAGGCAGTCTGCCGTACCGCTCTTGCTGGAAGCTGCCCGGTTTCCGTGTTTTGCCACCCGCATGCCGCCGGCGGCAGCCACCAGGGCGGAAGTGGTGGAGATATTGAAACTGTGCGCATTGTCTCCGCCGGTACCGACGATTTCAAACAGGTCGTCTCCTGCTTCCACCCGGGTTGCCTTTTCCCGCATGGCTGTCGCGCAGCCGGCAATTTCATCTGTAGTTTCCGCCCGGGCGCTCTTGGTGGACAGCGCCGCCAGGAAAGCGGCGTTCTGGGTCGGGGTGGTTTCACCGCTCATGATTTCGTTCATTACGGTGTAGGCTTCTTCATAGGTCAGGTCTTCCTTGCTGACAATTTTCACGATAGCTTCCTTAATCATGATTCAATCCTCCGTTCTAAGTATTAATTCTTCATTTTTCATTTTTCATTCTTCATTCCGGAGGGCCATAAAATTCTCCAGCATTTTATGGCCTTCCGGAGTCAGTATGCTTTCCGGATGAAACTGCACTCCGTAAATCGGATACTCCCTGTGCTGAACCGCCATCACTTCGCCATCCTCCGTCCGGGCAGTCACCTGCAGGCACTCCGGCATGGTTTCCGGATCGGCCGCCAGGGAATGGTATCTCGCCACGGAAAAAGTTTCCGGCAGTCCCTCAAACAGCGGGCTGTTTCCTTCCTGGCGCACCACGGACTGTTTTCCGTGCATCAGGGCCTTGGCATAGGTCACTGTCGCGCCGAAGGCCGCACAGATGGCCTGGTGTCCCAGGCACACGCCCAGCAGCGGAATGTCCCTGCCCAGCTCCCTCGCTGCGTCCACAATAATCCCCGCGTCCTCCGGCCGTCCCGGCCCGGGAGAAAGGATAATCCTGTCCGGCTTCAGTGCCCGGATCTCCTCAAGCGTCATTTCGTCATTCCGGATCACCCGGATATCCGGATTCAGCTCCCCGATATACTGAAACAGGTTGTAGGAAAAACTGTCATAGTTATCAATCAGCAGCGTCATCCGTCTATCTCCTTTCCGGCTTTTTCCAGCGAATTCAGTACCGCCCGGGCTTTGTTCAGGCACTCTTCATGTTCCTTTTCCGGCACGGAATCATACACAATTCCGGCTCCTGAACGGATGAAAACCTTGCCGTTCTTCTTGTATGCGATCCGGATCGCGATACAGGTATCCATGTTGCCGGCAAAGTCGATATAGCCGATCGCCCCGCCGTAGATTCCCCGCTTGTTGTTTTCCAGTTCGCCGATCAGCTGGCAGGCCCGGATTTTCGGGGCTCCGGACAGTGTTCCTGCGGGAAGCACTGCTTCGATGGCGTCCAGTGCGTCCTTATCCTCCCGGATTTCTCCGCGTACTGTGGAACCGATGTGCATCACATGGGAGAACCGGAGGATATCGTGGAAAGTCTCCACCTGTACGCTTCCGAACCGGGAGATTTTCCCCAGGTCGTTCCGTCCCAGGTCCACCAGCATGTTGTGCTCAGCCAGTTCCTTTTCGTCCTGCAGCAGTTCCTCTTCCAGCTTCCGGTCTTCTTCCGGCGTTATTCCCCGGGCCCTTGTGCCTGCCAGCGGGTAGGTGTGCAGGATACCGTCTTCCAGCTTCACCAGGGTTTCCGGGCTTGCGCCGGCCACTTCCACGTCCGTTCCGGAAAAGTAGAACATATAAGGAGAAGGATTAACCGTCCGCAGGGTCCGGTACATGTTCAGAAGGCTGCCTTCATACGGTGCGCTCAGCCGGTTGGAAAGCACAATCTGGAAGATGTCTCCTTCCTTGATATAGTGCCGGGCTTTTTCCACCATGCTGCAGTACTCTTCCTTGCTGAACAGCGGTGTGACTTTTCCGGTCAGCTTACCGGGTTCGTCCTTGGCTTCGGCGCCCTCCGTAATCAGCTTCTTCAGCTCAGCCAGTTCCATTTCCGCCCGGTGGTATCCGGCCTCTCCGTCATCCAGCTTCACGTTGGCGATCAGGATAATCTTCTGCCTCAGGTTGTCAAAGGCAATCACCTTGTCAAACAGCATCAGGTCCACATCCTGGAAGTGCTCAGTATCTTCCGTTTCCCTGCGTACCGTGGGTTCTGAATAATTCAGGTAGTCATAGGAGAAATAGCCTGTCAGTCCGCCGGTAAAGGGCGGCATTCCCGGAATCCGGGGGCTCCTGTATTCCGCCAGGATTTGCCTCAGCACCGCGGAAGGATCCTTCGTCTGCAGCGTCAGCTCGTTCACCCGCATCTCGCCGTCCACGCAGGAAATGCTCATTTTCGGATCATATCCCAGGAAGGTGTACCGTCCCCATTTTTCCTGCGGTTCTGCCGACTCCAGCAAAAAGCAGTGGGAGGAAACATTCTTCAGTTTCCGCACAGCCTGGATCGGAGTGCAGATATCCGCCAGCAGTTCACAGCAAACCGGAACCACTTTGTATTTTCCTTCTGCCCTGTAATGTGCCATTTCTTCTATTCCGGGTATGATCTTCATGCTTTCGTCCTTTCACCGCCGAAGGCGGATAATTCTGAATTATGAATTCTGAATTCTGAATTAAAAAAGCCCTGACAGAATTTCTTCTGTCAGGGACGAATTGTTTCTTCGCGGTGCCACCCTGTTTCACGGTTTCCCGTGCGCTTTGCGGAATACGATCATATTCCCGGCAACTGACGTATGCCTCACGTCGCAGAATACTCAGCCTCCCGGCTTTTGACTGCGCCCTCCGCGGTCCATTTGGCGGTTTGTTTCCTGCCCGGCTTTCACCATCCCGGACTCTCTGTAAGGGCATTGCCGCTTTGATCTCCGCTTCAACGGTTTCCTATGAAATTACCGGCATTGTAACCCCGTCGTCCTCATGTGTCAAGCAGATCACAGGTGATATACACGAGAAAAACAATACCTACCCTGCTTCTCTGTGCGAAGACTATTCATTCTGAATTCTGAATTCTGAATTAGAGGAAATTGATCTCCCGATCAATTTCCATCGCCGCCGCTTTCCCGTCAGCCAGTGCCCGCACCACCAGGGACTGTCCGTTGCGCATATCCCCGGCACTGAAGATCTTCCCGCCCAGGTGATGGCTTCCGTCTTCCGGCAGCAGCCGTCCCCGGCCATCCGCCTTCAGGTCAAAGCTGGACAGCGTCTTTTCCTCGCAGCCTACGAAACCGGCCGCAATCAGCAGCAGTTCACAGGGCAGCGTCTGTTCGCTGCCGGGAACCTGCTCAAACCTTCCTTCAGGTGTCCGCTGCAGCTTCACGGTTTCGAGTCCGTTAATCCGGCCTGTCTCATCCGTCAGGATCTGTTTCACTGTGGTCTCATAGATCCGGGGATCGCTTCCCTGGCGGTAAATAGCTTCCATCTGGCCATAGTCCGTCCGCAGGGTCCTCGGCCATTCAGGCCATGGATTGTTTGCGGTCCGGTCCACAGGCGGAGCAGGCATCATTTCCAGCTGCGTCACGCTGACGCATCCCTGCCGCAGGGCAGTACCCACACAGTCATTGCCCGTATCGCCGCCGCCGACCACAATCACGTGCTTTCCTTCTGCACTTGCTTCGGATGCAGCGCCTTCCAGCACCGCCTTCGTTGCCGCTGTCAGGAAGTCCACTGCAAACATCACGCCCTGGGCATCCATATGCTCCACGTTCAGAGAGCGGGGCTTCCGCGCGCCTCCGCACAGCAGCACCGCGTCGTATTCCTTCAGTTCCTCAGGCTTTGCCTCCTGATTCAGTTCAAAACGGATTCCCTCTGCCTCCATCAGGCGGATCCGGCGTTCCACAATGCTCTTGGGCAGCTTCATGTTCGGAATCCCGTACATCAGCAGACCGCCGGGACGGTCTGCCTTTTCGATCACGGTTACGGTATGTCCCAGCTGGTTCAGCAGGTCTGCCGCTGCCAGTCCGGAAGGGCCGCTGCCGATCACAGCCACCTGTTTCCCCGTACGTTCCGCCGGAATTCTCGGCTGGATCCAGCCGTTGGCAAAACCCGTTTCGATCAGGTAAAGCTCATTGTCTTTATTGGTTGTCGCATCATTCTCCAGGTTGCATGCCTTTTCGCACAGTGCCGGACACACATGTCCTGTAAATTCCGGGAAGGGTGCCGTCCGCAGCAGGCGGCGCAGCGCCTCCTGCTCCTGACCCCGGTAAAGCAGGTCGTTCCACTCAGGAATCAGGTTATGTAGCGGGCAGCCGAAGTCTGACTGGCAGAAGGGCACGCCGCAGTTCATGCACCGGGATGCCTGTGCGCGTCTCGCCTCACAGGACTGGCAGGTATGCAGGTCCTCAAAATCACCGAGCCGCGTCTCCTCGTCCCGGAAGGGATTCTCTGTCCTGGCAACATCCAGAAAGCCCGTCGAACTGCCCATACATTCACCTTCAATTCGTTAAAGTCACTTTCACATTCGGCGTCAGCCGAATAATTCATATCTGCGAAGCAGATAATTCACATTGGCCGAAGGCCAATATTTCATATTGCCGAAGGCAATAATTCATTCCTGGATTAACCAGGTTTTGCTCCTGGTTAATCCAGGACTTATCCCTGGCTTAACCAGGCGAGGTATTCGTCGGAGATTACTGCCTTGAACTTCGGCAGATAATCGCTGAAGTGTTCCAGAATCTCTCTGGCTTTCTCAGAGCCTGTCGCCTTCACATGCATTTCCAGCAGCCGGTTCAGTTCATCCGCCTGCTGTGCGGAGACTTCATAAAGCTTCACATGTCCGGTGTTCAACCGGTTCTGAAGCTGGCCGTCCTCGTCCAGCACCCAGGCCACGCCGCCGCTCATGCCTGCCGCGAAGTTGTCGCCCACAGGACCCAGCACTGCAACCCGGCCGCCGGTCATATATTCGCATCCATGGTCTCCCACGCCTTCAACCACTGCCCATGCGCCGGAATTGCGCACTGCAAAACGCTCACCCGCCATACCGGCCACAAAGGCATAGCCGCTGGTCGCGCCGTACAGAGCCACGTTGCCGATCAGGGTGTCTTCCTTCTTCCAGATACTGTCCGCGGGCGGGCATACCGCCAGCGTTCCGCCGGAAAGGCCTTTGCCCAGGTAGTCGTTTGCCACACCGTAAAGGGTGATCTCCTGTCCATGGGGCAGGAAGGCTCCGAAGGACTGACCGCCGCAGCCCTGAGCCTGGATATGCCGGTTGCCTTTCAGCATTGTGCCGAAAGCCCGGTCTGTTGTCATCAGATGCACATGATCCTGATACAGCCGCACGTCCGCACGTTCAGCCAGGTGGAAATCAAACTTCGCCGCCGGCTGGAAGTGCGTGTTCCGGGCGAATCCGGTCAGGTCACTCAGATCCATGGCTGCGTCGTCTTTCATCACCAGCAGGTCGCTGCGGCCCACCAGTTCATCCACAGTGCGCGCACCGAGCTTTGCCATGATCTCCCGCATCTGCTCCGCAATAAAAAGCATGAAGCGTTCCACGTATTCCGGCTTGCCCTTGAAGCGCTTGCGCAGTTCAGGATTCTGGGTCGCAATACCGAAGGGGCAGGTACCCAGCTGGCAGACCCGCATCATCCGGCAGCCCATGGTAACCAGGGGCGCCGTCGCGAAGCCGAACTGTTCTGCACCCAGCAGCAATGCCACCATCACGTCATGTCCGGTCATCAGCTTACCGTCTGTTTCCAGCGTAACCGTCTGGCGCAGCCGGTTGCGGCAAAGCACCTGATGCGCTTCCGCCAGGCCGATCTCCCAGGGCAGGCCCGCATGATGCACGCTGCTCATAGGTGCGGCACCGGTACCGCCTTCACCGCCGGAAATCAGGATGCCGCCGGCGCCGGCCTTGGCCACGCCGCTGGCAATGGTTCCGACGCCTGCGGAGGAAACCAGCTTCACAGTGATCTTCGCGTCCTCGTTGGCACACTGCAGGTCATAAATCAGTTCAGCCAGATCCTCGATGGAATAAATATCATGATGCGGCGGCGGGGAAATCAAGGAGATTCCCGGGGTGGAGCAGCGGGTCTTCGCCACGCTGTCGGTCACCTTCGCGCCGGGCAGGTGTCCGCCCTCGCCGGGCTTGGCGCCCTGCGCCATCTTGATCTGTATTTCTTTTGCTGAGAGCAGGTATTCCCGCGTCACGCCAAAGCGGCCGGATGCCACCTGCTTGATGGCGGAGTTCAGGTCCGTTCCGAAGCGTTCCGGCAGTTCGCCGCCCTCGCCGCTGTTGGAACGTCCTCCCAGGTGGTTCATTGCCTTGGCCATGCACTCGTGGGCTTCCTGGGAGATGGAACCGTAGCTCATGGCTCCGGTCCGGAAACGCTTCACGATTTCAGAAGCAGGTTCCACTTCCTCCAGCGGTACTTCCCGGCACGCGTCATAATTGAAGGACAGCATGGAGCGGATTGTCCGCGGTCCTTCGTTCTCAATCCGCGCCGCATATTTATCAAAGGCAGCCCGGTCATCCGTCCATACCGCCTGTTGCAGCAGATGGATGGTTTCCGGGGCATACAGATGTTCTTCTGCTGCCTCGCCTCTTCTGTACTTGTGCTTGCCTTCACTGACCAGTCCTTCTGCGCCGGCTGCGGCAAACGCGGCTTCATGATGATACCGGCTGTCTGCTTCAATCCGGTTCAGGTCTGTTCCGCCCAGGGAGCAGGGTGTATTGGTGAAATAGGTCTTAACCAGGCCCTGATCCAGACCCACAGCCTCAAACAGCTGGGCGCTCTGGTATGCCTGTAGTACGGATACACCCATCTTGGAAGCGATCTTCAGCACACCAGCGGTCAGCGCCTTGTTGTAATCCCGGATTGCTTCTTCCGGAGTCTTGTCAATCTGTCCATCCGCGCAGAGGGCTCGTACGCAGGCATGAGCCAGGTACGGGTTTACCGCCCGGGCACCGAAGCCGATCAGCATGGCCAGCTGGTGCACGTCTCGGGGCTCACCGCTTTCAAGGATCACGGAAACCGCAGTACGCTTTTTCTTTCCGATCAGATGCTGTTCCAGGGCGGACACCGCCAGCAGCGAAGGAATCGCGATGGCGTCCGGTCCGACGCCCTGGTCAGACAGGATCAGGATATTGATATGGTCACGGCATGCCTGGTCGCAGACGGCAAAGAAATGTTCCAGTGCGTCCCGCAGGCTGCCTTTCTTATCATAGAGTAAGGAGACTGTGCGTACAGAGAAATCCGGATGATCCATCTCCCGAATCCGCTGCAGTTCCTCCTCGGTCAGTACCGGGGAGGGCAGCTCCAGCACGGCGCTGTTTCCCGCCTCCCGGGAAAGCAGGTTGCCGTCGTCGCCGACGTAGATGGAGCAGTCGGTCTTCACTTCTTCCCGCAGCGCGTCAATCGGCGGGTTGGTCACCTGTGCGAAACGCTGGCGGAAGTAGTCATACAAGGAAGGATGGGTTTTCGACAGCGCCGCCACCGGCACGTCCGCGCCCATGGAAACGATAGGTTCCGTGCCCTTCGCCGCCATCGGCAGTACGATGTCCTGCACGTCTTCCCATGTATAATGGAATGCCTTGCAGAGCTTTTCCCGCTCCGCTTCCGGCAGAATATCCTCTTTAACTTCAGCTGTTGGCAGGTCCTCCAGCCGGACCAGTTTCTGCATCCACTCCGTATAGGGATGCTCCTGGGCAAAGCGGGTCTTCAGGGCCTCGCTTTCCGTCAGCCGGCCTGTCTTCAGATCTGCTTCCAGCACGTCTCCGGCTTTCAGCTTCCAGCGCCGCAGAATATGGGCATTTTCTTCAAACAGCACGCCTGCCTCGGAGGTCAGGATCAACCGCCGGTCATCCGTCAGTGCGCAGCGCAGCGGACGCAGGCCGTTCCGGTCCAGGGACGCACACACTGTGTCGCCGTCGGAATACAGGATTGCCGCGGGGCCGTCCCAGGGCTCCATCATTGTGGCATAGTAGCGGTACAGATCCCGCCAGGCTGTTTCTTTCTTCAGCCCCTGCCAGGGTTCCGGCAGCAGAATCATTCCGGCCAGCGGCAGCGGGAATCCGTTCATCGCCAGGAACTCCAGGGTATTATCCAGCATCTGGCTGTCGCTTCCGTCCGGATCAACCACCGGCAGTACGCGCTTCATTTCCGCGCCCATCACGTCGGAACGCATGGTTTCTTCACGCGCCTTCATCCGGTCATGGTTGCCGCGGATGGTATTGATTTCCCCGTTATGCAGCAGCATCCGCTGGGGATGTGCCTTGCTCCAGGACGGGAAAGTATTGGTAGAAAAACGGGAGTGCACCATCGCCATACTGCTGGCATAGCGCACGTCCTGCAGATCGTCATAGAAAGAACGCAGCTGGTTCACCAGCATCATGCCCTTGTAGACGATCGTACGGCTGGACAGGGAGCATACATATGCGTCCGTGTCCTGGTGTTCAAAAACACGCCGTAATATAAAAAGCCGCCGGTCAAAGTCCTGACCGGCACCGGTCTCCTTCGGCCTTTTTAAAAAGCACTGTCGGATGCACGGCATCGTCCGCCGTGCTCCTGCGCCCAGCTGGGCCGGGTGGCAGGGTACCTCCCGCCACCCGAGCACCTGAATCCCCTCGGATTCCGCCAGCTGTTCAAAGATTCTTGCTGTATTCTGAGCTCCGACTTCATCCTCCGGCAGGAAGAACATACCCACGCCGTAATCTCCGGGGTTGCCCAGGGCGATTCCTTCTTCCCTGGCCCAGGCGGCAAACAGGGTATGGGGCAACTGGGTCATAATGCCCACGCCGTCTCCGGTAGTTCCTTCCGCATCGCTGCCCGCGCGGTGCGCCAGGCGTTCCACAATACACAGTGCCTGATCCACCGTCCGGTGGGTTACCTTCGCGTTCAGATCCACCACGGCGCCGACGCCGCAGCTGTCATGTTCCAATTCTTTATGATAAAGAGGATACTGTCGGTCAGTCATCTTAAATCCCTCCGGAAGGATGGGAGTTGAGAACTCTACACTCTCAACTCTGCACTCTTCACTCTTCACTCAGACTTGTCGAGAATTTGCTGAGCAAATTCCGCCATCTTCATGCCGTGGTTCATGGCGTACTGCTGCATTGCGCGGTGCGCTTCCGGTTCGGTCAGTCCTTTCTGTTTCATCAGGACAGCCTTTGCCCGGTCCACTATATCCTTGCTTTCCCCTGTCCGATGGGGCAGCTTCATCCGATGCAGCTGTGACAGCATCTCCACCGCGCCGATCACAGCCTGTCCGGAAGCCGGCATCGCCAGCCGGAAAATGTTCGGCGATTCGATGTTGTCCAGCACCGCCTGTTTTGCAATCAGCAGAATCTGGATACTGTCCTTATAGTCCCACATCAGTTCATCCGGTTTACAATCCGGAGTGAAACCGATCATAACCACAACACAATCTTCGCTTTCGCTCAGTGCCCGGCGCAGCTCACTGCCTGATGAGCAGCTTCGGAACACCTGCAATCCGGAGGAGGCAAGAAGCCTGACGAGCTTTGAACGGCTGTCTTCCGACTGGCTGACAACAACGATCCTGGCCACGGTTCCACCTCCATTAATCTAATTCACAATTCATGATTCACAATGCTTATTTTGATATAGTTCGCCCTATGTTCCCGGTGCTCTCAGAACCCTTTTCTTTTGTGTTCTGAAAGCATCCGGCAACATGCGGGACCTTTATTTCATTGTGCATTATGCATTGTGCATTAAAACATCACCAGATAGCGGTCGATTTCCCACTTGCTCACATGTGTACGGTAGGCATCCCACTCTTTTTCCTTGCCTTCCACATACTGATCAAGCACGTGCTCGCCCAGGGCAGTGCAGATCACTGCGTCTTCCTTCAGGCAGTCCACGGCTTCCTTCAGTGTGCCGGGCAGGGACTTGATGCCCTTTGCTTCGCGGGTGGCAGCATCCATAGCGAAGATGTTTTCAGTGATTTCATCCGGCGGGGTCATACCCTTTTCAATACCGTCCAGGCCGGCAGCCAGGCAGACAGCCATATTCAGGTAGGGGTTCGCGCTCGGATCGGGACAGCGCAGTTCAACGCGGGTTCCGTTGCCGCGGGCAGCGGGAATACGGATCAGGGCGCTGCGGTTGCTGGCGCTCCAGGCCAGGTAGCAGGGAGCTTCGTAGCCGGGTACCAAGCGCTTGTAGCTGTTAACCAGCGGGTTGGTGATCGCCGCCATGCCGCGGATGTGGGCCAGGATACCGGCGATGAAGGAATAAGCTTCCTTGCTCAGGCCGCGCTTATCGGAAGGATCGGCAAATACGTTCTTGCCATCCTTGAAAAGGCTCATATTGGTGTGCATGCCGCTGCCGTTGATACCGAACACAGGCTTGGGCATAAAGGTTGCATGCAGGCCGTTCTTCTGGGCCAGCGTTTTCACAGCCAGTTTGAAGGTCATGATATTGTCGGCAGCCGTCAGCGCGTCAGCATAACGGAAGTCGATCTCGTGCTGGCCGGCAGCCACTTCATGATGGCTGGCTTCGATTTCGAAGCCCATCTGCTCCAGTGCCAGGCAGATCTCGCGGCGGGTGCTCTCACCGTGATCCAGCGGTCCCAGGTCGAAGTAGCCGGCTTCGTCAGAAGTGGTGGTGGTGGGCTTTCCTTCTTCATCAGTCTGGAAGAGGAAGAACTCGCACTCCGGTCCTACATTGAAGGAGTAACCCATATCGGCCGCCCGCTTCAGCACTTTCTTCAGCACGCCGCGGGGATCACCGGCAAAGGGTGTTCCGTCGGGATTGTAAACATCACAGATCAGTCTGGCGACTTTACCGTGCTGGGGACGCCAGGGCAGAATAGTGAAGGTATCCAGGTCGGGGCGCAGATACTGGTCGCTCTCATTGATGCGGACAAAACCCTCAATGCTGCTGCCGTCGATCATAATTTCATTGTTAACGGCTTTTTCGATCTGGCTGGCTGTAATAGCCACGTTCTTCAGCTGACCGAAAATATCGGTGAACTGCATGCGGATGAACTCCACGTCGCCTTCCCGTACCAGGCGGATAATGTCTTCCTTCGTGTACTTACTCATAATACTGACCCCCTCAGCGTCATAATAAAAGAAAGAGAGCAAGGTGCATCGTCAGCACGACACCCTTGCCCTGATGCGCGTATCCTATCACCGGTCCGGAAAGCTGTCAATCCCCCGGATTGTATTCCCTTTGTATTCGCTGTTTCCTTTCCCTGTTTCTTCCTTGACAAGGCTTTCACGGAATGATACCATACCTCCCAACAAGGCAAAGGCGTCCTGCTTCAGGATGCCTTGCCTTTTTTTCTAGTTCTATTGGAGGTGATCCCATGCTGACACCAAACCTCAGCTACGCGAATCTGAAAGAATCCTATCTTTTCTATCATATTGCCCAGAAGACCAAGGCCTATCTGGCAGAGCATCCGGGAACCCATCTTTACCGGATGGGCATCGGGGATGTTTCCCTGCCGCTGGTTCCCGCGGTCATTAAGGCACTGCATGAGGGTGTGGATGATCAGAGTGTAAAGGATCGCTTCCATGGCTATATGCCGGAGTGCGGCGCACCCTCCCTCCGGGAGGCCATCGCAAAGCACTATGAAAAGCGGGATGTTTTCCTTTCTCCGGAGGAAGTTTTCGTTTCCAGCGGCGCCAGTGATGAACTGGGCGACCTGCTGGACCTCTTTGACCGGTCAAACAAGGCTTTGATCATGGAGCCGGCCTATCCCGCCTATGTGGACGCCAACACCATGGCCGGCCGGGAGATTATTCATCTTCCCTCTGGCCCGGATAATCATTTCCTGCCCCTGCCGAAGCCGGGGCTGGATGCGGATCTGATCTATCTGTGCTCCCCGAACAATCCCACCGGTGCCGCTTACAACCGGGAACAGCTGACCCAGTGGGTCAACTGGGCCAATGAACGCGGTGCGGTGATCCTCTTCGATGCCGCCTATGAAGCCTTTATAGAAGAAGATCTTCCCCACAGCATTTTTGAGATTCCCGGTGCGGAAACCTGCGCCATCGAGATCTGCTCCCTGTCCAAGACCGCCGGTTTCACCGGCACCCGCCTCGGCTACACGGTCATTCCGAAGGCGCTGGAACGCTGCGGCATGAATCTCAATGCCATGTGGGTCCGGAACCGCACCACCAAGACCAACGGCGTTTCCTATATCCTGCAGCACGGCGGTGCCGCCGTCTTCACGGATGAAGGCCAGAAACAGATCCATGACAACATCCGGATTTATAAGGAAAACGCCCGGGTACTCATGGCCGCGCTGGACAAAGCCGGCGTCCGTTACTGGGGAGGCAAAAACGCGCCCTATATCTGGATGCAGTGTCCCGGCGGCATGGGCAGCTGGGAATTCTTCGATAAGCTGCTCAATGAAATCCAGGTTGTCGGCACTCCCGGTGAGGGCTTCGGTGCCTGCGGTGAAGGCTTCTTCCGCTTCTCCACCTTCGGCGATCCCGCCGATACCCGTGAAGCCGCCGATCGGCTTCTAAGACTGCTCCGTAATTCTTAACAGCATCTGTAGAATGTCATCCCATGCGCAGTCGAAGGATCCCTTACTACGCCAGAGGTGCATTCATTCAAAAAAACAGCATCCAATGCTGTTTTCTCCACCATTATTCATTTTTCAATCTTCAGTTTTAAGTAGCACCCCGCCGCAGCGGATAATTCTGAATTGTTGAGCAGCTGTCCAAATCTATGATTTGGGGCGAAGAGCCGATGACTGCCAGTGGCAGAAATTTCATCGGATCTGAGGTCAACCGAAGCAAGCGAGCTGCCCAGTGGGCAGTCGCGCCGACTGAGGTTGCGGAATACAGCTGCCATGCTACAGCCGTCAAAGTGCCCCAGGCACTTTGGTAATGGCGATCGCACGAATTTTTCATTGGAGGAATATGTATGTGTTCAATTTTCGGCATGACCGGTGCCCGTTTTCCCCGGGACCTGATCAAAACCTGTTTTGACCGGACCATCTCCCGCGGTCCGGATATGAGCCGCCTGGTGGATATCCCCGGCGGCATCCTTGGTTTTCACCGTCTGGCCATCATGGGTCTGCATGAAGAAGGCATGCAGCCCTTCCGCCTGGATGACGACTATGTGGTCTGCAACGGTGAACTGTACGGTTTCCGTCCCCTGCGGGCCCGTCTGATGGAAACCTATGACCTGAAAAGCGAGTGCGACTGTGAAATCCTGCTTCCGCTGTACCGGGAGTACGGTGTGGAAATGTTCAAAACCCTGGACGCGGAATTTGCCCTGATCCTCTGGGACGGAAAACAGCAGAAACTGATCGCCGCCCGTGATCCCATCGGGATCCGCCCGCTTTACTACGGGGAAGTCCGGGGCGGCGGTATCGCCTTTGCCAGCGAGCCGAAGAACCTGATCGGCATGTGCGATACCATCCTGCCCTTCCCGCCCGGCCATTACTGGATTGACGGAGAATTCGTCCAGTACGCCGATCCGGCCTATGTGGGATATTTCACCATGAAAACAGAGGAGGAAGTCTGTCCCAAGCTGCGCCGCCTGCTCATGGACGGCGTGGAGAAACGCCTGGACGCGGACGCGCCGGTCGGTTTCCTGCTTTCCGGCGGTCTGGATTCCTCCCTGGTCTGCGCGATTGCGCAGAAGATGCTGGATAAACCGATCCGCACCTTTGCCATCGGCATGGATATTGACGCCATCGACCTGAAGTATGCCCGAATGGTTGCGGATTATATCGGCAGCGAGCATACGGAAGTCATCATCAGCGAAAAAGACGTCCTGGATGCCCTGCCCACCGTGGTGGAACTGCTCGGCACCTGGGATATCACCACCATCCGCGCTTCCATCGGCATGTATCTGGTCTGCAAATGGATTCATGAAAACACAGACGTCCGGGTACTCCTGACCGGTGAAATATCCGATGAGCTCTTCGGTTATAAGTACACGGATTTTGCGCCCTCCGCCGCCGCCTTCCAGGAGGAAGCTGAAAAGCGGATTCGTGAACTGCATGTCTACGACGTACTCCGGGCGGACCGCTGCATCTCCGTCAACTCCCTGGAAGCCCGGGTTCCCTTCGGTGATCTGAAGTTCGTGCGCTATGCCATGAGTATTGATCCGGAGCTGAAGATGAACAACCACAACATGGGCAAGTACCTGATCCGCAAAGCTTTCGCGGATGATCATATCCTGCCGGATGAAATTCTCTGGCGCCAGAAGGCTGCTTTTTCCGATGCCGTAGGCCACAGCATGGTGGACGATCTGAAAGCCTATGCCGAGAAGACCTATACGGATCAGGAATTTGAGGAAAAAGCAGCGAAATACGACTACTGCCGTCCCTTCACAAAGGAAAGCCTCCTTTACCGGGAACTGTTCGAGCAGTATTATCCCGGCCAGGCTCATATGATTCCTGACTTCTGGATGCCCAACAAAACCTGGCCCGGCTGCAATGTCAATGATCCTTCTGCACGGGTATTGGCCAATTATGGCCAAAGTGGCCAATAATAGGCCAATACCCGTGCAACTCTAAACTCTAAACTCTTCACTTTTCACTCTAAACTCTTCACTTCACAAAGAGGCGGTCTCCGCCTCTTTGTCATTCCGTCTATATTAATTGTATAAATATAGTTGCACAAATCATAAAATGCGTTCATAATGTTCCGGAATTCATAATTGTGAATTATGAATTGTGAATTGTGAATTACCATTTGGAGGCTCTATGCAGCAGAAAGAACTCATCCTCATCCTGGACTTCGGCGGCCAGTATACCCAGCTGATTGCCCGCCGCGTTCGCGAATGCCATGTCTATTCCGAGGTTGTCCCGTGGAATATGCCCCTGGCGGACATTCTGGCCCGTAAACCGATCGGTATTATTCTTTCCGGCGGTCCTTCCAGTGTCCACGATGATAACGCGCCCCAGATTGATCCGGCCCTGTATGAAGCGGGGATCCCGGTCCTGGGAATCTGCTACGGTATGCAGCTGACAGCCCTGCTCCTCGGCGGCGCTGTTGAAAAAGCCAAAGAGCGGGAATACGGCCGGGTAACGGTCCGGATGAAGGAACAGGCCGGGCTCTTCGGCGGCATGCAGGCTGCTTCCAACTGCTGGATGAGCCATACCTGGCAGGTCAGCGCCTGCCCGCCCGGCTTCCGGGTGATCGCGGAAACGGATAACTGCCCCGTTGCCGCCATGGTCAATGAGGATAAGAAAATCTGCTGTGTGCAGTTCCATCCGGAAGTGACTCATACTGAGGAAGGCACCATGCTGATCCGCAACTTCCTCTTCCGCTTCTGCGGCTGCTCCGGCGACTGGACCATGAGCGCCTACGCCGAAACCGCCATTAAGCAGATACGGGAAACTGTCGGGGAAGATGGCACCGTGCTGCTGGCTCTGTCTGGCGGCGTGGACTCCTCCGTTGTTGCCGCCCTGATCTATAAGGCTATCGGCAAGCGCCTCACCTGCGTTTTTGTGGACCACGGGCTTCTCCGCAAAGGAGAAAGCGATCAGGTCTGCCATGTTTTCAGTCATCTCTTCCCGGTCCGTTTCATCCGTTCCGACGCCTCCGAGCGCTTCTTTGCGGATCTGAAGGGTGTCACGGAGCCCGAGGAAAAACGGCACATCATCGGCCGGGATTTCATCGAAGTCTTTAAGAAGGAAGCTGCCGCCCTCGGCAAACTGGACTATTTTGCCCAGGGTACCATCTATCCCGATGTGATCGAGAGCGGCCAGGGCACCAATGCCGCCGTCATCAAGAGCCACCACAACGTGGGCGGCCTGCCCAAGGAGCTGGGTTTCACGGAACTCATTGAGCCCCTGCGCATGCTCTTCAAGGACGAAGTCCGCGCCCTGGGCGAAACCCTCGGCCTGCCCAAGGAACTGGTCTGGCGCCAGCCCTTCCCGGGTCCCGGCCTGGCCATTCGTATCATCGGGGAAGTTACCCCGGAGAAAGCGGAAATCGTCCGTGAGAGTGATGCCATCTTCCGGGAAGAGATCGCTGCTGCCGGTCTCGACCGTCATGTCAATCAGTATTTCACCGTCCTGACCGGTATCCAGAGCGTCGGCGTCATGGGTGACGAGCGCACCTATGACTACACCATCGCCCTGCGGGCCGTCACCACCGACGACTTCATGACCGCCGACTGGGCACGTCTCCCCTATGACCTCATTGCCCGGGTTTCCGCCCGTATCGTCAATGAGGTGCCACATGCCAGCCGTGTGGTAATGGACGTTACCACCAAACCACCAGCAAGTATTGAGTGGGAATAACTGACAAAACCCGCAAAGCCTTGAAAACACTGGGTTTTTGAAGCGGAAACGGGGCATTTGATAGCAAATTGATAGCAGATACCAAAACCGGATTTACTTTGCTCACTCCTGTATAGCGGGTGGTTTGCGGGTAAATCCTCCATATCCTAAGAAAAAGGTCTTGCTGACTTTCACCAGTCGGCAAGACCTTTTTTGCTATTTGTCTTTTCTCTGTTTCTTCAATCCTTTTATCAGAGCATCGCTTAATTCCTTCGAGGGGACTTTGGCCCACCGCTGGGTGGTGTCATACTTGGGGTAGTTGTACCGCCAGCGGTCATAGTCCTCCTTGGTGATCTCCCCGGCCTCCAACTTCGCCGCCTGTTCCCGCCACGCAATCAAGATTTTGTTCAACTCACTGGCTTGACGGCCTCCCTGGAAAATATCTGCTTGCAGGCAGGCACGTCCATCCGCCTCTATCACTTTCAGACTGTAAACATCCTCCAAGGCGAACAGCGTATGGGCCAAACCTATGTAGTTGTCTATGTCCGGGACGCTCAACGCCTGGGGCGATACATCTAAAGTATGAGCCAGGGCAGCGGTCAAATCGGCCTTCGGCGTCCGGGTGCCTGTTTCGTACTGTGCCAGACGAACATCGGCGGAACGCTCTGGAAAGCCCACCGCCATACCAAGATACTTCTGTGTCATACCCCGGAGGGTGCGGAAAAAATGGATGCGCTCTCCTATTGCCATAAATGCCAACTCCTATCTGGTGGTTTCTGTCGAAAGTAGTATAACATATTCGCTTAGTAACAGTCAAGAGTATCTTAAACAAAAAAGTTAAAAATTATTCCGCAAGCCACTTGACAAAGCAAATTTGCTTAGTTATAATAGATTAAGCATAAAGGCTTAGTTTTCGAGCCGTGAAAGGAGGTGAGCGCACAATGGCAAGCACTATGTTCATGCGGGTGGACGAGGTAGCGGAGGAATTAGGGGTTTCTGTCCCCTATGCCTATAAGCTGATTCGTTCCATGAATGCGGAGTTGAAAAAGACGGGCTGTATTACCATTTCAGGCCGGATCGACCGCAAATTCTTCCACGAAAAATTTTATGGCACAAGAGGCCAGAGCGAAAGGAGTGATTAACCTATGGCGGCGTTTAAGAACAAGACCAACGGCACTTGGTACGTCCAGTTCCGCTATACGGACTGGAAAGGGGAGCGCCAGCAGAAGTTAAAGCGTGGCTTTGCCACCAAGAAAGAGGCCCAGGCGTGGGAACGGGAGTTTCTGATGCAGAAGCAGGCCGATGTGAACATGACCTTTGAGAGCTTCGCCCAGCTCTATGAGAAGGATATGAAGCCCAAGCTGAAGCTGAACACCTGGCTGACAAAAGAGAGCATCATCCAAAAGAAAATCCTTCCGTATTTTGGAAAGCGCAAACTGTCGGAAATCACCGCCAAGGACGTGATGGACTGGCAGAACGTGATCCGAGGGTTGACGGACGCCAAGGGAAAACCCTATTCCCCTACCTATCTCAAAACCGTCCACAATCAGTTAAGTGCCCTCTTTAACCATGCTGTCCGCTACTACGGCCTCCAGGTCAATCCTGCGGCCAAGGCCGGGAACATGGGGGTGGAAGAACGGCGTGAAATGCTGTTCTGGACGAAGGAAGAGTATCTGAAATTTGCCGACGCCATGATGGACAAGCCCCTCTCCTACTATGCCTTTGAAATGCTCTACTGGTGCGGTATCCGGGAGGGGGAACTGCTGGCCCTCACCCCAACAGACTTCGACTTTGAGGCGGGTACAGTGTCCATCAGCAAATCCTATCAGCGGCTCAAGGGCAAGGACGTGATTACCACCCCCAAGACGAAAAAGAGCAACCGTGTCATTAAGATGCCCAAATTCCTCTGTGGAGAGATGGAGGACTACTTAAAGATGTTTTACAGCACCGGGGCAAATGAACGGATTTTCCCTGTCAGCAAGCACTATCTCCACCACGAGATGGACAGGGGCGCAAAGGCGGCAGGAGTGAAGCGGATCAGGATTCATGACCTCCGACATTCACACATTTCCCTGCTGATTGATATGGGCTTCACCGCCCTGGCAATCGCTGACCGGGTGGGGCATGAGAGTATCGACATCACCTACCGCTACGCCCATCTGTTTCCTACAAGGCAGACGGAGATGGCGGACAAGCTGGACTTTGAAAGGATGGGAACGTAACCATGTCACTGAAAAACCGAGACAACAAAAATCGCTGGAGGAACAAGACCGTGGCCTTCCGGGTGTCCCCGGAGGAAGATGAACAGATCGAGGCCGCTGTGCGGCTCTCCGGCCTGACAAAGCAGGACTACATCACAAGACGCCTCCTGTGCCGGGAAGTAGTGGTACAGGGTAATCCCAAGGTCTACAAGGCCCTGCGTGACCAGCTTGCCGCCGTTCTGGACAAACTGCGGCGGGCCGAGGATGGGGCTGGCGTGGATGATGAACTGCTGGACACCATTCAGATGATCGCCGCCATCATGGGCGGCATGAAGGAGGATTGATAGATTTGGATTCCAAGGAAACGAAAAGGACTGTCCCGGTTCCGTCTGTTGGCGCAGACGGGGAACAGCCCATTTCACAAACACCTACTGCAAGTATAACAGAGGAAACGACAGAAAACAATCCCCCTGAAAAAAATTATGCGGAACTGCTGCGCAAAATGCAGCGCATGAACGACCCGGCGTATCTCCCCACGATTTCCATGAACGAGTTGTACGAGAACGTCTATCAGAGCAGACCGCCCGTCATTGACGGTCTGCTCTATCCGGGGACGTACCTCTTTGCGGGAGCACCCAAGGTGGGCAAGTCGTTCCTGATGGCCCAGCTTGCCTACCACGTCAGCATGGGCCTCCCCCTGTGGGACTATCCCGTTCACAAGGGGACTGTCCTCTATCTGGCGCTGGAGGACGATCACCGTCGCTTGCAGGAGCGGCTTTACCGGATGTTCGGCATGGACGGCACCAACGACCTTCTCTTTTCCATCTGTGCCAAGCAGGTCGGCAGCGGGCTGGAGGAACAGCTAAAGCGGTTCGTGCAGGAACACCCCGACACCAAGCTGATTATCATTGACACCCTCCAGAAAATCCGGGAGGCTGGCGGGGATAAGTACAGCTACGCCAACGATTACGAGGTGGTGGGCAAGCTGAAACGCCTCGCTGATGCCTGCGGCGTCTGCCTCCTGCTGGTACATCACACTCGGAAACAGCAGGCCGACGACAAGTTTGATATGATCTCCGGCACCAATGGCCTGTCGGGTGCGGCGGATGGGGCCTTTCTTCTTCAGAAGGAGAAGCGGACGGACGACACCGCCATTCTGGATGTGGTAGGACGTGACCAGCAAGACCAGCGGCTCTATCTCACCAAGGACAAGGAACACCTGACATGGACACTGGAGCGGATGGAAACGGAGTTGTGGGTAGAACCCCCCGACCCGGTGCTGGAGGCCGTAGCCGCTTTTATTACGGCGGAGAGGCCGTCCTGGAGCGGTACAGCCACGGAGTTGGCAGCGGTCCTGCAAGTGGATATGAAGCCTAACGCCTTGGCTATGCGGCTGAATGTCCGGGCTGGGAAACTGGCGACGGAGTATCATATCCGTTATGAGAACACTCGTACCCACGCCGGGAGAAGCATCAGCCTGACGCTGGAGCCTCCCCAGGCGTGACGACCGTGACGGCTGTGACGGCTTTTTTGAGAGCGGGGGCGGTGTCTAAAACATCGTCACGGTCGTCACGGCTGTCACGGGGGAGCGGGGTCAAATGTCAAGGGGGCATACCTACGGGTGGAGATTGCCGCAAGGCAATACAACCCGAACCCCTTGACATTTGGCCCACGGAGGACACTTGCCGGGTGGTGGAAAGGCTGTGCCTTTCCACCTGCCCAACGGCGAGTGGAAAAGTTTAGGCGGGGTGCAGGGTGCCCTTTTCAAAGGGCGGCCCTGCTGGGGGAGGCAACCGCAGTTGCCGGGGGCAAAGCCCCCGCACCCCCTCGGGAGAGCCCACGGCACTTTCGCACCAACGGGGCGAAAGTGTCATAGTGGGTTATTACACTTCCCGCAGGAAGTGACTCCCCCGAACCCCCGTCCATTTTCAACAACCAAACATCTGAAACAGGAGGATTTTTGCCTATGGCGAGAGGCGACGGTATTGACCGTACCAACGCAAGAAATATGAGGCTGACCGAAACCAAGATCGGCAACACCCAGCAGCACAACGAGCGTGAGAAGGATTCCTATGTCAACCAGGACATTGTACCAGAGCGGACGCCGCTCAATGTCCATTTCAAGGCCCCATCTGCAGGGTATCAGGAGATGTTCTCCCAAATGGAGGCCGATGGTGTGATCTCCACCCGTGGCATTAAGGCGGACGCATTTCGATACGGTGAGTTGGTCTTTGATGTGAACTCCGCCTACTTCTACAATCACGGCGGCTATGACTTCGCAAAACAATTTTACACCGACGCTTACAAATCCGCAATCAAAATCGTAGGTGGAGAGCAGTATATTTTGTCGGCGGTCATGCACGCCGACGAACGCAACCGGGCTATGTCCGAGGCGCTGGGAGAGGACGTGTACCACTACCACCTCCATGTGGTCTATATCCCGGTGGTGGAGAAGGAGATACGATGGACAAAGCGGTGCAAGGACAAATCCCTGGTGGGCAAGGTCAAAGAAACCGTTATGCAGGTCAGCATGAGCAAAAAGTGGGCATCCCAGCCCGCAGTAGACGAGGCCACCGGGGAGCCATTACGAACAGCAAAGGGCAAGCCTGTGCTGAGAAAGTCGTACAGCGTCTTGCAGGATGATTTCTTTCAGCAGATGCGCTCCGCTGGCTACACGGACTTGGAGCGTGGAGAGCGTGGCAGTTCCGAGGAACATCTGACGGTCACGCAGTTCAAGGTGAAGTGTGAACAGGAGCGGTTGGCACAGCTTCAAGAGGCGGCTGTGCTGGCCCAGGCCGAGGTTGACCGAAGGAACAGGGAGGCGACAGCTGCCGAAAAGAAAGCGGCCCAGGCCAAGGCCAAACTAAACGATGTGGCCCCCATGCTGAAAGGCATGGAGAAGCTGGCGGAGGAATTTTCCAGCGACCCGGAACAGGTCTTGCCAGAAGCGGGACCGCTGGAATCGGCCAGAGCCTACCGGGAGAAAAAGGCCAAGCCCTTATGGGCGAAGATCGTCAAGGTGCTGCGGTCTGTCTATCGGGCCTACTACGACCTCAAATCCAAATTTGAGCGGCTGCAAGCGGACTATGGCCGGGAGGTCAGCAAAAACAGCACCTTATCAGAAAGAATTTACGAGGTCTGCGCCGAGAGGGACAGTCTAAAGGGAAAGGTCAGAGACTATGAGCGGGTCAGGCGGGCCATTGGCCCGGAACAGGCGGACAGAATATTAGAGGCCGCTTACCAGCAGGAACAGGCTGAAAAGGAACGGAAACGGGCCGCAAGGCAAAAAGCAAGATTAGGCGCACGATAATCACCAAAACCGGAGGGTGTTCCAGTGAATGCCCTCCTGATTTATTTGGGGAATCGGGTAAAACATAGTGTAAAGTATTTGTAGGAGATTTGGGCAAAAGGAAGACAAGCAGCACTCCATATGATTAAATAGGTCTGCCAACCAAATCATAGTAAAAGGAGTTGCTGCTTGTTGAATCAGATTATACT
>Ga0256405_10001595_pt1 | contig 60414 bp, 42 predicted proteins | sample RumenRJG_02DNA_FD_189096 | JGI IMG/M metagenome (GOLD analysis project Ga0256405, IMG submission 189096) | Bovine rumen microbial communities from Lethbridge, Alberta, Canada - RJG_02 | ecosystem: Host-associated > Mammals > Digestive system > Stomach > Rumen | place: Canada: Alberta... | reverse complement strand
CAGCTTCACTGCCTCTTCTTTAAAGTTTTTTTCGTAGGTCATCTTTTTTCTCGCCTTTCTTTTATGATTTTTCATTATATCACACCTTTGGGCATTTGACGACTCTACTTACATGATAACACTCCACTTTTGATATTTCTGTATGCTAACTTTATGTTTTGGGGTAGTGCAATGAGTTCCATAAGGTTCTCGAACACTCTGCCTTGCTTGCTGTCTGCATACAGCTTATCAGAAGTTTCTTGCATACTGTAATACTCATTGTGGCGTAATCTCGTAACTTTTGTCATAGGCAACTCCTCCTTTCGGATTCGTTTTTCTTTGTCATACTCGAAGCTATGAACTGATTTACCTATAACTACTTAAACATTTACGACTTGTGGCTGTTCCTTCACTCTCATTACAAGAGCTTCATAGGTCGTGCCACTACTCTCACAGTGATTTAAGGTGCTTATATGTTTCGCCACCACCGCCAGATGAGGCGTTTCACTGCTTTCTACGTTCCGATAATTCTATCTTTACATATAACTTTAGGTGCTTGCTTTGAGCCTGTTAGCTTGATAGTGCCTGTAACACTATATGGTCTTTCATACTGGAGATTTTTACTCAACCACACTAACCATCCTTCCGGATGGATACACATTTCTATGTATCAAGACTTTAGACCCTTACATTCGCAAGTTTGTCAGTCCTATTATAGACATTCTCACCATAGCTACTTTATAGACCCCCGACATATAGGTAACATATCTCACTTCTGAGACATTTTCCACAGCTTTACCAGTTTGGGTTACTTTCTGCCGACTTCACCGAGCTTTTGACCATAACATCACTGTTAACGCCAATCGGAGTATCAGGGGGAGCGTTTCGGGTCGTTACTCCTTCATTCCACTCACTCGAATTATCAGTTCTCCTAATATTTGAACCGTTACGTTCTTTTATTAGTGCCTAATCTTTTCAATTAGGAACGCATCGCACCACCAGGTCTTTCAATGATGGCAGGTTCCTGTATCTCACAGAGCCAGCCATATTTAATAGCTCTGACAAGATCACTGTCAACATACTCATACTGCAAACCGCTGCTGTCGGAGTTTTCCGAAACAGCTCGTTCTATGACCATATTCATTACATCATCGCCCGAAATATTTTCCGGTGCTTCTTTGCCTGTCAGTTTGGAATAGGCGTAAGCCGCATCCATCTCGATATCCTGAAAGCTCGGCAGCTCGCCCGTTGTTACAAACGGTCTGAGTTTAGGAAGTATCGTACCCGTGAAGTCGGTGATCTGCATGTCTGGATGACAGCAAATCGACACATAGGGCAGGCGGAGCGCCGCCGCCATAGCTTTGGCAGCCTCGGTCTTGCCGGTTCCGGCTTCACCTCGCAACATAATGTTGCGAACGGGACGTGACAGCTTTGATGTTATCATTTTGCAGGCACTTTCCAAATATTTCGGAACGATATACCATTCCGGCAATTCGGGTATCAGTGACTGTTCAAATTGAGTAAATTCACGGTCTTTATCAAGCACATAATCCGTTGCAAAGGCTTTCGTATTCACCGTTTCGGCTGCTTTAGGTGATGCGGTCAGCACCGTAAAAGTGCCGCCGATCACGTCAGTCGGAGCATAAACGCCCTGCTGAAGTGCAAGCTCGGAAATCGGTGTAATATTTCCCGTGTTGGAAATGATGCAGAGATTTTCGCTGTTTATCCTTCTGTATGCATTGTCGCAAAGAATGAACATAGCTTCCTTTGCATTCGGATCGTTCTTGACTGCTTCAAGTGCCGAAATCAAATCAGGCTGAACATCACATACATCAGAGACCTTTTTGTAGTTCTCCGCAAACTCCTCATCCTCCAACAGCATCGGAAGCATCGCCATGATAAGTTCGGTGCCGTCATCGGCGTTTTTTCCTAACTTATATGGAGTTGGCGCTCCGTTGACACAGTTGCAGGCAAGGAAACGCTTTGTGTTGGATGAAAAAATAGCGACCTTTGTAGAACCGCTTTCCTGCACCTCAACAACGGTATTTTCCTTGCAGGTTCCGACAGCCGCCACACTGAAATTCCGTGAAGCAGTGGCATAGTAAAGAATTGCCTTGACAGTCGGGTCGTGCATGGTAGCCGTTCCGTTGCCGTACTTGCTCAGGTGATCGTTCGTTTTCTCGCCGCCGAGACCGGTAATATTGAATTTCCAACTGTAGCTGTCAAAAAGCTTGTTCATTTCTGAAGCCTCCTTCTGACAGTGTGTTGTCGGATTCCTCATTTTCGTTTTCGATCATGAGTTCAAATGCTTTGAGCGACTTTTCCAGCTTGATACCGTCATGGTCGGCAGACTTCCAGGAAGTCACCGACAGCATTGCCGCACAAAGCTGAATGACGAGCACGATACCGTTGAATCCGATCAGATATGCGATACACGACGCTATCGTAAACGCCATAGCCGCCACTGAGCAGAGTCTTTCGAGGCATATCCAGAGATAGAGGAATGCCAGTTTCAATAGTTTCTTTCTGTACATTTTCAGGTTCCTTTCAAAAAAATAAGACCTATCCGACACTTATAAATCTGTCAGATAAGTCTTTCTTGTTGTTTGGCATATCAGAACGGCAGATCCTCATCGCTGAGATTGTACTCGCCGTAATCGTCAGGCATACCCTGATCCTGCGGCGGAGCATACTGCTGAGGCTGCTGATAGCTTCTGTTGTTCTGATGCTGCCCGTTGCTTTGCGTTGTGTACTGTTGATTTTCGTTGCGGTTCTGGTACTGCGGCGCATTGTTGGGTTGGTACTGCGGTGCGCCGTTTTGCTGATGCTGATACGAGCCGTTGTTCTGCTGTGGTGCGCTGTTGGTGTGCTGATACTGTGGAGTACCGTTTGCCTGCTGACCGTTCTGGTTCTGCTGTTCCTTTTTCTTACCATCCCCGACGGGAATGTAGTAAAAGGAACTGATAAGGCATTTGATAGATTCGCCTGTAGAACCGTCTTTTTTCTGATACAGCTCGGTTGACAAATCTCCGGTGATACTGATAAGGGAGCCTTTCTTCGCTTTGCTGAGTGGACTAACCAAAAAGTTGCCCGCACAGCAGGAAACATAGGTCGTTGTCTGATTTTCTCCGCTGCCCCTGTTTACGGCAAGATCGAAAACCACAAAATCCTTCCCTTTTTTGTTTTGCTTGATCTCGGGGTCCTTTGTCAGTCGCCCGATCGCAGTGAGTTGAAGCATAGTTGATTACCTCTTTCTGTAATAGATTTTTATAAAAACGGGTAGTTATGCCCGTAATTACCGTAAACGCAAAAAAGGACTGTTAATCCATTCTTTCTGAACGAACTAACAGTCCTCGTTGTGTGCAGACGCACTATTTATCATTACAAACGGGCATAGAAGCCCTGTTACAAGTGTCTGCGGCAAATAATTCGCAAGACATAATTACGGTCATGCAAAGCACAACTGCCGTACCTCAAGCCGAAACCTGATATGGTACTAATACGAAACCGTCCAATGCTAAGTTGGACACACTTGCTTAAGCAAATGGAATAAATGTTAACTGTGCTTATTATAAGTGGTGGCAGAGAAAATGTCAATACAATTTTTTATCAGACACGGAGATTGTTTGACTAAAACTCTAAATTACTTGTTAATGGGGTAACTTTTGATATTATTTCAAATATTGCCCCCTTAACTCGCTTTTTTCAAAACAGTTTAGTTATAAGTAAAATACACCATTGACAAACCATCATCCGCACTTTATAATATACGCAGCTAACATTTATTCCATTTGCACTGAGCAGATGTATCCAACTTAGCTTTGGATGGTTTCGTATGAGTACCATATCAAGAGTTTCTCTTGAGGTACGGCAGCTGTGTTTTGGCACAGCCGTAATTACGTCAGTTGCTTTGGCATCAGACCACGCATACAGGTGTACTATGCCTGTTCATAAAGATAAATAGTGCATCAGCACATAACAAGGGCTGTAAGTTCGTTTGAAAAGAATGAATTTACAGTCCTTTTTTATTATCCCTGTAAAATTGAGCGTCAACAAACACCTATCGAAAAGAAAAGTCTTTCGTTGACGCTCTTTTTTAATATATTTTTTAGAAAGAAGGATTTCAAAAATGGCAACAACAGAACTCAACAAGGTGGAAGGATTCGACCCGAAGCAGTATGCAAGGACGATTCAGGATGTAAACGGACAGGAATCACTGTACCTCGACGTACAGTATCGCAAGATGTGGTTCCGCCTTTGCAACCCCACCGGAAAAATCGTCAAGAAAATCTGTACCTTTGACGGCAACCTTGCCGTTGTAGAGGCCCGTATCTATCTTGACCGCAATGATTCGCCGGAAAACTTCGTCAGCAACGCTTTTGCACAGCGTTTTATTGACCCGAACAATCCGGAATACGGCACACGCTATCTTGAAAGTGCCGAAACTGCCGCAGTAGGAAGAGCTTTGGCGGACGCTGGTTATGGTCTGCAATTCTGTATGGAACCCGATCCCACACCTGTTGATATGGGACAAACTCCATTTGCAATGAATCCCGATGCGTTTGATGATCCCGAACCGTTTACTCCAGTAACAACCGGTGTGAACAACAACTATCCGGTTAATCCTACGGCACAGGGCAGCTATTCCGCACCGCAGACGGCATCAATTCCTCCGTATCAGCCACAGCAACAAAATGTTCCGCAGTACAATGCAAATCGCTACACTGCGCCCGTTCAGCCGCAGACACCGACTTTTACGCACCAGACACCTGTTGAAGAGATCGTCAGGCTTATGCCTTATGAGGAAGCGGTCAAAGTCGTATATCGCTGTAATGGCAAGCACAACGGAAAAACACTCGGACAGATTGCTGTTGAAGACATTCGCTCCATCGAGTGGATCGCTAATTCATACAACGGCGACAAAAATCTGTTCAAGGGTGCTGCAAAGGTCATTCTTAACAGGCACACGGGAGGACAGTGAAATGCTGTACATCATTACTATCAGCAGTAATTATATCCGTGACGCACAGTATGCCGATACCTTCGGACTGTCCGACTCGGAAGTGCGGGAAGATATCTTTATGGACAGTGACCTTGATGAACGCTGGAAGGATTTCTATCCGGAGCATTTTCTTTGTGTGGTAGAAGCAGACTCAAAAGAGAACGCCATTGAAAATGCTTGCCGTATCAAGAAACACGATCCAAGAATACTTGCCGCATACAGCGTTGAAGATGCAAAGCTTTAGCAAAGAATACTCCGCAGCTTGTAACAACAGGCTGCGGAGAAACTTATGAAAGGACAAATAACAATGGCAAAAAAATCAAAAGTATGTCTCCACTCTGACAGAGCGAAGGAATTTGAAAAGGAATTTGAACGCTTGGCATACCAGCACGGCGCATGGAAGGTGTGGCAGGACTTTATTGACCTCTGTGCTATCTCCATTTCTAACGTACTGGACAAGCGTGAAGGTATATGGAAAGAGCGTGAAAAGTTTTTCCTTTCCGTCAAAGATTCGTACACTGATGAAGACTATGAGGTATTTGCAAGACTTTTTGCACTCGTCGCAAAAGCACTCAATGAAAATCCGGAGCAGGATTTTCTGGGCGATCTTTATATGAACCTGAATTTCGGAGACGGCTGGAAGGGACAATTTTTTACACCCTACCATGTTTCCGAAATGATGGCTCGCATGATGATCGGCGAACAGACACAGGATGAAATCAAGAAAAAGGGATATGTTTCCGTCAATGATCCTGCCTGCGGTGCCGGCTGTATGCTCATCGCTTTCGCACAGGCTTATAAGGCTGTCACGAATACAAGCTATCATGATTCGGTCTTATTTGTTGGACAGGATATTGATCCGGTCGTAGCAAAAATGTGTTACATCCAGCTTAGTCTGCTCGGATGTGCAGGGTATGTTGTTATCGGCAATTCTCTCACTCAACCGATTATCGGTGAAGGTATAGCTGCGGACTGCGATGAAAGAAATATCTGGTTTACACCTATGTACTTCACCGATGTATGGATCATGAGAAGACTTATACAAAACACTCTACCAAAGAACGGAGGTCATCAGAAATGAAAAAACGAAGGAGGAATCAGCGTGGAATTTCCTTTCGACATCTATCAGGTAGCCGAACAGCTCGGTCTTGAAATGAAGCGCCAACACCCGAAATCAGCCGATTATAATTGTCCCTTCTGCGACGGCAAGGGCAAGCTGAATCTGAATATTGCCCTGAACGCCTATCGCTGTAATAAGTGTGGCGAGCATGGCGGCATGATCGACCTGTTCTGCAAATGCACAGGCATGACAGACCGCAAAAGAGCCTATCAGATCCTCTCAGAACACAACGGACATCTCTTTTCGGCAGAGGTAAGAAAGGACAGACAGACTGCTATAAAAACTATCAGAGAAGTTCCAAAAGCAGATATAGGTCGGCTTGACTTTTGCTATTCTGCTATGCTTGGCTTTCTGGAACTCAAACCACAGCATAGACAAAACCTGATCAGCAGAGGTCTTTCAGATTCCGAAATAGACTTTTATCAGTATCGTTCTGTACCAACAGAATATACTGACAGGCTTGTTGCGGTTTTGCTTGAAAGAGGCTGTGATTTGATTGGAGTTCCCGGCTTTTATGCGGATGAAAACGGAGAAATCAAACTCAATTTACGTAGCTGTATGGGCGGATTTTTCGTGCCGGTCTATAACGAGTGCAGACAGATTCAGGGCTTGCAGATAAGGCTCGACACACATCTTGACGGAAACAGAAAATATATGTGGATGTCCAGTGCAGAAAGAAACGGCGGGTGTTCCTCAAACAGCCCTGTCGGCATAAGCGGTGATGTATTCAACAGTGAAGTCGTTTACGTTACCGAAGGACCGCTCAAGGGACAGATAGCACACGCTCTTTCGGGAAAGCCTTTCCTTGCAACAGCAGGAGTCAATCAGCAGAAGGAGCTTGAAGCAGTGTTTTCAAAGCTCAAAGAGAATGGCAAATGCCGTATGATTATCGACGCTTTCGATATGGATGATGGTGTGAACCCTCATGTCAGGCGAGGACATATCAATCTTGCGTGGCTTGCTGAAAAATATGGCTTTATTCCACGAAGAGTGACATGGAACAACAGATATAAGGGGATTGACGATTATCTGCTTGCCTGCAAAGGAAAGCGGGGTGCATCGCCGTGAATAGCTGTGAAAACTGTGTGTATCGCTGGAAAATGTATTCAAGTCAAAAAGTGCCGTACTGCGGCTATTTTATGGATACAGGAAAAATGCGTTACTGTCCGGTTAATGCCTGTAACTGTTTTGTGGAGGGTACGCCTCACAGGAGACGGAAACTCGTTTTCTCGGACAAATACTACTATGGAGGAATGTGAGGACAAAATGGAACACAAAAACACCTGCGAAGATAAATATCCGTGGATCAAGGTCGGTGATACTATCCGCCTGATTCGCATGGAGGGCGAGCCGGATATGCCGGAGGGACTGACCGGAACGGTAGTATTTTTAGATTCCATTCAGGTTCATGTCCGTTGGACAAACGGCAGTTCCCGTGCACTGATTCCGGAAATCGATAAATACACGGTAATAAATTCTCCATCCGAAAGCGCATAAGACGCTTTTCAAATGGAGTACAGAATAACAATGCAGAGAAGAGCAAGCCGCCTTCTCTGCAAATTTTTTGGAAATGAGGATATAGAAATGAACACAAAGAATTTACACCGTCTTATTGCTGACGAAAAGAGCAAGCTGACGGATTCTGAGCTTTTCGGCTCTCCGGCTTATCGTTCCTATCTGCAAAGTATAGCGGACAATCTTTCCGGAAAATACGGGAGAGGTGCTTACGTCAGCCTGACCTACGACCCTGCCGGAACGGATGCGGCTTATACTGACAATTTCAAGATATACATAAACACTGCAAACAAACTGACGAATGCTTTTACGGCAAGGAAACACAAGAACCTTGTCAATATCGGCATTATCGGTCATGAGTGCGGTCACATCCTGTTTACTGATTTTGGAGTATCCAACAGATTTTGCAGGTATCTTGAATCGGGACGCTTCTATCCTAAAAAGCCGATCGCCAGGATGCTCGGCTCATCGGCACATAAAAAATCTCTGTCTGAATACGCAGATACACTTGCAGAAGGAAACAAGGCGAAGCTCCGTGTACTTACGAAGATCGCCATGTATATTTCCAACATCATCGAGGACGGATATGTTGAGCGCATGATGAAGCTGCGTTTTCCGGGAACAGTTGCAATCGGTATTCAGTTAAAGAATCTCAAACAGGCTGAAATGGCTGCATCCGTCAATGACATGGTTGAGCAGGAATACGATGAGATAACTATTGTCACCAACCTGCTTTTGCAGTATGTCATTTCGGGAACGATAGAAAATCAGGAGGGCGTTTCCAACGAGTACACAGACTTTCTGATGGAGTGTATCCCTTTACTTGACAACACACTCAATGAGGATAGTGCTAAAGAGCGAATGATGGCAGTGCATCTGCTGATGATAAGGTGCTGGAAGTACATCAAGCCACTGCTTGATAAGATCGAGGATGCGAAAAATTCTACATCAACTCCATCTGAAAGCTCATCGGAAAACACTTCCGAACCTCCATCCGAAACGGCTGAAAACAATGCAGCGGAGGAGATCGTCAACAAGATGGAGAGTGAAATGAACAAGGCTTCCGAACAGCCGATGCACATGAACAGCGCTTCTCTTGCCGGACAGCTTGAAAGCGACGAAAGCGAGGAACAGGAACGGCTGGAACACTTGAAAACTGAAGTCGAAAAAATGCTTTCGGAGGGTAGCGGAACGGTAACGCACGATAATGACTATGTTACGGAAACTGCCGACCACGAGCTTGAAAACATCCTGAACAGTGCGGCGAGTGCAAAGGTTTACAGTGCTGTTGAGGACAGTCTTCTTGATGAACTGAAAGCCAATCTGAAGGACATCAATTTCGGAGATATTCATAAGAATGTTGATATTGTAATTCACCGCCAGAAAACACTTTACGGCAGCGAACGTGAGCTATACGACAAAGCTATGATTGAACTGAAGCCTATTTCAATGATGCTTCAAAAGAGCATTATGAATGTGCTGAAACAGCGTCAGCGTGGGGCTGCGGAACGAGGTTTGCTGATGGGCAGCCGTCTCGACCATAGTTCGTATTACCGTAATGACGGGAAGATATTCACCAAACGCAACAGACCGAATGACGAGATAAGTCTTGCTGTGGGTGTGCTGGTGGATATGTCAGGCAGCATGAGCGGAGAACGCATCAGGATTGCACAGGCGATGACGCTTGTGGTATATGACTTTTGCCGTGCGCTGAATATTCCTGTGACAATCTACGGCCACGATACAAGCTATGGCGGCTCTGTTGACCTTTACTCTTTTGCAGAGTTTGAGAGCGTTGACGGAAACGATAAATATCGACTGATGAACATACATGACGGCGGCAGCAACCGTGACGGCTGTGCGGTGCGTTTCGTCGCAGAAAAGCTGTGCAAGCGTACCGAGCAGACAAAGCTGTTCATCGTTGTTTCGGACGGTCAGCCGGCTGATAGTGGATATTACGGTACTGCAGCAGAGCTTGACTTGCAGGGTATCCGAAGAGAGTACGTCAACAGAGGTATTACCTTTCTTGCGGCGGCTATCGGTGACGACAAACCCGCTATCAAGCGTTGCTACGGAGAAGGAGCTTTCCTTGACATTACTGACCTGAAAGCCTTCCCGACAACAATAGCAAAGATCATTGCAAGATATGCGTTAGAATGAAAAAGCGGCGGTACTTATGAGTTTTCTCTCATAGGTACCGCCTGTTTTATTGCTTGTTAAACTCTCTGTACAGCAGTTCTGCTAATACTGCCATGATAGCATGGTATTTGTTTTTGTTTTTGAAAAGCTCTGTAAAGGCTTCTGTCTGCTCGACATAACTATCCTGTGCGACCGTATCAAACGACTTTGGAAAAATACTCTCCATAAATACCTGCGGATCAGAGGACTTTGCCGCTTTTTGGAGTTTTTTATCGGTTGACAGTTTTCCGTGCAGAACGTACAGGATAACTCTGTCGCTCTCAGTAAAATTGCCGTCTGTAGCTTTGTTGAGCCTGTCAATTATCTCATCAAGCGGTTCTTTGGGTTCGGGTACGACTGCCGATGCCTTTGCTTTCTCGGGATCATATACCCCGGTTCCGTCTGATAGACCTATGTTTCCCTTGAATGTTTTCTGCAGCTTATAGAATTCAAGCTGCAATGCGTTTTCAAGATCCATCATTACCGTTGTATCCTGCGGCAGCAGTTTGATCAGGTTCTGGCAGAAAATATATTCCTTTTGCAGGTCTGTGTCGAACATACGGCAGATCTGAGATATATAGCCGTACCATTTGATAAATGACCTCAGCTTGCGGCGGAACTGGTAACGCTCATCGGCTGACTTTTTGTTATATTTTTCTGTGATCGGTGACAAAGCGGATGTCATTTTTCCAAATGCCTTGCTGTCCTGACTGTTCGGGGAGATATAGATATCAATGACCGCATCAATATCCTTTTGTGTGTAGATCATGTATTCGTGCAGTTCTCTTTGCGCCTGATAGATCAGATCAATGTTGATTTCCTCAGAAAGCGTTGTTTCGTTGTAGAAGGGCTGGAAAGCATCCTTTATATCGTCTGCTGTGTTGACAAAATCAAGGATAAAGGTATCTGTTTTTCCAGGACAGATACGGTTCAGGCGTGAGAGTGTCTGTACGCATTTTACACTGCGAAGCTTCTTGTCAACTATCATGGTGTGTAATAGCGGTTCGTCAAAACCTGTCTGATACTTCTCCGCAACGATCAGCACATTGAAGTTATCGTGAAATTCCGCTTTTGTCTGATCCTCGGAAATGTGGCTGCCGTCTTTGCGAGTGTTGAGGCTGGTTTCTGTGTATTCTTCATCATGGTCTTTGACAGAGCCGGAAAATGCCGCCAATACATCAATAGTATCGTAACCCTGTTCCTTGATATAGCGTTTTATCTCATGGCAGTACCGCACTGCGGCAAGTCGGGAGGAGGTAACAACCATCATTTTGCCTCTGCCGCCGATGGCATGAGCTGTTGTTGAAAGGAAGGTCTCGACAATGATCTGTGACTTCTGAGAAACGTTGTATGGATGCAGTTCCTCAAAGCGCCGTATCACCTTTGCGGCACGGGAAGAAGGTACTTCGGGATTATCCGGTATCGTTTTGGCAATCTTGAAGCTCGTTTTGTAGGTCATGTAGTTTTGCAGAACATCCATGATAAATCCTTCTTCAATAGCCTGTTTCATGGAATAAATGTGGAAGGGATGAAAGGTGCCGTCCTGATACGGTGTACCGAACATCTCAAGCGTAGTTTTCTTTGGTGTGGCAGTAAAGGCAAAGAACGACAGGTTCTTATGCTTTCCGTGGGACAGCATTTCCTGAACGATCTTGTCCTGCTTGTCGATCTCATCTTCGGCTTTGCCCTCAATTTCGGCGTATTCACGCAAGGCTTCTTCGGTATCGGCTAAAGCGGATTTCAGTTTAATGGCAGAGGAACCGGACTGAGAGGAATGTGCCTCGTCAACTATAACGGCAAAATGCTTGCCTTTTGTACTTTCTACATCCTTGTATATGACGGGAAACTTTTGCAGAGTAGTTACAATAATGCGGCAGCCGTCATTGATGGCGTTCAGCAGGTCTTTGGAGTTTTTGCCATCGCCGATGGTTTCCACTGCTCCGAGAGCATGGTCAAAACCTGAGATCGTTTCCTGAAGCTGTGCATCCAGAACGGTTCTGTCAGTTACGATAATAACAGAATTGAAAACAGGCTCGTTCATCTCGTTATGAAGAGAGGCAAGGCGGTAGGCTGTCCATGCAATAGAGTTGGATTTGCCTGAGCCTGCCGAATGCTGTATCAGATAGTTTCTGCCCGAGCCGTTAGCCTTTACATCATCAATGAGCTTTCGGACAACATCCAACTGATGATAGCGAGGGAAGATGATCCTCTTGTTTTTTCTGTCATAATGGATAAACTTCTGAAGAATATCCAGCAGGCTGTCCTTTTGCAGAACCTTTTCCCACAGATAAGCTGTCGGGTAGCCGTCAGGATTGGGCGGATTGCCTGCGCCGCCGTCACAGCCTGCACCGTTTGAGCCTTGGTTAAACGGCAGAAAATATGTATCTCTTTTGGCAAGCCTTGTTGTCATCAATACTTCGGTGTGGTCAACGCAGAAATAGGCAAGAATACGGTTATTGAAACGGAAGGGCACTTCTTTCGGATCACGGTCGTCCATCCACTGGACTCGGGCATTTTCTACGGTCTGACCGGTGTACTGATTTTTGAGTTCCAGAGCCGCAACGGGTATGCCGTTGATTACCAGCACCATATCCACCGACTTTTTGTTTTGTGCCGAGTAATGCCACTGGCGGACGCAGTTGCAGATATTTTCCTCATAGAGCAGATTTGCGTTTTTGTTGAGGTGGGATTCGGGCTTAAAGTAGCACACACGAAAGCGTATTCCCCTGTGGCGGAAACCATGCCGCATCACTGAGATGAGTCCGTCCATGTCAACAGCATTCTGAAACACGGTACAGAACTGCTTTATAGGGTCGCCCTGACAGCTACGCTCAAACCTTGCCCATTCCTTTGGCTGTGTCCTCTGCACAAAGTTTATCAGCGTACCGACATACAGTCCCTCTTTCGGGTCGTAGGTGTCCGGCGTTTTTGTGTAGCCGCCGTCTTTGCTGACAAGGAAGGATTCTATGTCTTGTTCAAAGCGTTTTTCGGTAGTATTCAAATAATCATCTCCTTTTTACTTTTCTACACTTCAATAAAGTATAATCCTCTTTATTATTCATTTTCGTTGCTTGCCAACCATTTGGTAAATCCATTATTTTTGCTTCCATCCTTTTGTTGGCTTCGTCGTAATAAGCAAGACGAATTTCATCAATAGGTTTACTTTCTGCGAGTGTGGTTGAGGTCATGTCAAAAAAACAGCATATTTGTCTTGTTAGAGTTGATGGCGGAACCACAAATGAGTATTCACTTTTTTCTCCGCCCTTTTTATGTATATCAATTTGATCTGTGTTATTGTGAGTTTGCTTAATGTCTTCAATTTGAACCATTTTATCAACGCAATTTCCTTTATAGTATAAATACAAACACACATCCCTCAAAACAACTGAGGTGTTTTTTGTGTTTTGAAAGTCAAAGTATATTGGTATTAGTATTTTGATTTCTTCTCCTCTTATCGAAATTCCGGATGGATAATTAACAGATGGTTCATTTACTATCTTATAGAAAATAAGAACTTTTCCAGCATTATCAAGTATTCTATTCATTATGATTGTTAGAATACTGAGAAGAAAGCCTATTCCTGCTCCTATCATTACAAGTAATAAATCTTTCCAATCTTCTAATGTCATTTATCCAACCTCCTTCTTCCCGGTAACATATTCATATATCACCGACTTCTTATAGCTTTCCAGTTCGGTCAGCAGTTGTTCTTTTTTGGCTATCAGGGTATCTATGGCGGAGCATTTTTCGTCAAGATAAGTAGCTATTTCTTTTTGTTCGTCATAAGTAGGAATAGGAATTAAAATATTTTTTAAGTTTTCTTGACTTAGTTTAGGCTGAGCAGAACCAGTAATATATGTGTTGATATCTAATGATTCTAATGCGTAAAACAGGAAACGAAAATCATATCCAGAGTTAGGCTTTAATATATGTGCATGATTATTAACCCATGCCTTTCCATTTATTTCGTACATCAATGGCAAATTACGCATTTTAAGATTAGCACCATCTTCACCAATCAGCATTACATGATCGTCAATAGTGTAACTGTCTATTTTGTCTATTACTCCTGATGCACCATAATAATCATACAGAACATCAGAATTTTGATTTCTTTTGTCAGCTGTAATCGGACTTCTAAACTGATCAAGTATTATAAAAACATATTTTAATTTCCTAATCTGAAAATCACTACATATTTCTCCAATCCACTCAACACCGCTGTCTTTCATTTTTCTGCCCTTGCGGATGCCCTTTGTAACAGCTTGCGTGATAATAGCCAGTTTCAGCTTTTTGTATTCTTCGATGGTGGCTTTGGTTTTGGCGGTAACGCTGTCTATCTCGGAGCATTTTTCGTCAAGGTAGGCGGCGATTTTTTGTTGTTCGGATATAGGTGGAATAATAACAGAAACAGATTTTAGTATTTTTTGAGATATACTAAAAAGCTTAACTCCTGAAACTTGTTCTCTTATTTGTTTTCTCCAAGCATCTGATTTGAATAGATATGCAAGATACTTATTACTTTTATTGTTTTGAGATTGAAGAATGATTGTATGATAGCCTGCAAACAACTGGTAATCACTATCAAAATACACACAATTACCGCAGCCCTCTAAATCTTCTGATGTATCTGCAAAAATAAAACTGAATTTATTTACTAAAGATAATGGATTGCTCTGAATGTACTGTTTATCAACAAACCTTATTAAATCATCGGTTATATGAACACCATCGTTTGATTTAGAATGTATTTGACCATAGCTAATTACTGGAATACCTTTTTCAATCAGGTTTTCTTTTGTGATAGGCAATCCTTTTCCAAAATTAAACTGGCTTTTCAAAGGAACAGTTTCCCACTCCTCCGGAATCTCCCCAATCCACTCAATACCGCTGTCTTTCATTTTTCGCATTATCTTTCACCTTCTGTTCATTGTACATTGCTAATTGTCTGAGTGAGTGGATAATCAACCATCACTAAACAGTCTTTTCAGCGACTCCGAAATCTCACCCTCCAGCCCGATAATGCGTTCAAGTATGGCATCGGAGGATTCGGGCTTCTGATATTCGTAGAAATATCTTGTCATGGGTATCTCGTAGCCGATTTTGGTTTTCTTGGTGTCTATCCATGCGTCAGGTGCGTAGGGCAGAACCTCACGCTCAAAGTATGCGTCAATATTTTCTGTCAGCGGTACGTTTTCCGTATCACGCAGAGCAGGATCGGCAACAGGCTTGCCTTTCTTTTTGACAACCTCGCCGTCTTCGTCACGCATAGGACGCTCAACAACGATTTTGCTGTAGCCGAACTCTATATTGTCAAAAATCTTGCTTTCACAGTAAATGCCGGGTTTCTCGCCATAAACGGTATTTTCAAACTCGCCGTATGCCTTGACGATCATATTGCGGCAGTATTCCGTAATGTCATTGCGTTTGTTGCCGATAGATTTCCTTCTCGGCTCAAAACAGTGAGAAGCATCAATAAGCTGAACCTTGCCTTCACGGTAAGAGGGCTTGTTTTTGTTCAGCACCCAGATATAGGTTATGATACCTGTATTATAAAACTGGTCGGTAGAAAGCTGAATGATAGCCTCCAGCCAGTCGTGCTCAATGATGTACTGACGAATGTTTGACGGTCCCGAACCGGCATCACCGGAAAACAACGGGGAGCCATTCTGTACAATAGCCATTTTGCCTTCAGGTGCCAATTTTGATAATCCGTTCATGACAAAAAGCTGCTGACCGTCAGATATTTTCGGCAGACCGGCACAGAAACGCCCCTTTTCTCCGAGAGTTGCTTCCTTTTCAACCGCCTTCTGCTCACGCTTCCAGTCAATGCCAAAAGGCGGATTGGAAATGATACGGTCAAACTGATAGCCGGCAAATTTATCATCAGACAAGGTATCTCCGAAACGCATATTGTCAGGATTACCGCCCCTGATCATCATATCGGCTTTTGCGATAGCAAAGGTTGAGGGATTGAACTCCTGACCAAAGCAGGTAACTTCTGCCTCGCTGTCAAGTGCGTGGATGCGTTCCTCCATACAGGAGAGCATCTGCGAAGTACCCATCGCCATATCGTAAACAGTAATAGCCTGTCCGTCAAAAACAGTATCAGATAGCAGAACATCCGTCATCAGATAGATAATGTCACGGGAGGTAAAATGCGCTCCGGCTTCTTCTCCATAGGACTCATTGAAACGGCTGACAAGATCCTCAAATATATATCCGCAGTCAACCGCACTGATCTTATCCGGTCCCAGATAGCCCTTCTGCGAGCCAAATTCCTTGATAACAAGGTAGAGCGTATTGCTTTCGGCCATTCTCTTGATAACGCCGTCAAAATCGAACTTTGCCAGTACATCCTGAACATTATCAGAAAAACCTGTCAGATAGTCTTTGAAATTTGCCTCGATATTTTCAGGATCAGCCAACAACTTTTCAAAGGTGAATTTCGAGATATTAAAAAACTGATAACCGGAAGCCTTGCGCAAAAAGCCATCCTTGACTTCCAGAGCCTTTACCTTTTCGTATGTTTCAAGAACCTGCTCATGTGTCGGCAGCAGACAGTCATGAAACCGCTTGATGACAGTCATAGGCAAAATAACAAGCCCGTATTCATGCGGCTTGAAAGGACCTCGCAGCATATCTGCCACGTTCCATATCATCTGTGATTTTTCGGATATATTAAAACTTACATTCGTAATCTCCTGCATTTTGATTTCCTCCGGCAAAATAATACTCATCGTTATTATATCATAGATTTCGGGATTATACAAAACATTTATCACATCAGTGAGCTTTATTGACCAATAATTTACGCATTCGTTTTACTCCTGCTTTCCCGACCAATATGATTAAACAGAAACAGCAAGCACAATAAAGCAATACTGTACTTGCTGTTTATCATTTCAAAAAATTTACTTTTCTCTTCTCAAATCAAGATTATACAACACCCTCGTGTTTTTCCACTCCGAGAAGCCTGCAAATTCATAATCGCCCCATAAAGGCAAATCCTTGGCTGCTTCCGGATAGGAGTCTCCCTCTACTCTTATGCCCATCAGGATATTGATCTGATCCTCCGACAAGGCAAGCTGTGGTTCGTCGTCATAATCGGAATCTATTGTCGGATCTTCCTCCATCGCTTTCAGCTTTTCCCTGCGTGCTCTTATTTGCGTGGATGTTTCTACAGCAATCGCATTTTGCAGCTCTTTCATGCGGGTATCATGCGGCAAAGGACGAGGATAATAGATCATCATTTCAGGCAGGATATTCGTATGCGAGAACATAATGTCCGGCAGCTCGATCAGAATATCCGTCAGCAGCATATCCCTGAATTCTTCATTTTCAAATTCGACTTCGTGAATATAAAAGATATTCAGTGGTCTTTGAATATCATGTGCCTGCATCACACCGCCACTTTCACAAAGAGCTGAAATGACATATTCGAGGTCGGCATTGATCTCATCGCACATATCATACAGGTTATAGCCCCTGCGCTCGATTTCTTCTGAAAGGATAAGATAACCCTCAATCGTACCGATATGGACGGCTTTATCGGGGTCACTGAACATTCGGTCTTCTTCCTCTTCACTCAGTCCGTGCGGAATACCAAAGATGCCTATGGAATAATACTTGATATAATCAGACTCATAGTTGATATCCTCATATTCAAAGCTGTGGCTGGTGTGATCGATGGAATAAGTAAAAACATCTCTGAAATGCTCCTGATAGGCAAGCTCAAATTCTTCTTCAAAGTTCATGTTATATTTCTCCTTCGTAATTGCAAGATGTATGTTTATATTATACAATGCTGCAAGCCTGATAGCAAACATAAAATTTCCCTTGACATACATATTTACAGCGATTATAATAAGTGCAGTTATCATTCAGATCATTTGTATTATGCAAGTGTGCTCAATTTAGTTTTGAGCGGTTTCAGATCAGTACCATATCAGGTTCATGCTTGAGGTGCTTACGGCTGTGTTATCATACACAGCAAGATTTTATCGCTTCGTGCGATTTTGACAGCAGGGGTATTCCTGCAATTCAGAAAGAGAATAGGTGCATCCGCACACAACAAGGACTGTCAGTTCGTTCAGAAAGAATGAATATGCAGTCCTTTTTTATTTTCCCTGTAAAATTGAGCGTCAACAAAGACCTGTCTAAAGATCAGTCTTTCGTTGGCGCTCTTTTTTATATACAAATTTATAGAAAGAGGGTCATCAGAAATGACAACAACAGCAACCTACAAACCGAATGTGCTTTGCAGCACGGCAGGAATGTCCGAACAGGAATGGCTCGGATGGCGAACAAAGGGAATCGGCGGCAGTGATGTAGGCACGGTTCTCGGCGCAAACCCCTACAAAACAAAGCGTGAGCTTTACTACGAAAAGAGAGGTATTCAGCCTGTCAAAGCAAAGTATGAGGACACACTTCCACTCCGTTGGGGAAAGGCGCTTGAACAGACCGTAGCCGAGGAGTTTTCCATTCAGACCGGTCTGCGTGTGTATGAAGTCAAGCAAATGTTCCAGCACCCGCAATACCCGTTCATGTTAGCCAATGTGGACAGGTTCATCGATCTGCCGGACGGCACTGTGGGTATTCTCGAATGTAAGACGAGCAATCCCAACAGCAAATTCAAATGGGATGACGGCGGCGTTCCGTTCCATTATGAGTGTCAGGTGCGCCACTATATGTCAGTTATGAACATCGATGTTGCATACATCGCCTGTTTGTTTGAAAACAGCAGCGACACAATGGCGATCCGCAAGATCGAGCGTGATCTGGCATTTGAAGAACAGCTTATCGAAGCCGAACAGGATTTCTGGGAAAACTATGTTCTGAAAGGCGTTGAGCCACCGTTCGTTGAAACGCCCGAACTCTGCTTCTCTACGATTGACAAGTATGTGCAGGCACAACTCAACAAGAAACCGTTTGCTATCACCGGCTTTGATGAAAGCCTTGCAAGAATTGCAGAGCTTAGAGCCGAAAAGAAACGTCTGGAGGATGAGCAGAAAGCCATTCAGAACCAGATTGACAGCCTTGTTCTGCCGATCATTGATGCTATGGGCAACAACACTTCCGGCACGGCGACTGTTGGCAGTACACGCTACGATATTACATACAAACCAATGGAGCGTACAGGTATCAACAAGGACAACCTGAAACGCCTGCAGATCAACGCTCCTGATATTTACGACCAGTATGTCACTACCACGAGCAGCCGAAGGCTCAGCTTCAAAACGACCGCAGTATAACGAAAAATACTTGCCGGATAGAAATTTCCTTGTCCGGCAAGCTATTCACAGGAGGGATAAAAATGATAGCAACCTATCAGCGCACGATCTTTGAAAAGGGTGACTTTTCGATCTGCACTTTCAAACCTGAAAACGAACAGGAACCGCCGCAGAGTGCCGTTTCAAAGTACGGAACATTTGTCGGTACGGGCTTTAATCTGCCGCACAGCGAGGACATTTCCCTCAATCTTGACGGCACATGGGAATCAAGCAAATATGGTTTGCAGCTCAAAATAAACACCTGTATATCCATCCTACCGAAAACGGAGGAAGGAATAATAGCTTTTCTTTCGTCAGGCGTTCTGCCGTACATCAAGAAAAAGATGGCCGTCAGAATATATCAAACCTTTGGAAATGATGTATTTTCGGTGCTTGAAAACAAGCCGGAAGAACTTCTGAAAGTCCGTGGCATTACGGAAAAGAAGCTGAAAGCAATTCAGGAGGCATACACGGTAAACTACGGTTATCAGGACCTGCTGATGCTTTTGCAGCCTGCGGGTGTGTCTGTCAGCAAGATCAAGAAGATTGTTGACAAGTTCGGTGCAGCCGCAACGGAAAAGGTCAAGAATAACCCTTATGTGCTGTTTACCATCAACGGCTTTGGTTTCAAGACCGTTGACGAGATCGCACAAAAGACACACACGCCGCCGAATGATCCGCTGCGTATCATGGGTGCTTTGAAGTTTGTGCTTACCGAAGCGCAGAACAACGGTCATCTTTGTATGATACAAGAGGAACTGCGTTCATCCGCTCATTCTATGCTGAACGAAGGCTTTGATGTCGAAGCTGTTTCGATGGACGAAGTAACCTGCGTCATCAAGCAAATGGCTCTTGACGGCACGTTAAAGGGCGATAATGGTTTCGCTTATCTTGCTTACAATTACGACAATGAGAGCTTTGCAGCAGGGTGTGTCAGGGCATTATTGTGCAATCGTGTGAAGCCAATCAATGTGGATAAGCCGATATCAGACTTTGAGAAAAGCAGCTTCCCTCTTGCCCAAAAGCAGAAGGAAGCCATCGAACAATTTTTCAGGAATCGTTTTTCCATCATCACGGGCGGTCCCGGAACAGGAAAAAGTACGGTCTTGAAAGCTATCCTTGAAGTGCAGCACAGTCTCTATCCGAAAACGGATGTTCTGCTCCTCGCACCGACCGGAAAGGCTGCCAGACGCATGGCTGAAGCAACAGGACACGAGGCATTTACCATACATTCCGGATTGCACATCGGTGAAGATACAAACATTGACAGCATTGAAAAGGTACTGTCCGATGTTGTCATCGTTGATGAGGTTTCCATGTGTGATATGCGGCTTTTCGCTATGCTCATGGCGGCGATAGACCCGACAAAGACAAAGCTGCTGCTTGTCGGAGACAGTGACCAGCTTCCATCTGTCGGTGCTGGAAATGTGCTGAACGAGCTTATCACCTGCGGCAAGGTTCCTGTCACAAGGCTTGATCTTGTCTATCGTCAGGGTGCAGGCAGTATCATTCCTGTCAACGCTGAAAAGATCAATGCAGGCGATTCAAAGCTTTCATACAATCAGGAATTTCGGTTTCTTACTGCAAACGATCAGGATATCTGTTTTAATACGGTGATTGACCGCTATATCAAAGAAGCCAACTGTATCGGGATAGAAAAGGTCTGTATTCTTTGTCCAATGAAATCAAGGGGCAAGAACAGCGTTAAAGAATACAATGAACGCATTCAGTCGATGATAAACCCACCTGCACCTGATAAACCGGAAATTCAAATGAAAAATTCTGTGTTCCGCCTTGGCGATCGTGTTATGCAGACCAAAAACTCAGAAAACGTATCAAACGGCGAGACAGGATTTATCGTTGAGATCAAAAAGGATGAGGACGACAACGAGCTTTGCGGCATCCGCTTTGACGGAAAACCAAATGTGTTCTGGTATTATACCGAAGAAATGCAGAATATCACTCTTGCATATTCGATTACCATTCATAAAAGTCAGGGCAGCGAGTTCAAATCTATCATCATTCCAATGATGAAGAGCTTTTATATCATGCTCAAGCGAAACCTGCTCTACACAGCCGTTACCCGTGCCAAAAGCAAGGTCATTCTTGTCGGTCAGAGGGCTGCTGTTTTTATGGCAGTCAATAAGACTGAAACGGATAAAAGAAACACACAGCTTGGGAGGAGGATTTAGGATGCTCGTAACTGCAACATGGTCTTTTGAACCAGATACAAGCCTGATCGAATCTGATAAAAAATACTTTGCCGAAGTATTTGCAAAGAGAGAGCTTGATTATCTGATAAAACACGGTCAGCTTGATATCGGTGATTTTAATTTTGAAGTCATAGATGATAATGATGACCATGAAATCGAAGATTAACGAAAACATACAAACAAAGACCGCAGAGGAAGGATGATTCTTTCCTCTGCTATTTTTTTGAAGGAGAGTTTGAAAATGATTGACGCAGGAACAATATTACAGAGGATCCGCATGGAGCATCATATTACAAGACACGAATTGGCAAAGCTGTTTGGAACAACCTACGAAACCATAAAGAAGATCGAAGACAACAATGGTAATGTCCCCGATGAATGGCTGATCTATCTTTACAGCAACTATGATCTGTCGCCGGAAGAGCTTTATCTTTTAGAGTATATCTCCGATATGCCTGATGTGGACAATACAGAAGTCACTCACACATACAAGGGCTATACGGCTATTGCACAAGGACGGCATTTCTTCAGCATCAGAAATGCCGATGGTGTCGAAGTTATGCATACAAGCAGTCGTGCAAAAAGGTTATGACTACGGCAGACATGGAAAATGCTATTGGCAGCTTTCTGCTTTTGCTGACTGCCTTTGATGAAGCGGAGGACAATGTATGAAGAAGCTATCACCGGAGGAAATGATTTCATCATGGGCAGAGCAGTGCAGAAAAAGCTATGAGCAATGGCAGAGCATATTTGAAAACGGATGTCATGATCCATTCTGGGAGGATGTCATTAACCTTAACCTTGTCCGGAACCATATCATTTACTTTCAGCGACAGATGAATGATCTATGTGAAGAGATAGGTTATCTCAAGCCTGAGATATGCAGCAGAGAAATACCGAAAGCAGTTGACCCGCGTTATATGGCAAGAACAGAAGAGATAGAAAATCAGGCTCGAAAATCACTTATTCTTATTGAGCAGTTTGATGATTATTGGAAGCTCTTTTCTTTTGAGAATCAACTAACTGACGAGCAAAAAACGGCTGTTTACTATTCTGTTACTTTGGGATATGTCAATAACCTGAAAAATGCAATTGACAGCAAAGACTATGTTGCAATGAGAAGGTACCGTGACGGTGCATGGATACTTGAAAGCATCAGTAAATGTCTGGAACAAATAAAGCGTATACAACAGTAAAACAAAATCAAAAAACAGACCTTTTGCCACGATTTATTTCGTAGCAGAAGGTCTGTATCTTTTTGAAAATAATGACATAGGTCATCGTTTTGGTTTGTGTTTTCTATAAAAAGGGGAACCAGTTCCCCTTTTTGAGAGGAATTGTTCCCGATTTACCATCGAAAAAGATGACCCGGTTCATCCTTTTCGGGTTGTGGATGATTCTGTTTTCTGTCTGGATGAAACTGTAGGCGGTCTGATCCTCATACTTTCCTTAGCACTGATGCAATCTTTGCAAAGCTGACTCTGACAGGTGCACTTTCATCAGGAGGATTATCTGCGGTACACACCGAAAATTTATAGCCTTCGTCAGCCGTGTACTCTTTGAAGTAATAATTTCTGTCGTCAACACTTTGCTTTACGTGGATTCCGTCATTGCGCAGATCAATACAGAAATCGTCAAGCTCCAGCTTAAAGCCAAGTCCGGTGACCTTCATAAAGCTCTCTTTCAGAGTCCAGTAGCGGAAAAACAGGTCATTTCTGCTTGAACTATCATGGCAGGCAGAAATCGCCTCATATTCTTCGTGGAAAAAGAAACGAGCGGCTATCTGCATATCAATATCCGTTATTTGCTCAACATCACAACCGACATCTTTATCCGATACGGCACAAAAAACCATATTGCCGGAATGGGAAAGATTAAACTGAATATGGCTGTTTTTAAGGCAGGGTTTCTGATTCTGGACATAGATGATCTCTCTGTCGGAAACGCCCTCAAGAGTCAAAGCATAGTGGAGCAAGACACCTGCACCGAGAGACAGGCGTTTATCCTTTGGGAACACCATTCTGTTTATCTTGTCTTTTCTGTACTGCGTCATTCTTGCATACAAAGAAGAGAATAACATACTGTTTTCAAGTTCGTCTGTACAGGCAATATAGGTTTTTAGCATAGTGTTTTCTTCCTTCGGTTATTCTGATGCAGTAAAAAAGATAAACCAGTTCACCCTTTTGAGGCTATCGTTTCATAAAATACGGTCCACAACTTGATTCATGTGTCTTGATATATGTCCATTCAAAGTTTTTGCCCACAACATATACTTCAGCAAAACGATCAAAACAATCAGCGTTTTTTAGTTCTGGAATGATTTGGTGTGCACGGTCATCCTTAAACCAGTCAATATACCAAGCGCCGCACTTGTCTGTTTTATCAAATTCCTCTTTTGCTTTTTGACCTGAATAGTATCTGTTTTCGGATATCAAGTTCCAACTGAAAATATGCCAAATGTAGTTGCCGGTGCTTTTGACATATCTTTTGATGTCGCAGACCGGAATATCTGATACAAAATATTTGAGCCAGATTTCATAAAATTTTGCTTTTGTCATATCCTTTTGTTCTTTCCTGTCAGTTCACATTTCGCAGAAAACAACGCAGGTCTGAAAAAAAGATGAACCAGTTCATCTTTTTTCGGGCCGTGGAGCTTTCGTTTTGTTGTCAGAGATTTGATATGGGGTAGATAATGGCACATTGCTGCGGAACATATCCCTGTATCCTTTGTTCATTCTGATGCACTGCATACAGTACACCGCCCGTCCCATATTCAGACATTCAGCACATGATTTTTGTTCTTCCATTTCTTTTCACCTCGCAGCCGCACGAAAACGATGACCTATGTCATCATTTTTAGGTTTATATCCGGTTTTTGACAATAAAAAAGACCATTTCCTTAACGAAAACAGTCATCTTCAAAAATGATATTGACTTTTCAAAAAATGTATTGTATCATTGAAATGTTAAAGTCTAAAAAGTATCGAAGCCGATTTGCCACTTGCAATAACAAATCGGCTAAACATCAATCATGAGTCCCCACTCACGAAAGACATTTGATACAATTTAAGGTATATTATACCTTTGGTTGCAATAATAGTCAAGAGTCGATTCATATTTTGATGTGAATTCGACCATTTTTTTGACCTAAACAGTAATGTTGCAGTTGTAAAGATTGCAATGTTAAGCGTACCTTGAAAACCAAACATAGCCCGTATGGATTAGTAGGACAAGAACCCCGTTACTATAATCGTCTTATAGCAAAAGCCTTGTTTTCTGCGAGGATACGAACGGTGTCGGCGTGAGAGTGACAGTCTTGCATCACACGCGAGAACATTTCCGACGGTAAGGGAGTTGCCAAGGATCCATACAAGTCGTAGAGTACGACTATAACCACTAATAACACCCAATTATTATCTTTTAGTTTTCAAAATACTAAAAAGGTCGTCCCTCTGTAGCACCAGGGGGATTGCCTTTAAGTAATATCATAGGTTTTCTCTATGGTATTACTTAAAGGCAAAAAGCATAAGCTCTTCGCCTTTTTAAGTGGTCGAGGTGACAGGATTTGAACCTGCGACCTCTACGTCCCGAACGTAGCGCTCCACCAAACTGAGCTACACCTCGTTCTTAAATTAAGCCTTGAAATAAATTCAAGGCTTAATTTTGGCTGCGGAATAGGGATTCGAACCCCAACAAACAGAGTCAGAGTCTGTCGTGCTACCGTTACACAATTCCGCATTATGAACTTTTTTTCATTGTGCTGTTCCTCACAACATTGACTATTATACTATGCTTTGTTTTATTTGTCAAGCATTTTTTTGAAATTTTATTATGTTTTTTTATTAAGATCTGTGATTCATTTCTTTTCTTACACACTCAGATCACATTAAACTATTCGAATTAATAACACTATTCATCACTCAGATTAATATTCGTACGCTCCCTATATTCTCTTTATCATCTATTCATTATTTCACGATCCAATTTCTGATTAGAAATTGCAACCACCTCTGCTGTCTAACTCTACGTTTATCAAAGTTACGGTCAAAAATCAAAGGCACAATCAGAAATAATCTGACTGTGCCTTGTTCTGCATCATTGATTCTTTATTTACACTCTTTTGTTCCGGTGATGTGTGACAATCGAACGAACGAACATAATAATAAAGAGAATAAGAAAGATTACTGTCAGAATGATTCCCGATATTCTTACAATGTGTTCAGCGTGAATCATTTCAGCAGATGTTGTATATTGTTCTCCATCGGGCAAACGGGGCGTTGTCATTTCTGTCTTTGATGTTTTCGAATCTGTTTGATCATCAGAATGAGTCTGCTCTTCATGATTGACCCTCTCGCAATATACGATATATCGTTTTGAATTATCCCAATAAGGATGACAGGTTAATAATGTCAGCATATCCTTCTGTGGAATAATCCTGATCTTGTCTGTTTCAAACGGGTCTATAACAATGATTTTTTCTACACGATAGGTTAATTCTTCCCAAAAGTTGGTCAGTCTGACGATATCTCCGGGCGTCAGCTCTTCTATCTCTCCGAAATACCCCATGGATCGATGCGCCGCAATTACACAGTTTGTGTTTTTTCCGCCGATCGGAGCGCTGGTATTATACATGACAGCCGCACCTTTTTGGAGGTTTTCATAGTTGGCTCCGATATATAACGCCAGTCGTATCCCCATTTTTTCAATCGTTAGATATCCTGTCATATCATTCGTCAAACCGTAATGCTCAAAATGGAACTTACCTGTCGTATAACTGAAAGCATCACGAAGATCGGTTTGATTCTCTTCAAAGATCCTTTCATTGTACATTTTCATCTCTTCATACAATTCCGGAAATATTATCTGCTCAGTTCTGTCTTTTGCAGCGTCCGTTATTTTTTCCTCTGCTTGTGCTGTGGTTACCTTTTGTTCAGCTTTTGCGCACTCTACTGCAGATTCAAAACTGATAATTGATTCCTTATTGCTGACACTTCTCTGCCACATTAGAATATACGGCTGTACTAAAATAACAAAACCTGTTATCAGCCCTGCAAAAGCTACAAAACTAATTATTTTTTTGATCATCTTCATTTTTCGTTACCGCCTGTGTTTGCTGCTTTTGACGTTTTCTTCTTATGGCAATACGATAGCCTGCAACTATGGTTATTACAACAATAGCCGCAATTCCAATTCCTGCAATGATTGCGTACATATATTGTGTTCCCCATGTATTAAGCAACACTGTTCCTCTCTCCTGCTCCAGTTCCTTCGCTTTCTCATAAGAAATGCGGGTACCTCTGACCAGCAGTCGATGACTGTTGACTCCATACGGCGTACAGGTTACAAGAGTTATATAGTCTTCATCACGGTCTATATGCAGCGAATCGGTTTCATTCGGTAATACTACCAGCTTTTGATCTACCTGATAGGCAAGCTGCTCTCCAAGTACATGAACGTAAAACACATCTCCCTCTTTGAGCTGGTCAAGGTTGGTAAATAATTCCTTGTCTGCTGTTCCGGTATGTCCTGACAATACACAATGAGTTCCCTTGCCGCCCACCGGCAGACTTGTCCCCTGCAGATGTCCGATTCCCTTTGCAAGAACTGCATCATCTGTATAATGATACAATACCAGCTTACAATGTATTGACGGAATCTCTATTGAACCCATGGCTCCATCTCCATTCTGGTTCAATAAATCTATATACGGATGCTCTTCTAAATCAAGAGCATCCGCATCAAAGGGGTCGGTCAGTTTTATCTTGCTGTTCATTAAGCCACGATTGTATTCACGGCAATCTTCCAACATTGTGTTTTTCTGTTCGGGCGCTAACTGCTGCACCTGATTGTCATAATACTTAATCAGCTCCTGTTGGCTGTTCTGAAAAAGTATATTGCTGATGACAGGATATACCAGGATCCCTGCTCCGGCTAATACGATCAGAACAGCAAACAGTGTTATCAGCTTAGTTTTCATCAGTTGTAGCTTTTACCTTTTTCTTTTTATTGGCAAGTACAATCACTGTGCCGCCTACTGCTACCAGTACAATGCCTGCTATGGCGAGCATCCAGTTGCCAAATTCACCGGTTAACGGAAGTGTAAAGCCCTTCTGGTTGAGAACTTCAAACTCTATGCCATACGCATTGGTTGTATCCATCTTCTGGATTGTAAGATATACTTCATCTACCATTGCTGTAGAGCTTGCCTTATTCTCTGCATTAAAGAGTGTCAGAGCATCTGTATCTATAATGTCTGCATTGTTTTTCGCTGTGATAACAACCTTGATCGGATTTACCGTGTTGTAGCCTTTTGATGTCAGCTCTGTATTATTCTGCTCTACCAGGTAATATGTGCCTTCACCAAGACCATGAAGATTCAATTTTCCGTCGGCTGTCAGCGTTAATACATCTGATTTGGTTGTATCGTTACTGTCTGCTCTTACAAAAACTCCCGCTGTGCCTGTGAACTGAATGGATTTTTCTTTAGCTTCGTCACTGAACAGCTTAAAAGTTACTTTATCGAAGAGATCGGTAGCGCCATCGCTGAATACCTTGTCTACTTTCAGATCATAAGTATATACCTTGTTCTTATCTTCGATTGTATCGTTTGTTGAAGCATCAAAGGGATCATTGCTGTAAGTGAACTTTGCATCATTTTCGGTAGTGCTGTTATTTGCTTCTCCTCTGAGCTCGGCATGATAAGTGATCAATACATCTCTTGCATCAAGTCCAAGCGTTTTCAGTTTAACAATGTTAAAGTTGATAGCAAAGAAGTTAGTCTTTGCAGTTTCTGTATAATCGGTTTCCCAGAGTCTTGCTACTGCATCTGCTGCTGCAGCATTATTATTGTCTTTGTCAACAAGATAAAAGGCTGTTCCGACCTTTTTGACAACAAATGTCTTCTCTACTGCATTTCCTGCAGCATTGTAAATTTCAACCTTCAATCCGTCAACTGCTACACCACTGACGGTTGCATCTGCTGCAATAAAATCCTGATTGATCATCGTGTCACGGAATGTATAAACATATTTGCCGCTGATCTTTTCACTGAAGTTCTCTGCATCAAGAGCTACATCCTGATCAAGAAGCTTTGTTGCATCAGCAAAATTATAGCTGGTGTACGCAGGAATATGTGATTCTACTTTGTATTCCAGAATGTCTCCGATATTTGCTGTAATCTTGTCATACTTTGTGCCGTTCTCTTCGTCCTCATCAACCTTTGCATTGGCTGTGTTTTTCTTTACTTCCTCTGCATTATTGTTTTTGTTGGCATCGACAAGATTATCTACACTCTTATCAATTGTAACAGGAGTTGCTTTCAATGTAACATTCGTTGCCATAGGAACATTCAAAATGCTCTGGTTGATAACAGATTTATCATTATCTGTTGAATCATCATTTGTTACTACCGCATAGTAACCATAGATTAATCCACTAAACTTAAACTTAACCGGTGTACCTTCTTTGGTTGCTGTCTGATCGGCAGCAAAGCCCTTTGCTCTGATATATCTGCTTGCCCAGTCAGACAACAGTCTTGCGTCACTGGCATCTGATTCCGGTCTGTCAGGAGTTACTGTGATAATTCTTGAAACAAGATCCGCTTCAAAAAATTCTTTTTCCAGCTTGCCCTTATGCCCTGTGCTGTGAGCTGTATTATCTATGACAATATAATCCTTCTTCTCTGTACCTTCCGGCTTCGTTTTGCTCAGTACCAGTGCATTGTCTGTCAGATTATAGCTCAGATACAGTGTGTTCTCAGCAGGAAGTGTACTTTCTTCTGCTGTGTAGGCAGCTTTTGCTGCTGAAAAGAATGCCTTGAAGTTATCTGTGACTACATACAGATTCTGTGAATCGGCAGCATTTGTCATTGCTGTTCCGGCTGTCCAAACTGCATCTTTGTTAATAACAAGCTGGAGCATCTCATACGCTTTGACTTCGAAACTGTCTGATACCTTTGCAGGAATAGATACTTCCAGATCGCCTGTCTCTGTTACAATCTTAACATTGGCAGGAAGTGTGGTTGTCTGTGCGGCATAAGCCGTCATTGCCATTGCTGACATGGGGACAGTTGCAATTAATGCGGCCGCAAGAATGGATAATAACTTGGTCTTAGCTGTTGTTTTCATAATAATCCTTCTTTCATAATTACTTTTCCGCTTCATTTTCGAAAAAGCGTTATTTTTTTGATGGTTAAGACTCGGAAAAATCAGAGGAATGGCTCCCTCCTTTTTCTCTTTTGCATTATCTTCAACAGAACGATACAAGCAACACCAAGGCAGATCAGCATTGTTCCAAACGCAATCGTTGTGGTAAAGTTGCTGCCTCCTGTAACCGGCAGTTCCATTGCTTTGGTGTTTTCGACTTCAAAGCACAGATCATGAATATAGTTGTCCTGATCATTTTTAAGACCATCAAACAAGTTCATTCCGGTCAACATATTGAAGTCTGCCAGCGATACATATCCGTCAGGTTCCTTGGTTTCTCTGATCGTATAGTAAATTGCATGGCCCTGTGTATCATAAAGCGGCAAATGGAGAAACTCTATCAGCGCCACTTTATTGAACTTCTTCGGATCGACGGTGACGACAACATAATATTCCCGCTCTCCGTTGATCCTGCGACGCAGTACTGAATACTCAAAGCCGTCCTGATGGTATTTATCATTGACATCAATAACACCGCTCTGACATAATTCATCGTACCGCCCTTTGTCTCCGATAATCAGCTCATAGTTAAAGGAGATATTATCTGTTGTATAATAATAGTACCTCTTGCGATTATCAGAATGCTCGGTGTGAATGATATATTTGACAGTTTGATTTCCTGATCTGACCGACAGCTCATTTGTCTTTTCGTTATACATTTCAAGCTCTTTGAGGCGGTTCAGATTTGTATCATCACCGATGAATACCTTGGTATACAAAGTGGTACTCTTGGTCTGATAGCTTTCTGTCAAAGTGTCCCCTACACCATTCTTTGAACCGTAAAATCTTGTGTCATCATTTGCCTTTGGCTCAGCAACCTGATACAAACTAAATTCTGCGCCTTTCAGCGGTTCTCCGTTTGTCGAATACTTCGTCAGTGTTACCGAACCAAGTATCTGGCTGTTGATAATACTGTGTACCCGCTTGGCATTAACAGGGTCTGTGTTATCACTTTCAAATACATTGTAGTATCGGCTGATATCGGCATTATTTGCTTTAAGAGTGATCTCTTCTACGGAATAATCAATCGTTCCGTTTCTGTTCTCTGTCTGCAAATAGATTCTATCGTCGGGAGCTGTATTCCAATGATAGGTATGCTGTGCTGCATTTTCTGAAATTGACAGCTTTTTCTCTACCGCTGCTGACTCATCGCCGTTTTCAATGTAATAACCCCTGATTTCTCCGCTGACGTTGGTGATCCTCAGCAGTCCGTTATAAACCGTTTCTTTTGATGCTGTTTCAATACCACAAACAGCGATTTCAATCGTCGTTCCTTCCGAAATACCATAGATCATATTATCCCATTTTTTCTCAACCGTCAGATCCTGGTAATATAATCCCAGGTTCCAGTTCGGACTCGAATAATTGACCGTCGGTACTTTATCTTTTTCGGGCATGATAACACTATTTACAAGGCTGCACTGCTGAAGCCGATTGATGTTGCTGTCGCTGTATTCCGCCTTGCTCCTGTTGCCTCTGTTTGCCAGAATATTTTCCAGAGAAGTAACACTGAGCCGTTCAAAGGGCAGCGGCTGTTTACTGTCATTCTGCAGCTTGGAACGGAACTGATAATCCTGATTATCGTCTTTAAAGATAACCGTGTATTTTCCGGGAGCAAGTTCTGTAAAGGAATACTTGCCTTCTGCGTCAGTCTTAACAGGCTCGATTTCTTTGCCAAGCACATTGATGGCCGGTGATAATGTTCCGTCCTCTTCAACTTTTCGCAGCATTACATCAATATCGGAAATCGGATACTCTAATTCCTTTTTCTCTGCATTGGGCTGTTTATTATTGTAATCAACAGCTTCTTTCGTATTGTACATTCCGTCATGATCCTGATCCATCCATACTACTCCGGACAAACTTCTTTTGATCGTTTTGATCGGAACAACATTCGACACGAGCGGGGTTGAATACACCTTCTGCCCCTGAAGATTCGTACCTGTAATTCTTCTGTAAACAAAACTATTATGATACTGACAACCACCCATCTGTGTCTTGCTGACCGTTTTCTCATTACCTGATTCCAACAATACACCCGGATTATTCCTATCCGTTGACTTCATCGTAATCATAATATCCACACGGCTGTTGCCGCTGATGTACGGTAGCAGCGCATAAATGGCAGGTGCATTGTTGATTGCCGTATTTGTATCTGAATAGGCCGGTTCAACAACGTTAAGATCAGCGTATGCATAACTGATTGTCTTTTCTGCCTCATTGACTTGAATGGCTGTTTCCGGAACTGCTATCTTTTCGCTGTCACTAACGGCACTAACCAGTTCGTTGAGTTTATTGATATTTTCAGAAACTGTATTATCCCAATGATGGCGGTTAGCCGTTACCGACAGTTCTCCGGACCTCTCCAGAAAGCCTTCAAAGTCGTTCCGGTTGGTGAATGTGATCTTCATGCTGTCAATTCGATATCCACCATACATATTCGTTCCCCGCTTGTCATTATTATGCGGAAGAACATCTGTAATCTGTATGTTGTACGTCGGTCCCTCCAGTGTATTGGAGTATACAACATGATAGACCATGTCCTCGCCAAGCTCAAGCAGCTTTTCTTCTACAGACTTTACGATTCCTTCGCCTGCCGTTAACAGAATATTAATTGTTTTACCATTACTGTGTTGTTCGGCTGCCATCAGATCGAATTCTGAATATTTGGCATTGATGTGTGCAATTACCGGCAAAGCCGTTCCTGTTTCTTTGATATCGTTATCAGGATCCGTCGCATCTCCGATAAAACAATCAAACAGTATTTCAGGAAGCTTCTTGTCAATATCCGATACAAATGTCCTCAGGTGCAGTATCGTTCCTTCCGGCGTTTCTTCCTGCTCACATTCCCAGTTCATCTCTTCCGCAGTATAGTTACTGTATTTATAATCCAGATTAATACTGCCGTTTTTGAAATGAAGGTCTTTGGGCAGCTCAACGTCAATCTCTATATCTGCGCTTTGTGTTCCGTTTCTGACCAGTGCTGTTTTGTTAGCTCCGCTCGCAATCGTAACACGAGGCGTGATACGATACTGTACATCCCGTTCCCCTTCTGTAATGACATAATCCATTTTTACCCTGTTCGTATGAGGAATCAATGTGTTGACGTTCAGATCTACTTCAACGTCAACAGAATACAGCAGGATACTGTTGCCCTTATCCATTCCGTTATGCGTTCCTCCGACTTTTACACCGTTTCGATATCTCGATTTGATATAATGGTCGGTATACGCACTCAGTTGTATCGGGAACTTTCCTTCCTGCGTATAAATATGATATACCTCATCAGCCATCGCACGTTCTTCCTCTGTCATCTGCTCCGCTTCGGTTGGTTCGCTTGTCAAAGGAATGTTCATGAACACGTTCTTTGGCAAAACTGCTCCATAAATCGGCGGAACATAATCGTCACTGTTCGGATTGGTTGTTTGCTGATCGGTATTATACTGCATATCAGTCCATTTGAACTGATAGGAATTCTGATAATGGACACCGTCATAATAATCGAGTTTGTAATACGGACGGTAAGTATACCATGCACGAACATCATTAGTCGTACAGTAGGTGTTGCCCACCATTGTGAATTCTCCTGTAACATTGGCTTTTGCACAAGCTGATATCGTGTTTCCGGAACGAATAACCGTATCGCGGAATTCATACAAAATCGCTACGCACTTTGCATCGTCTCCCAAAGCAAGATGCAGGTCGTCCAGCGTACGGAAATACATCAGGTTTTCTTCACGATAACAGTCCATATCCGCCGCACCGCCGTCATCGTATTCAATATTCGGATTGACGGTGGTATCCGTATTCATCACCTTGTTCCAGTTGGAACCGTCCGGCTTCGCCCCGTAAAGAATTGTCAGCTTGTACTGCGTAGTGACATTTGACCATGTGGTCTCCGTTTCTCCTGTACTGATTCTGAAACTGTCACCTATGATTTTATTCAGATTGTTTCCGTTCTGTACATTGATGACAGCCGGAGCTCCTACAACGGTAAATGCATCTGCGTCAAACTTTTGCAGAATATTATACCCTGTCATATAGTTATACTCGAGAACGTTGAAAACTGTTGCATTATATCTCGGATCTCTCATGGCATAATACGGTGAATTTTCGTCAGCAGTATTATAGCATTCGCTGTTAAAATAAAGATCTCCTTCAATGTAAACCGTAGAATTCAGCGGAGTGTCTCCTCTTCCGTTATCATTATAACCTGTGCCGTTGATATGCTCGTTCTTTTGATTATTGAAGATATTGGATTTTGAAATAGACGTACCGCTTCCTCCGGGTGACAATACAAGCGCCTGGGATACGTTGATGTAATTATCCATATATCTTCGCTCATTGACTGCAAGTCCATGCGTTTTCAGCTCATTGGAATCAGTGAAATGATAATATTCATTCATGCCGTCAAGGTCCTTCTTGATCTTTTCTTCCGTATCAAGATTGGACGCACATTCTACCTCGTCCGGCTTCTGACCTGTTACGCTGACTGCTTTCATCTTTGTTGCGACCGCATCCATATAAATCTGATAGTAACCATAGTTACCCTGTTCATCATCATGTGGATCCAGCGGCAGAATAAGCTGAATATATCCTGCACTGAAGGCTTTGACCGCAGATGACTGAAGCTGTGAGCTTGATACTCCTCCTGAAAGTTTTGTCGGATTGAGGTCTCCGTTGAATTTGTAACCATCAATCTTTACATGCAGCTTTGTTTCTGTTTCTTTGTCTGCGTCTGATCCTGTCATGACCCAGCCTCCGCCGTCAAAGCATGACTGATCATCTCCGCCGGAATTGTACGGCGCTGCACCGTACGCATAATGCGAGTTCTTATTTTTCGAGTCTTCATCGTCCCAGCTCATGCTGACAATATCCAGATTGGAATTCAGATCACGACCATAGATTGATGAGTTATTCTCTTTATATGCCCATACAATCGGTGCATCTGTTCCGTTCTCGATTTCCTGACGATAGGAATTATACAGTTTTCCGGCAAAACTCAGATCAAACTCCATTCCGTCTGCAGGCAATTCAATTCCGGTCAGACCTTTGATCGTAGGATCGTTATACAACTCTACCGTTACACCGAAACCAAGCACTGTTCCAAATACAACGTCTTCATCTTCCGCCTCGGATTCTCCTACCTCTGTCTTATAACGGGTGTTGAAATAACCTGTGTGCAGCAAATTGGATTGATTCAGTACCATTACATTGTATTTCGGCGCTGCTGATACCGTCGCTCTTTCTGCCTCTCCAAAACGATGCGGAGATGTATCGTTTCCGTTAAACCACATCTCAAATGTAGGCTTGAAAACTCTGCCGTTTTCCATACCCTTTACTTCAATGAGTATGTTTTCTTTCTGAGCGCCTGCTGCAATATCCGAAGGTGTCAATACCTTCTTGATATAGCCTGTCATTATCTGAATGCTGTTGCCGTCTTTATCAACCGAGGGTGTGATGCTGACATTCGACATGGTTGGCGCTTTTATTACCGCCTGATTCCTATCACAATCCAATACAACTTTTACCTTGATCTCACAGTTGTAATCTCTGGTGTATTCCTCCAGCTTCGGATCACCTTCAAAGGTGTATTCCAACTGATATGTTACTGTATCGAAACTTCTTACAATACGGTTTTCTCCGTTGGAATCGTTTCCGGGCTGCCATTCGATTGCCTGATTTTGCTCATACAGTTTACCTTTATAACTGATGTAATGAAGTTCTTCTTCATTGAATACATAAGTCTTATCGGATAGTACTGCTCCACTGTCCGGGTCATCTAACAACATAAACGCCAGCTTCTCCTTTGGCGCTGCATCGTCCAGTTTTTGTCCTCCATAAGTCTGACCGTTATCAAAATAAGTCAGACCGTCAACCATCTTCTCAACCTTCAGATGAGTTATTCTGAAATCGCTGTCGATTATACTGTGTGCGTCCGCATCAAATTGTGATGCAGTAATCTGCAGATTATTGCAGACGTTGATCTCATGCAGAATATATTGTCCGGAGATCAGGTCTTCACCAATGCGGTTTTCTCCGACATAGCTGTCGTTCTTCCAGACATTATACTTGTCGCCAACCGACATTCCGGTGGCAGCTATCAGCGTAATAGACGGCGTATTCTGCGCTGCGTTGCCTAACTGCTGATTATAGGTATTTGTTCCTTCCCATGCAGAGTAAAAATCATTTCCGGCTGCTGTGGTGATAGAACGGTTGCCGTATACTGACGCTCCGTCTATCAGCGTCATCAATGTCGATGAATTGCCCGGTATAGGATTTTGCGCACAACCGCCTCCCAGTTCTGCTGTGTTGCCCGTGATGACTGTTGAAGCACCCGCAATTTGTACCATATTGTTGAATTGATAGATGCCGCCGCCTCTTACCGCAGTGTTTCCTGTGATAACGGTTCCGTCATCTATATAAATATTTGCATTGTAAGCAAACAATCCGCCGCCGGCTCCCTGATTGATATAACTATAGTGATATACAGAATCATGCTTGCTGTACGTCGTTTTATTATTCCTGATGACAGCGTTGGCTGTTCTCACGGAACCGGAATGGGCATAGATACCGCCTCCGGCATATCCTCCGATGTTGTTTTTAATTATCGGTCCACTCTCTTTTGTAAGTCCTACTACATTCATCATTCCGCTTTGGTTAAACAAACCGCCGCCTTGATAAGCAATGTTTGACGTGATGGTACCGCCGTAAATATTTATTTCACCGCCTACATTGCAAACAGCTCCCCTGCCGATAGTCTTGGGATCATTGACTGCTGACGATGTGTTATTCTTTATGGTACCGCCATACATTGTGAATTTTCCTGAGGGGGATCTTACCAGAACAGCAGCACCGTTTCTTGCGACATTGTCTGTCAGCAGTCCGTCATACATGATAAACTCGCCGCCCGCAATACATACGGCTCCACCGCCATAAGTCACATCATCTCGATTGGCTCCTGCCATACAATCACTGATAATACCCTGCCGCATTACAACTTTTCCGCTGACAACATATATGCCGCCGCCGTTTACTGCTGCGTGTCCGGTGATTCTTCCCTCTGTTACGGGCTTTTCATAGGTATTCTCTCCGACTTCAACCTTACGCTTATTGTCTGTAATTTCAAGCTGTCCTCTGCTTGTGATGGCTGAAGCTCCTGCTCCCCGCAGTGTGTGTCCGTTCAGATTCAGGTTGACATTGACGCCGGAACCTATGGTAACGCTTTCTACCGAATCGTCTACCATGATAACTTCACCGCTTTGTCCTGACGCTGCCAACGCTTCAACAGCTTCCTGTACCGTTTCATACTCGGTTCCGTTATATACCGCTACTATCTTGTTCGTCGGACGGTAGTTGATGGTATACGGATAACTGCGTCCTAAAGGCCGGATTTTAATGATATCCGCTGTAACAGTTCCTTTCGTCTCGTCCAGCCAGCCGATACCCTTATATTTCTCTGTCAGCTTGAACATATCGCTCGCTTTCTCAATCCACATATTCGATGAGCGATAACTGCTATTGTATTCAATGAAAATATCATTGCCAACAGCGGCCTGATTACCATATAGCTTTCCGAAATCTTCCAGAATCACGTTTGTCAATCTGCCTGCCACAAACAATCCTCCGCCTAGGTTGCCGGCACTGTTGTTGGTGATCAATGCATCGTCCCTGATAGCTGTATCTTCAACACGACTTGCATTGTATACCCCGCCACCGTTATTCTTGGCAAAATTACCGGTTATCCTGGTACCTGTAATCCGGACTGTCAGGGTTTCATAATTGTAGTAATTCCAGTCAATGTAGGATTCTATTAACAGGCCGCCTGCGTTGGATCCGGCTTTATTATTTCTGATTTCACCGCCGGAAAGAGTAACATTGACACGATCTCCGTTTAACGCAGAATACCCATATACATATATACCTCCTGCGCTTGCATCTGATACGTTATTCTCAACAACGCCTCCGGTCATCGTCAGATAACATGTCGGAGAAGATACAGACCAGCAAATGCCGCCGCCTGTTGATACAGAATGATTATCTCTTATTTTTCCTCCTCTGATGAGCAGGCTGGAATAGTAAATCTGTAATCCGCCGCCGCTTCCATAAGAAGTATTATTCCGGATCTCGGCGCCGTCATCTATAATAAAAGTATTGCCGCCGTTTTCTGTATAAATACCTCCTCCACGAGTCTGAGCCGTATTATTCTCAATAACAGAATCTTTGAAAACGATCGTCGCTCCGCCCAGACCACTCGTTGCTATACCTCCGCCGTAACGTAACGCTTTATTGTCATGAATATGGCAATGAATCAGCGTTTTCGTTCTTGCATATCCGCTGTTGGCAAAGATCCAGTTTCCGTCATCTCGTGCAAAATTGTCATATACCTCGCAGTTTTCATAGGTGACGTCACGCAGGTTATTATCCCACATACCCGATCCGCCTGACGCAGAGTTATGATAGGACTTGATATTTCTGACCAGCTTCGTTCCTTCAATGATATTCGTGTTTTCAGGGTTTTGAATAACTAATCCTGCAGCAGTTGTCTTAGCTGTGTTGTCGTGGAAAATACTGTCCTCTACCAGCAGTTCTCCGCCTGCTACACGAAGGATTGCGTCGGAGCCCACAGACGTATTGTCATGTACGTCAAAGTTTCTGACGGTTACTTTTTGTGACTGCAGGTATAGAGATGCATTGGATGAACCTGTTGTATGGTTCTTGACTTCCACATTCTGTGCAAGCATCATCTGTGTGCCTGCAAGCACATTATAACAATATCCTGCAGCATACGTATTCGTTGAATGGTTGCCGTCAAATACTGTTTTAACATCTTCTTTTCCGAGAATGAACGGATAATTCTTATTGCCGGCCCTTTCCGCCAGAATTCCTCCATAGTTTACTGCTCTGTTTCCTTTGATCAGACAGCCGTAAATCTGAAAATTGTCCGTATCATTGACATTATTATATCCGATATAATAAATACCGCCGCCACTGCCGGCAGTTGATACATTGCCTTCAATGGTACCGCCTGCTATTGTCAGAACTGCGTAGTCATCTATTCTGTCGCCACAGTGCAGATGAATTCCGGCACCATGACCTGAGGATTTATTAAAGCTTACATTTCCGCCTGTCATCTCAAACACAGAGTGACTGTTGGCTGAAGAATTAAAATAGATTCCTCCTCCGGCGGCTGAGGCGGTATTATTGCAGATTGAACCGCTCTTCAGATATACTTCCGAGGGATAGAAAACCTGATTTACCGTAACACCTGATGTGCTGTACAGCCCCGCTCCGTTTCCAGTATAATCAAAACCGGATACTTCAATATCCTCTATGGTCAGCTTACCGCCATTATGATAGATTCCTCTGGGCTGCTTGCCTTTATTTTCCTCGGGACCCAGAATCTTTCCTCCGCCAACACTGTCCTTGAAACGGACATTTGCGGCGTAGATATAAAATACCTGATTAGAGTCCGGTGCAGAAGTAATGGTGTGCCCGTTAAAATCAACTGTAATCTGTATCGCATTGGGATTAATGACGACATTTTCAGTAATATCCTTCAAAAGCCGGATCTCCACATCGTTTTCTCTGCTGACGGCTGAGGAAATTGCTTTTTTCAGTGTTACAAACTGTTCTCCGGTATCTGTAAATTCCGCTACCGGATCAGTGCCGTCCAGAGATTTAGCAACAGATAAATAATGATTGCCGATAACACTATGATTCGTTGATTTTGTCAGGTCATCTTCAATGTTTTGATAATCCGCCGCCTGGGTATTCATTGCTTCTTTATCCGTTACGTAATAAATCCCCGTCTGATCGTCTACCCAACAGTCATATTCTTCCAGACCAAAGCTTTCTACCGCTCTGCTGTCTGTGTTATCTTCGTTTTCATTAATAAAATAGCTGCCGCCGTTAATTCTCAGATCGTTACCATAACTTGCTGCTTTATTTTGATAAATCTTCGAATTCTTCATGTATAAATAGGAGTAACCGTTAGCAAGATATACACCGCCTGCTTCTCCTGTGGATACATTCTCTGTAACGACAGAATTGTTCAGATAAACACGACCATAATTAACATGAATACCTGTCGCAAAAGTGGACTGATTGTTACGGATCACTGTATCGTTTACATAAACCCGACAGCTACCGCTATTTAAAAAGATCATTCCATAACCGTTCCTGCAAATATTGTCATAAATCTGACAATTGTTTACGTTTACGGTGGTTGCACCTTCAACCCAAAGCGCAACGCCATGGTTGCCGTTGGTATTCCTGATCGTGGTATCCGTCAAAGTGACATTCGATGTGCCGTTCACATAAATATTTCTTGTGATACTGTCCGTCATTTCACAGTTCTCCATTGTGAGAGTGGCATTCTCCACACGAACCATCGAACTGTTGTCACTATAGTTATTCTTTCCGATTTTTACATTAATCAGTTCCAGTTTTCCATTACCGTAAACTGCAACTGCCGTACCCCATCTGGCTGTATTATTGATGACGGAGATATTCTCCATACGCATGGTGCCTTCTACAATCACGCCGCCGCCCCATGTTTCTGTTCCTTTGAGCGATCCTCTGCCCTGCGATATCTCTGACGTGCCGACGCTGTCCTTCAGGTTCAGTTCTGCTCCCTTCTGAACATTGATGACACTTTGCTTTTCTCCGTATAATGAGAATCCGTTCATCTCAACATTTGCCGTGACCCCGTCCGGAACGATAACTGTTTCACGATGAGTCCGGAGTAGCTGTATATTGTTATCCTCAGCCGTTCCATCAGCAACAGCCTCGATTGCAGCCTGTAAACTGGGATAGACCGTTTCGCCGATAGATGCAACTGAATCCATCTCTGTGTCAAAGGTGTATACACTGTATTTTGGCGTTTCTTCGTTATCAACCTTTGTTTTATTATTCAGCTCTGAGGTTTGATAACTTGCTTTGTTCTCATCATACCAATACGATTTTGAATCAGCATTTTCCATTGAAGATGCCTTGACAACTTTCATATAGGACGGAACATAGTAATGCAAGTCGGCAGACTCACCGACATAAATATCACGACCGCTCGTTGTTGCCGCATTATCATGCAGCTCACCGCCGTATATTTCAAGTGCTTCGGTTTCTCCTTCTTTATTCTCTTTTGCATTCAGATAATCCCTATAGTAATAACCGTTGCCGGATACAAATATTCCGCCGCCGTAATTTGCCTTATTGCCGATGATCTTTCCGCCGTTATACAACTCCACTCGACCCGCATCACCCATGTAGACGCCGCCACCGTTGCTTCCTGCCGTATTACCGGAAATGGTCATTGCTGTTGATATCTCAATCGACTGGGCAGCATAAGCAGGCTTATAATAATTATCAATCGTTGAGTTGCCGCCAATACGAACAACACATATACCCCCGCCGCTGCCATTGGCTGTATTATTACTGATTTCTCCTCCTGTAAAGCGAATCTGCTTGCCAAGCTTTCTGCGGGTGTTAAAATAAACACCTCCACCGCTGCCTGTTACTGTGTTTTCAGTAATCTTTCCGCCCATCATGTGGAAATTAAGGTTTTCATTACTTCCGAAAATACCGCCGCCTGAACCTGCCCTGTTCTTTTGTATCAGAACGTCTTCACGAATATCTACTGTGGTGCTTTCAAAATACATTGCACCGCCATTACCATTCGATACGTTGTTTTCGACAGTAAATTCACCGCCAAGATCAGCGATACAGCCATTGAAAAATATACCGCCGCCGCTGCCTCTGGCATGGTTGCCTGCAACATAAAAATTTCCACTGATGTCGACGGTTGCCCCGGAAAAATAGATACCGGCGCCTTCATTAGACGTTTCATTATTGATGACCTGTCCACCGGTAATAATCGCAGTACCACCATCTAAGAATAAACCGCCTCCACGGCTGAGTGTTTCTAAACAGTTATTCTCTGAAAAAACACCGCCCGTCATCGTTAAACTACATCTGTACAAATAGAACCCATTGCCGGCTTTCCAACCATAGGTATGGTACATTGTAGAATTGTGGTGAACATTCATTCCTTCTTTAACATACACCTCACAGCTCGTGGCAAAATATGCTCCTCCGCCGCTAATTGCTGCTGTGTTATAACTGATCTCGCCGGAATTCAGATTAGCAATAATGCTTGTACCGAAGTACAGTCCTGCTCCATGATGTGTATGTGTTTCTGTTGTAAGTGTATTTCCCGTTATGGTAGATGATACCATAGAAAAAGTGGATCGGTTATCTCCGCTCTGTCCACCTTCCATAAAAATACCGCCGCCGTAAAAATCAGCACTGTTGCCGGACACGGTAGACTGTGTTAAAACAAAATCGGTTTTTGCAAAAGCGTATACTGCTCCTCCACGATTATGAGATTGGTTTCCGTTCAATTCGGATTTATCTAATGTAAGTTTATTCCTTACTTTCGGCAAAGCATTATGGAAGAATATTCCTGCTCCGCTTCCACTTGCTGTATTGTTATTGACTTTACACTCTGTCATGCTTACCTGTGACCCGTCAAGGCTGGTGGTCATGAACATATATATGGACCCGCCGTGTCCGTTTTGTGCTTCATTTTCTGAAAATGTACTTTTGTCAGAAATCAGGTTCACTGTATTCCTGAAATACATTCCTCCACCCTGTGCAGCCGTGTTACTGTCAATATGTGAATTTGTCAGTTGTATTGTCAGGGGATACTGTACATATAATCCTCCACCGCTCTCTTCAGCCGTGTTATTCTTCAATATCAGTCCATCATAGCTGTAGCTGGCTGTCATACCGTTCTCACAGGTACGATAATAATAGATTCCGCCTCCGTTTTTGGCTTTATTGTCAGTCAGTGCGCTGTTCTCTATTTCAACACAATCGCCCTGATATGCATATAATCCGCCGCCCTGCAGCTCACTCTTACAATTCTGAACGGTACTTCCTTTCAGCTCAACTTTGCCATGGTCTTCAACAATAACACCGCCGCCGTTCATGCTGCTTTTATAGCTATCAATAACTATGCCGTCCAGAATCGCCCGTCCGCCGTTTACGATGTCAATTCCTCTGATATCGCTCACACCGTCAGACTGCAGTTTACCCGTTTCTCCACTATCTTTTAATTTGAGATTACCATATACGATGATGTGGCTCTTTACGGAATCACTGACTACAGGACGCAGTGTGTAACCGTTCAGGTCGATGACAACAAAAGTGTTGTCGGGAATAACAACATTTTCATTATAATCCTTGTCCAGAATGATTCTGCCGGTGCCTGCTTCATCGTCTGTTCCTGTTGATGCGATACGATCAATCGCATTCTGCAGTCCTTCTGCCGTGATGTCAAAAATCTGCATTTCATCACTTTCAAAGTCAGGATCGGCTGCCGATGCTCCTTTGAACAGATTGCCTATGACAAACGTAGGCATCAGATTGAGCATAATGCACGCAGCAACTACCAGCGCTACCACTTTTATTTTTTTTGATTCGGTATGGATCTTATTCATATTGCGTTCCCCCAATACAAACAGTACTGATAACAGTTTGTGAATGTTTATCTAATATTAAGTTATGAATTGATACATTTCCTCAATAATCGCACAGTATAGTATCTATCTTATCACAATAGTGCGCACATGTCAAGATTGTTCCCTAATATTACCAGTTTATATTATTTTTCTACAATAATTTTATAAGAAATTATTGATTTACTATTTCTTAAACCATGAGAATCATATCTTTTCGACTAATACAATCAATTAGCATCAGCAGCGCTATTCTGCTATATCCCAATATGTTGTTAATACATGCAGATTCATTCTTGAATCCGGCAATCAACATATCAACGTCAATCATTATTTCGGCGTACAATTGATATCACGATGTGTTCTTGACTTTTATATTGGTTTTCCGGCCGCTTTTGCAATAAACCAAATGATTAGTTTTAATAACAGCTTATTGTTAACTGCTGATAATGTTGGTAATATTTTCCTAAACACCGAAGCGATAGTCAACTGCCATCAATATCAACTCTTCTTAAATAATTCCTTTCAACTGATTCTTACCATCAACACATGAACCATTCTTGATTATCTAATCTGATCTATGCACAACAAAAAAGCCGAAAGAATGATTCCTTCGGTTATTCATTTTTTCCGCATTTATGATGCTTTTCAGAGTATCTCCAACTTAATTTCATCATCGGCGGCTGTCAGATGAATGGCTGCAATCGCACCAAGACGACTGTTGACAATAGCAGCGGCTATCTTATCTTCCACTTCCTTGCGGATCAGATTTCTCAGATCTCTTGCTCCGCTTTTACCGCCGTAGGCTTTTTTGGCAAGACACTTCTGGGCTTTTTCATCAAATGTAAAGCGGATACCCTTTTCATTCAGAGAATCAATGTATTCGCTCAGCATCAGTGAGGAAATAGCAACAAAGTCTTCTTCTGTCAGATGTCTGAAAATAATAATTTCATCCAGACGACTCAGAAATTCGGGCCGCAAAAATTCTGACAATGCGGCTCGTACCTTGTCAGCAGTTGCCTCCGCTTCTGTTTTGGCAAAGCCAAGAGCATTTTCACGTCTTTCACTGCCTGCATTTGACGTCATGACGATGACTGTATTGCTGAAATTAACTTTCCTGCCCTGTGCGTCTGTTAATACACCTTCGTCCAGAATCTGCAGCAATATATTCAATACATCAGGATGTGCCTTTTCAATTTCGTCAAACAAAAGAACGGAATACGGACGGCGGCGAACCTTCTCCGTAACTTGTCCAGCCTCTTCATAGCCTACATAACCAGGAGGCGAACCAATGATTTTGGATACAGAGTGCTTCTCCATATATTCGGACATATCCAGACGGATCAGCGTTTCAGGCGTATTAAACAATTCTGCCGCCAACACCTTGACCAGCTCTGTTTTTCCTACACCGGTAGGGCCAACAAAAATGAAGGAAGCTGGTCTGCGTCTGGGGCTGATCTGTACACGGCTGCGCTTTACTGCGGCTGCCAATGCCTCTACCGCTTCATCCTGACCGATAATCTTGCTCTTGAGCTGCTCTTCAAGATCGGCTAATTTGTTCAGTTCATTCTCCTGTACCTTAGACGCCGGAATACCTGTCCATAATTCGATAACATGGGCGATATCTTCTTCTGTTACTTCGGCTGTCAGACTGCTTTCGTCCGTTTCGCTCATGATCTTTTCTAACTTCGCAATATCATAGCGGACTGTTGCGAGCTTCTCGTAATCTATTTCGTTTTCAGATGTAAGCGATTCTTCCTGCTGCTTCAGTTCGCTGAGTTGTGCATTATTTCTGTCAAAATCTTCCAGTTCTTTGTTCCGGAGCGCTGCGTGTGTGCAGGCTTCGTCCAGCAAGTCGATTGCCTTGTCAGGCAGAAAACGGTCAGTTATATATCTTTCTGAAAGAATGACCAGCTTTCGGACAATCTCGTCTGAAAGTTTCACTCTGTGATATGCTTCATAATATGTCTTTATGCCCTTTATCACTTCTATCGTGTCGCCGATAGACGGTTCTGCTACCGTTACTGGCTGAAAACGACGCTCTAATGCGGCATCTTTCTCAATGTATTTCCTGTATTCGTTAAACGTCGTGGCTCCGATTACCTGTATTTCACCCCTTGACAAGGCAGGCTTCAGAATGTTTGCGGCATTCATTGATCCTTCCGAATCCCCTGTTCCCACAAGACTGTGAACTTCGTCAATAAACAAAATGACATTGCCGTCAGCTTTTACCTCTTCGATCAAGCCCTTGATACGGCTTTCAAACTGTCCACGGAACTGAGTCCCCGCTACAAGCGCCGTCAGATCCAACAAATGAATCTCTTTGTTCTGAAGACGCATCGGTACATTGCCTACCGCTATCCGCAGCGCCAGCCCCTCTGCAATCGCTGTTTTTCCGACACCCGGTTCGCCAATCAGACACGGATTGTTCTTTGTTCTTCTGCTGAGAATCTGTATAACTCTGTCCAGCTCTTTTTCTCTGCCAACAATCCTGTCCAGCTTTCCTTCGGCGGCACGTTTTGTCAGGTCGGTACAATACGCATCAAGATGCTTGCGCTTTTTCTTCTTGGGTTTTCCTTCGTCCTTCTTGTCTTTTTCTTCCTTTTTCTCGCCTTGCTTGGAACTGCCGTTAAACAGATTTTTGAACAGGTTAGGAAAACTTGGTGCTCCTCCCCGGCTGAAATCGTCTTCCTCCTCAGTGTCACCGTCCATATCTTCGTTCTGATTCATCAGTTCGTCCATATCTCCGGGGATCATACCGGATTCCATTAATTCGCCCATCTGGTTTTGCATCATGTCGAGGTCTTCATCGGATATGCCCATTTTATCCATTAAATCTGTTACCGGTTTTATGCCGAGTTCTTTGGCACAGCTCAGACAATATCCTACCGATTCTGAGGAATTTGCCGTATTGGATACAAATACCACCGCCGGTCTTTTATTACATTTACTGCAGAGTATCATGTTTTATGCTCCTTTCTCTATCATCAAACGCCTTTTCGGCTGTATTCATCTGATGATCATTTGTAGATTTCATAGTGATAAATAACAATATCTTATGGCATTTATGCCTTTGTCTGTTTGTTTTTTTCTTTGATCAGATCGATAAACAAAAGTGTATACATTACCAGTGAGAATAACATCGCAACCGTTGTCAATGACAATAGTGACAATGTCAGAATCGCATTGGTATAACTCCATATTGCACGCAGCAAAATTAGTGTTGTCACACAGGTATAAAAAATGATTGTTGACAGCTTGCCGTACCAACGGGCTGCAGGCGGCCGAATTCTCAGTTTCAGCAAAACCGCCCCTCCGCTGAGCATCAGCATTTCCTTGATCACCAGAACAATGGTAAACATTCGTATATCCGGATACAGAACGTTAACGCAGATGACAACCGATATCAGCGTCAGCTTGTCGGCTATCGGGTCCAGTATTTTTCCGAGATTGGATACCTGATTGAATTTTCTGGCAATAAACCCGTCCATCATATCTGTAAATGCAGATAATAATATCATAACTCCCGCCATGATGTAATTCTGCAGCAATAAAAACCTTGTTAGGGGATAGATTATGATGATTCTCAAAGCAGTCAGTGCATTCGGAACCGTCATGTTGCTTTTGATCGACTGTTTCACGCTTGTCTTCATGCTTCTTTAAAATCTCTCCTTTCCCGATTGTTGATCAATAGCTTATCAATAGCATTCCCTGAAAAAGACGTGTCACACAGCCGAAAGCCATGAAATAATCAGATCCGGAAGATTGATAGCTGAAATCATACGACAAAAAATGGTATTATTAATACTCTCTTTGAGTGAAGCGCAAGATTCCGGTGAAATAAACATCGCAATAAAGTAGATAATCAAGCCCAGCACCATCGCAATCAAAATAGCTTCCGCTATTCCGATCAATGCGCCAAATATTCTGTTCGGAACACCCAATACCGTTTTATTCACGGTTTTCGAAAGCTTCTTGCCCACAAATGCCACAATGACCATCAGAACTAAAAACAATAAAACCGTCAGAATACTTGACACCGTCTTGACTGCATAGGGACGAATCAGTTCCTCTATCGTTTCGGGAATTCCAATAACTGAATCCTTGATGCTAACAGACAAGCTGTTTTGGTCGATGCCAATCAGGGCAAATGTATTCCGGGTAAAATTAGATACGTTCTGCATTACTGCTTCTGCCGCAACTGCCGGATCCGAAACTGCTGTCCCGGACGTTGCCTGAGACAATCCGTTAATAACATTTGATCTGATAAAGGAGTTATAAATCACTCCCCCCAGTAGTCCTGACAGCATAGCTGCAGCAATCATGGACGCAATTGTGCCGACTGTACTGATCACCATATAAATCAACCCCCGCTTGTAGCCGGAGTAAGCAAATAGTACAATCAGCGCCGCAATGCCGATATCCATCCATACATTCATATTATCACCTGTTTTTCAGCTTTTTTCTGATGATTCCTTATTACTATATCATATTTTGGAAATAACTACAAGCATATTTTTATACATTTATTGGTACACCGTTTCAGAAAAAGACTGTTTCCTTTTACCCGAGGTTGTTTTATATTCTCTTTTATCAAAAAATCCGCTGTTTTCTTATCTAAGTAAAACAGCGGACCTTCTCTTATTTTTTTGCTTTTATCTTCTTTTCTGTTCCGTTGAGCAATCTTTTGATGTTATCCTTGTGTCTCCATATAACCAACAGTCCGATCAGTAAGGCTGTTGCCGCTGAAAAAATGACAAACGGCATAGTCGGTGCCGGAAAGGGAGAAAATCCGGAGGTGATACCTTTATAATCAAGGAAACGCCATGTAAAGGCTGTAAATACATACACCGAGAAATTGACCAATGCACACACGGAAATGATTTTTGTAATCAGGAATACAATTGCAAAAATCACCAGTGCACACAGCAATGTTCTCCAGTCTGTCATCAGCATAACCGCAAAGGTCGTGACAACACCCTTGCCTCCTTTGAATTTGTAGTACACAGGAAAAGTATGTCCTACTACTGCAAACAAACCGGCTATATACATTAAATATCCGCAATACAACTGCGAATGATCTGTATGTACCGTCTGCATCAGCAGCATAGCAGCGCCTACCGATACTATTCCTTTCAGAAAATCTCCGATAAAGGTAATGGCAGCAGGTACTTTTCCTACACATCGCAACACATTGGTAAAACCTGCGTTTCCGCTGCCCATACTGCGGATATCTTTATGTACGACAATTCTTGTTACGATAATCGATGTATTGACACTGCTGATCAGATATGAAATGGCAATCGCCAGTATGATCTGAAGCCAACAGCTTGATAAAAACCCAATGATTTCTTCCACAAATAACACCTCTTGTTTTTACCGCTGATTCTTGTCTCCACGTTCTCTTATGACAAACCGTATCGGTGTTCCCTGCATTCCAAAAGTCTCACGAATCCGATTCTCCAAGTAACGCTGATATGAAAAATGAAACAACTCTGCTGAGTTTACAAAACATACAAATGTCGGCGGTTTGACGCCTGACTGAGTCATATACAGGATCTTCAGTCTTCTGCCCTTGTCAGTCGGCGGCTGTACCCTGGCTACTGCTTCCGCTAAAAGATCATTCAGCGTTCCCGTTGATATTCTCATAGCTGCAGAATTAACGACTGTAACGATCAGTTCAAACAGCCTGTCCAGCCTTTGACCTGTTTTTGCAGAGATAAATACCATCGGTGCGTAAGACATAAATGAAAAGTCCTTTTCGAGCTTGCTGCGATACTCATTCATCGTTCTGTCATTCTTTTCCACAGCATCCCATTTATTGACAACGATGACGCACGCCTTGCCTGATTCATGCGCTAAGCCTGCAATCTTTGAATCCTGCTCTGTAAATCCTACCGTAGCGTCTATCATGATCAGACATACATCGCTTCGCTCTACTGCCATTTTCGCCCTGATGATACTGTATTTTTCAATCTCATCATCAATTCGGCTCTGACGGCGGATACCGGCTGTATCTGTCAGACGGAACTTTCCGTATTGATTCTCTATCACAGTATCTATGCTGTCTCTTGTGGTACCTGCAATGTTGGATACAATGCACCGTTCTTCACCGGTTATCTTATTGACAAGAGAGGACTTTCCTGCATTTGGTCTGCCGATGATCGCCACACTTATTGTATCGTCCTCTTCTTCTCCCTCTTTTTGTTCAGGGAGATATGAAAAGACGGCGTCCAGCAGATCACCCGTACCGTGACCATGAACTGATGACACCTGTATCGGATCCCCAAGACCCAGATTATAGAATTCATAAAAGGCAGGGTCAGGATCACCTACTTTATCACATTTATTGACGCACAGCACAACCGGCCGATTGCTTTTTTGCAGCATCATGGCTACATCATGGTCGGTAGCGACTACGCCGCCTGTCAGATCTGTCACCAGCACGATGACATCGGCGGCATCTATGGCAAGCTCCGCCTGACGGCGCATCTGCTTCAGGATGATATCGTCAGAATACGGTTCTATACCGCCGGTGTCTACCAGCGTTATCTTTCTGCCACGCCATTCACATTCCCCGAAGATTCTGTCTCTCGTCACGCCAGGTGTATCGTTGACTATTGCTATTCTTTGTCCTACCAGTTTGTTGAACAAGGTTGACTTTCCTACATTCGGTCTGCCTACGATGGCTACTACAGGTTTTGACATTCTTTTCCCTCCTCATACTGATTTCTCCGTAACAAACAAAACAGAGAAGGATCACTCCTTCTCTGTTTTCTTATGAAATCTTAAGAAGGCTGAATCAAGCCTCTGTTGCAATAACTGTTCTGCCTTTGTACATTCCGCAGTTGCCGCATACTCTGTGAGCGAGCTTCAGTTCGCCGCAGTTAGGACATTTTGAAAGAGCGGGAGCCTCGATTTTCCATACGGCTGAACGCCTCTTGTCTCTTCTTGCTTTAGAAGTCTTTCTCTTTGGTACTGCCATGGTAATAGCCCTCCTTGCATTATGTTCAGTAATTTCATTCCGCTGACAACAGTTCTCTCAGTGCTGCCAGCCGGGGATCTGCTTCTTTTAATTCACAGGAGCATTTTCCCTCGTTTAAATTCTTGCCACACTTCATACATAAGCCTTTACAGCCTTCTTGACACAAGAGCTTTGACGGAAGCTCCAGCAGAATATCGTCCCTGAGAAGGGCGTCTGTGTCCAGCTTATAATCAGGTGCCTCGATATAATCGTCGCCGCTTTCTTCTGTAAGCTGCAAAACGAGAATATGACGGAATTGAAAATGAAAATCTCTGCTGACTTCTGCTGCACATCTGTCGCACCGATAGTCACAGGTAAAACTTACATCAGCCGTAAATTCTACAAAACCGGCATGATTTTCCGCCTTGATGTCGGCAGGAACCTTTTCTCCCCTGAACGCCACCGCAGCTTCTGCTTCTGTCATGTCAACTTCTGTGTGCATGGTGACGGATTCATTCTCGACAAGAAAAACTTTCTTCAGATCAAGAACCATTCTAACCACCTCAACAGAACATTTTCAAATAACCATACCATATTATTATAGTAACTTGTATTTCGTTTGTCAAGGGTTTATATCCAACTTTTTTTATTATCTGTCAGTATATCCATTAGTGTTAATACCCGTGATCCAGATCACCCTGCAATCACCGGCCGACCTTCAGCATTCGCCGGTATCCTGCTTGTCAGTTTCCGACGGTGACACTTGAGATACGGCTTTTTCCCAGCGTATAAAAGGAGTTTCGGTCATTATAGAGAATTTTTCTTGCGTCGCTGTCGGTGTCTGCCGAGCCCTTTTCCTCTCCGCCCTTGTCATAGACAGTTATCGTTTCTGATGACAGCGCAGCTCTGTCATCGCCTCTCATATCCAACGATACAATCTTGTCCCCTGTGCTGATTTCACAATCCTTATTGCCGCTTGTATCGAACGAGAGAAGATCGCACTCTCTGCCGTCGGGATTTTTGGACAGCGACATAATCACTCCCTGATCTCTCTTCAGCGCATAGGCTGTCAGGTAACGGTCATTATAGGATATTTCCGATTTTGAACCGTTATTGATATCTATGAAAAACAGCTTATTCTCTCCCACTGCAAATGCATTGCCGTTATCAAGATATTTTACATCATAAATATAGGTGTTTTCCACCTCATATTTCTGCATAAAGTTGTCCTGCGTAAAATCCAGAATGTAAATGACTGAAACCATTTCTCCGTTTCTGGCTGAAATACCTGACAAAATTGCCTTTGTCCCGTCTTTGTTGACCGACACCGTATTCATATAATAATCCGCAAAGGAATACTTGAATTTTTCAAGATGATCACTGCGGTAGACAGACAATGCTGCCAGATAGTCTTCGCTTTTGGTCAGCAAAGCATATACCCCGTTCGGAGCAATATCTGCCGCAAAGATTTTTTGCTTTACTGCACCGTTATATTCGATGCTGTCTCTTTTGATGATCGTATAGCCCGTTGCGTCCATATTATAGACAATACCATATCCGGCATTTGTACTCATAATCGGGCTGGCGTAAGAGTGCTGCTTCTCCTGACAGATTCCGGCATTCTTATTGAGTACCGCTATCGTTGTGTCACTGCAATATGCAGGTACTCCGCTGATCAGGTCAAAGTTACAGTCCGTTATGGATGAACCTGTAAAGCCTGTGGGATATCCGTCACCATCTGTCTTACCCAGCAGGTCGTACTGAAACCAGTGCGCTATGTTTTCAGGCGTCAGCTTCTCTAAGTTCAGCACTGCCATGACCGCTATGACCGCCAGAAACAGTATTAAAAACATCTTCAAAAAACGCTTCGTCAGATTGTTCGGCATCGGATCCTCTTCACGGTAATCCTCTATCGGAACATCTTCATAACTCATGTATTTTCTTTTTGCCGCCTTTTTTTCCTGCTTGTTTTCATCATTCTGATACCGTCCCCGGTTTATTTTCATCTCTTTTTCACTCCTCTTCCTTCTCTCGACCGCTTCTTAATAAAATACACGGTTCAGATATAACCCCTGTGGAGGAGCTGTCGGTCCGGCTGCGCTGCGGTCTTTTGCTGCAATTATCTCCGATATACTTTCGGGAGCAATTTTACCTTGTGCAACCGCAAGCAGTGTTCCGACAATGATCCTCACCATATTATACAAAAAGCCGTCCGCTTCTACGGTTATCATTACCATTTCCTCCTCCCTTTTAACGGAAATATTCTTTATAGTTCTGTGAAAATCTCCCTTTTGACGGTGTGGGTCCACTGTACAGAAAGAAGTAAAATCATGTCTTCCTGTCAGATATTGTGCCGCTTCGTTCATCTTCTTTTCGTCAAGCCTGTGCCAGTAGTGCAGCGCATAACCCTCTAAAAACGGATTACGAACCGGTGCATTATTGATCTTATAGATATATTCCTTCCCTTTGCATGAATATCTTGCATGAAAGTCCGCTCCAACATCTTCCGCTCTTACCGCAGCAATTGTCGGCGGCAAAAAGCGGTTCAGCGCAAGCGGCAATCTGTCGGCAGGAATTGAATGGGCTGTATGAAAGCTGATACAGTACATATTGGCATGAACGCCTGCATCGGTACGACTGCATCCCTTGATATCCGTTTTTTCACCAATTACCTGATACAGCGCTTTTTGAAACTGCTCCTGTACGGAATCGGCGTTTTCCTGCACCTGCCAGCCATGGTAGTTCCTGCCGTCATACATTATGGTTACCATCAGATTTCTCATTTTCCGGTTCCTCTCTCTTTTATCGCACGGTAGCAGGAAAATAGATATTGCAAAAGATGACTCCTGCAAATACAACCAGCAAAAATAACGACGCCCACAGATCTTTCAGTGAAAAATGCAGTACTTTCATTCTGGTTCTGCCTTTCCCACCGTTATAACAACGACACTCCATCGCCATGGCAAGGTCATTTGCACGACGGAATGAGGATACAAACAATGGTATTAACACAGGGATCAGCGCTTTTACTCGCTTGACTACGCCTCCGCTTTCCATATCCGCACCCCGTGCCTTTTGCGCATTCATGATTTTGTCTGTTTCTTCCAGCAATACCGGAATAAACCGCAGTGCTATCGTCATCATCATCGCTATTTCATGAACCTTGATATGAAACAGCTTCAGCGGTTTTAACAACCGTTCTATGGCGTCCGTCAGATCGGTGGGTGATGTTGTAAAGGTCAGAACCGAACTGATAAGTACCAGCGTAGCGATTCTGATGATGACAAATATCGCATTATTGATGCCGCCTTCTGTAATACGGAAAAACTGCCATTCCCACAAGACCTCACCTTTGCCGTAAAAAAGATTAATCAGACCTGTAAAAATCACTACCACCAGAATGACCTTCATGCTCTTCAGGTACAGCCTGAAACTGATCTTTGTCATGAGCACGATCAACATGGAAGTAAGCGTGATCAGCAGCAACGCCATATAGTTATTGGCTACAAATATAAATACAATAATAGCCAGCAGCATCAGTATTTTTGATCGGGCGTCTAATCTATGTATCAATGATCTGCCGGGCATGAACTGCCCCAGCGTTATATCTCTTACCATGGAGATTCCTCCTTTTACCTGTTAAGACCGTCCATCATTCTGCGTGCTGTGACGCTGTATTGACCAGCTCGTTGAATCCCTGTTCTACTGTGAGTACCCCGGTACTCACAGGAATTCCCCTTTTGCGCAGCATCATCATGATTTTCGTGACCTGCGGTACCCGCAGTCCCATTTTTTCCAAATCTTCTCCACGAGAAAATACCCTCTCGGTGGTATCCAGCATCTCTTTTCTGCCTTTATTCATTACCAATATTCTGTCTGCAATTCTGGCGATATCTTCCATACTGTGAGACACCAATAACACCGTGTTCTTTCTCACCTGATGATATGCCTTGATCTGCGATAAAAGCGCATCTCTCCCCAGGGGATCCAGTCCTGCTGTGGGCTCGTCAAGAATCAGTACGTCCGGATCCATCGCTATGACTCCCGCTATGGCTGCCCTGCGCTTTTCGCCTCCGGACAGATCAAACGGTGATCTTGTCATATATTCTTCCTTCAATCCGACAAAATCCGCCGCAGCTTTCACTTTTTCGGCTATTTCTTCTTCGCTTAATCCCATATTTTTCGGCCCGAATGCAATATCCTTCTCTACCGTTTCCTCGAACAGCTGATACTCCGGATACTGAAATACCATTCCGACCTTAAAGCGTACTTCACGTATCTTCTTCGGCTCTTCCCAGATATCTTTTCCGTTCAACAGGATTTTCCCTTCCGTGGGGCGGAGCAAACCGTTCAGAAGCTGCACAAGTGTTGATTTTCCTGATCCTGTATGCCCGATAATTCCTACAAATTCGCCTGCTTCTATTGAAAAGCTGACATCGGACAGCGCTGTTTTTTCAAAACTTGTTCCCGCTCCGTAAACCAGTTTCAGATTTTCCACTTCTAAGACAGACATGTACTCTCTCCTTATCACACTCTTCGTTTTACCGGACAACATGATCCTTTAACAAGTTATACAATGCATTGACACATTCTTCTTCATTCAGAACGCACTCAGGCAAATCAAATCCGCAGCTTTTCAATTTGTGATTCAACTCCGTTGCCTGCGGTACGTCCAACCGATGCTGTTTGAGTACCTCTACATTGGCAAATACTTCTCTCGGTGTTCCTTCCAAAAACACGTTGCCGTCATCTATCATTACCACCCGGTCAGCTAATACCGCTTCCTCCATATAGTGCGTGATCAGAATGATCGTTATCCCACGCTCACGGTTCAGCTTTGTCACCGTACTGATAACTTCGTCCCTTCCCTGAGGGTCAAGCATTGCAGTCGGTTCGTCCAGTACAATACACTCCGGCTCCATCGCTATGATTCCTGCTATCGCTACCCTTTGCTTCTGTCCTCCTGACAGCTTGTCCGGAGAATGCTTACGATACTCGTACATATCGACAGCCTTCAGCGACTCGTCAACTCTTTTCCGGATTTCTTTTGATGGAATTCCCAAGTTTTCGCAGCCAAAGGCAACGTCTTCTTCGACAACTCCGGCAACAATCTGATTATCGGGATTCTGAAGTACAAGCCCTACCCTTTTGCGGATATCAAATAAGTGCTCATCGTCCTTGGTGTTCATACCATCCACTGTAATATCTCCCCTTGTCGGAAGATAGATAGAATTGAAATGCTTTGCCAAGGTGGATTTTCCGGAACCGTTGTGTCCCACTATCGCTACAAATTCGCCTTTCTGAATCGTCAGATCAATTCCTTTCAGCGCATACAACGCTTCTTCTGCAGATTCTGACTCATCATACTGAAAGTATACATCTTTTACTTCTATGAATTCTCCCATTTCTGCTGTCCCTCCGTTATGATCCCTCGTTGGATTATTTCTGCCAAATAGCGGTGCTGCCGCAGGGCAGTGTCAGACCGCTTTCTGTAACATGAAGCCCGATCTCCGAGCTGGATACGCTTCCTCCGAAACGCTTTTGAAGCATGACACCCAACAGATATTCCATGACTGACGGCGACAAACCCGTAGTGTATGAATTCAGTATAAAAAACAGTGCATTTTCTGACAATATCGGCAGACACAGCTCTACAAGGGAAAATAACTGTTCCTCTAATTTCCATACTTCACCACCCGGACCTCTGCCGTATGAGGGCGGGTCCATAATGATTCCGTCATATTTGTTCCCCCTGCGCTGTTCACGCTGAACAAACTTGACGCAATCATCAACCAGCCAGCGCACAGGCTTGTCTGCCAGTCCGCTGAGAGCCGCATTCTCTTTCGCCCACTGTACCATTCCTTTGGAAGCGTCTACATGAGTGACAGATGCACCTGCCTGCAAACAGGCTAACGTGGCAGCTCCCGTATAAGCAAACATATTCAGTATTTTGACCTGTCTGCCGGCTTTTTTTATCTTTTCAGAGGCAAAATCCCAGTTGACTGCCTGTTCCGGAAAAACTCCCGTATGCTTGAAGCCCATCGGTTTGATACCGAAAGTAAGCTCATGATAATGCAGCTTCCACTGCTGCGGAAGCTTCTGATAATACTGCCACGCTCCGCCTCCGCTGTTGCTGCGCAAATAACGGGCATGGGCTTTTTTCCAGAATGAGTTTTTCCTCGGCGTCTTCCAGATGATCTGGGGATCCGGTCGAATCAGCACAATATCTCCCCACCGCTCAAGCCTCTCTCCGTCTGAGCAGTCTATCAGTTCATAATCTTTCCACTGTGCCTCTCGCATACTGTTCCCTCCGTATGATATCTCTTTTTTTAACAACAAGCCCAATCATAAAAAACATCTGTAAAATTAAGATTGGCAAGATCTTTTTCCGAAATAAAAAACTGACAGTTCCCGCTGTCTCCAAACATCAGACCTGCATTGTCGTCACAGTCAAGCTGCAACAGCAATACCTTCTTCTCTCCTGTTTCATAACACTCAACAGGATTCTGCACGAATGAAGGGTATCCTCCTATTCGTGAGCTGCCGTCATATAACAGCTCAAATAACTTGTCTTCGTCCTCTTTATGCGCCCTTTTGACGATCTCATAAAACCCTTCTACCGTAGATGACACCGGCATCTGTTCCGGCTCGAATGTGATTCTGCATTCCTTTTCATAGGGCAGATTTTCGTTTTCCGTCTGCAATTGAGCAGGTTTTTCTGTCAACAAGGCACCTTTACAGCAATCCGTACTGTCAATGTAAATAACCTTACACGGTTCTTCGTACCCATAGCAATCATTATCGGCAATATAGAACTGCAGAATTCCCGTTTGCGGAAACCCTTTAAGCTTCGGCATCTCTTCGAGATTGATCTGCGCCAAAAACATCATTGGCTTTTGATGAGCATCTCTTGGATAATCTTCTGCACTCTTCAGATAGGGACAACCGCCCAACTTGCTTTCCCAAGGCTTGGTATCAGATGGCGTAAAGTGCAGTACGTTTGACGGAAGCAGCGTTTGATTGATTGTTTCTTTCAGATACTGTAGATTTTCCGGTAGTTCAAACATGGTCGAAACCCCCTCTCCTGACAGAAATATATTGTGCAGAGCAGTCATTTTCTGCCCTGCACAAACACTGATCATTATTCTTTATTCCAAATTCTATTATCTTTACTCAAAGATCTGTTTTTCCAGCTCGATGGTTCATTATCTTCAACGATGATGTTTTCCATATCAATCGGCGCATAAACAGTCTTACAAGACTGCTTTGTATATCCAACAGCCTGCAAGATATCTTTGGAAATGATCCATCTTTTGTAAAGCAGTTTCTTCAGCGCCGCTGCCACCCTTTGTTCGTTATATTCATATAACGTACCATCTGACATGATATCCTCCAGGCTAAGGACATCATAGGTTGCCAAAATAATATTATAAACTTTATCTACTATGTTTGCTTTAACGTCACTGCTCAAGTTAACTAAAGGATACTTTTTCGCTACTTCTGTAAACACTGTCTTATCAACATGATATTCGTCAACTGAAAACTGCTCATCAACAGCCGCAATCTCACGATTGCGAAGCGCATTTATTTCGGTAAGCTCTTTGGATAGTATTGTTATTTCTCTATTCAACTCAGCCAACTCTCTGTCAGCACAGTTAACTATTTCCATGCTAAGAGGCTCTCCCATTCTATCCTTGATCCCACTGATGCTTGCTTCACATTCATTCAGCTTTTTCCTCAGTTTACTCGTCTGAGGACCGTATTTCTCATCAATCGCATTGATTGCTTCTGTATATTCCGTAGAATAAAAGTCAACACGCTTCAGCAATTCCTTTTTAAATGCCTTGCGAGTGTTGAGAATCTCTGAACGCCACTGCATCATCGGCATATTACGCATTTCAATTTTGGCGCACATTCCCAATACTTCCATCAGCTTTTGCTTCTCATCTCCACGGCAAAAAATCAGCGCCTTCTTAATGTAATAATTCTTTACTGCTTCCCGTTTGATAGCACACAGCTCTTCGATGACAGAAACTCCCAACTGCGCCATTCCTTTACCAAGGTACGCTTCTCCAAGCCACGGCAGTATATCCAGCACCTTTTCATAGTTTTCTGCTGCTTCTGTATAAAACCCATCTGCAAGATACATTCTGGCTCGAAATAGATACGGTTCTGCCCTTGCTACTTTTTCTTCTTCCGTTTCATCTTCAAACGGCAACATATAATTCATTCCGCAGTAAATACATTTCGCATAGATTCCGTTTGCATCAATCTTTAACGGTGCAGCACACATTCTACAAGCCAAGGTTCCCAATGAGTTTCCTCCTTACACATTCGACTCTGCATACATTTTTCCTATGTTCAACAATTGTCCCGATAGCAGTCTATCGGGACTGCCCTATGGATCATTTATTTCTTTACTTCAAGTACAGCGCCCCGGTTACCCGATGTTACCAGTGAAGCATATCTTGCAAGATAGCCCGTTGTAATCTTCGGCTCTCTGGGCTGCCACTTTGCTTTTCTTGCGGCAAGCTCTTCGTCACTGAGTCTGACGTTGATGGTGTTCGCATTGATGTCAATCTCGATGATATCGCCGTCCTCGATCAGTGCAATAGGACCTCCTACTGCTGCTTCGGGGCTGACGTGTCCAATGGAAGCGCCTCTTGTAGCTCCAGAGAATCTGCCGTCTGTGATCAGCGCCACTGTGCTGCCCTGCCCTCTGCCCATAATGGCAGAAGTCGGGTTGAGCATTTCTCTCATGCCGGGGCCTCCCTTGGGACCTTCATATCGAATAACAACAACGTCTCCGTCATTGATTTTACCGCCGTTAATGGCTTCCATAGCATCTTCTTCGCAGTCAAATACTTTTGCGGGACCTTCATGTCTGAGCATTTCGGGTGCTACGGCTGAGCGCTTTACAACGCAGGAATCAGGCGCAAGATTTCCTCTGAGAACCGCTATTCCGCCGGTCTTGCTGTAAGGATTCTCTACAGGACGAATGATTTCCGGATTCTTATTTACTACGCCCTTGATGTTTTCGGCTATCGTCTTGCCTGTGCAGGTGATCAGATCTGTTTTCAGCAGACCGAGCTTATTTACTTCATTCATAACAGCATAAATGCCGCCTGCCTCATTCAGATCCTCCATGTAAGTTCTTCCTGCAGGAGCAAGATGGCACAGGTTCGGTGTATGAGAGCTGATTTCATTAGCGATATCCAGATTCAGCTCTATGCCGCATTCATGCGCAATTGCAGGCAGGTGCAGCATACTGTTGGTGCTGCAGCCCAACGCCATGTCCATTGTCAGGGCATTACGGAAAGCGTCCTCTGTCATTATATCACGGGGTCTGATGTTTTTCTTTAAAAGCTCCATGATCTGCATACCTGCGTGTTTGGCAAGCTGGATTCTCTCGGAATAGACTGCGGGTATCGTACCGTTTCCTCTCAGACCCATTCCCAGAACTTCTGTCAGGCAGTTCATTGAATTGGCTGTGTACATGCCGGAACATGAACCGCAGGTAGGACATACTTTGTTTTCATATTCATTCAGCTCTTCAGCTGTGATTTTGCCGGAATTGTACGAACCAACTGCTTCAAACATACTGGAAAGACTGGTTTTACAGCCTTTAACCCTTCCGGCAAGCATCGGACCGCCACTGACAAAAATTGTCGGTATATTCAGTCTTGCCGCAGCCATCAGCAGTCCAGGTACATTCTTGTCACAGTTCGGAATCATGACAAGTGCGTCAAATGCATGCGCAAGCGCCATCGCTTCCGTAGAATCTGCGATCAGGTCACGGGTAACGAGAGAATATTTCATGCCCTGGTGTCCCATGGCGATGCCGTCACAAACTGCTATCGCAGGAAACACTACCGGATTGCCGCCTGCCATGGCAACACCCGTCTTAACGGCATTTACTATTTTATCAATGTTCATATGACCGGGAACTATCTCGTTATATGAGCTGACGATACCGATCATGGGCTTTGCTATTTCTTCATCTGTCATGCCGAGCGCACGCAGCAATGAACGCTGAGGTGCACATTTTGAACCTTCATGGATTGCGTCACTTTTCATCTTGATTACCTGCCTTTTTTTATTTTGAATGCCGCTTTATTTACGGCATGAAACCGTTCCTTTATTCAGGTTTCATATATACGCTATTATTATAAGTTTTTCTGTATTTATTGTCAATCTTTTTATTTATACATACCCCTCGGTACAAACACTTCGACATACGTTTTTTTGTTTTCGTTACTTTTTCAATAGATTTCCTTTCTTTTATACTTGTTTTTTCTTGTCTTATCCACTCATGGAGTGTTTTTTAACTCGGAGCAAAGCCCGATGTAAGCTCGCTTAACATCGGCTGCATTGATCCAACCTCACCGCAGGAGCTTTAGCTCCTCGGGGTTTCAGTGGGGGATTATAACCCCCACTGAAAGTCCGA
>Ga0256405_10001594_pt1 | contig 60424 bp, 52 predicted proteins | sample RumenRJG_02DNA_FD_189096 | JGI IMG/M metagenome (GOLD analysis project Ga0256405, IMG submission 189096) | Bovine rumen microbial communities from Lethbridge, Alberta, Canada - RJG_02 | ecosystem: Host-associated > Mammals > Digestive system > Stomach > Rumen | place: Canada: Alberta... | reverse complement strand
CGAAGGATAAGAACCTGAAGGTGGGCGTCATGACGAAGTTGCCGCCGACGCGCTCAGCTTCGACGATGGCGCAGGGCGGCATGAACGGCGTCACGGGTGTCGGCACGAATGTCAAGGATACGCCGGATCTGCATGCCTACGATACCATCAAGGGCGGCGCATGGCTGAACGATCAGGATGCTGTGGAGTTCTTCGCTGAGCAGGCGGGCAAGACGATCTGTGAGATGGACTACATGGGCTATCCGTACAACCGCGACAAGGAAGGCTACTTCCATCAGCGCAAGATGGGCGGTTCCTCGCAGCCGCGCGCGGCCTACTACATGGACCGCGCGGGGCACGCGATGGTGCATACGCTGTTTGAGCAGTGCCTCAAGCAGAACGTCGATTTCATCTCCGAGTGCCAGATGCTCGAAATCTGCATGGGCGGTGAGGATAAAAAGCAGCTCAATGGCGTCATCGCGCTCGATATGCGCACGGGCAACATCCTCGGCATTCCGGCCAAGAGCGTGCTCATCGCGACGGGCGGCTATGGCCGTGCCTATTGGATCCGCACTTCGAATCCTTACAGTTCCACGGGCGACGGCATCGTGGCCGGCATGAACATCGGCATCCCGTTCAAGGATCCGGAGATGGTGCAGTTCCATCCGACGGGCCTTGCGGTCAACGGCGTGCTGCTCTCCGAGTCCAGCCGCTCCGAGGGCGCGCAGCTCAAGAACAAAGACGGCGAGCGCTTCATGGAGAAATACGATCCGCAGCGCATGGAGCTCTCTACGCGCGATATCGTCGCGCAGTCCATCGCGAAGGAGATGGAGGAAGGCCGCGGCGTCGGCGAAGGTATCAGCGCCGGTGTCTACCTCGATTTCACCGTGATCAAGCCGGAGCGCGTCCACGCGGTGCTGCAGCAGGTCTTTGATCTGTCATTGCATTTCGCCGGTGTCGATATCACGAAGGAGCCCGTGCTCATCGCGCCGACCTGCCATTACTCCATGGGCGGACTGGAGATGGCGGACTTCCATACGGGCGAGACGCGCGTGCCGGGCGTCTATACGGCGGGCGAGTGCAGCTGCGTCTCCGTACACGGCGCGAACCGCCTAGGTGCCAACTCCCTCTCCGAAGTGCTGGTCTTCGGCAAGGTCGCAGGCGAGGGTGCAGCGGACTACGCGAAAGGCCACGACTTCAAGGGCTCGCAGGAAGACCTCAAGGCGGCCTGCAAGAAGTGGTCGGATACCTTCGAGGAAGTGACGCATCGCGAGCATGTCGGCAACCGCACGGTGCCGGAGATCCGCAACGACATGGTTAACACCATGTGGTATAAATGCGGCGTCTTCCGCACGGAATCCCAGCTGCAGGAGGCCGCGCAGGAGCTCGCGAAGCTCACGGAGGAGTACAAGAACGTCTATGTCGGCGATTCTTCCCACGTCTACAACACGGCTTTCGAGCAGTATTTCGAGCTCGGCAACCTGCTGCAGGTCTCGCACGCCATCGTACAGGGCGCCATCGCCCGTAAGGAGAGCCGCGGCGGCCATTTCCGTCGTGATTTCCCGAAACGCGACGACCAGAACTTCCTCAAGCATACGTTGATCTTCAAGCAGCCGGACGGCCAGTACAAAGCTGAGTACAAGGATGTCGTCATCACGAAGTTCCCGCCCAACGCACCGAAGCCGCAGGCGAAGTAAGAGAAGGGAAGTAAGGATATGTACGCAAAACTGAGGATTCACCGTTTTGTCGAGGGCAGGAAATGGAAGCAGGACTACACGGTCGAAGTCAAGACCGGCATGACCATCCTGGAAGCCCTCATCGCCATCAAGGAGCAGCAGGATCCGACCCTTTCCTTCACGAGTTCCTGCCGTTCCAGCATCTGCGGTGCCTGCGCCGTGCGCGTCAATGGCAATGCCGTGCTGGCCTGTGAAACGCTGGTGTCTGACCAGCTCGCGACCTATGACACGAACGTGCTGACCATCGAGCCGCTGGGGAACTTCGAGGTCATCCGCGACCTCGTCGTGAACTGGGATCCGAAATTCGACCGCATGAAGAAAATCGACCCGGCCGTGGAGCCGAAGGATGAGTTCAGCCCCGAGACGGGCTGCCGCCAGTCGCCGGAGGATTTCGAGAAATACAAGAAGTACGCGCTCTGCATCCTCTGCGGCTCCTGCGTGTCTGAGTGCAACAAGAACAGCCTGAACCAGAAGGATTTCCTCGACCCGTTCGCTTTTGTCAAGGGCGAGAAAATCGTCTCCGATTCGCGCGACAAGAGCCCGAAGGAGCACCTCAAGCGCATCGTCGATGCCGGTCTCTGGGCCTGCTTCAACTGTGAAGAGTGCACGGCGAAATGTCCGAAGGGCCTCGACCCGGCGGGCGCCATCGAGAAGCTGAAAGCCGAGACCTTCAAGTATGGTCTTGCGGATAATGTCGGCGCGAAGCACGCCAAGGCCATCTACGACGATATCCAGGAGTCCGGCACGCTTGACGAGAGCAAGCTGAACATCAAGTCGGAGGGCTTCCTGAAGGCCGGCACGCGCGCCCCCATGGGCATCCGCCTCATGGCGACGGGTAAGCTGGATCCCACGGCCTCGCATCCGGTCAATCCGGAGATTGCCACCATCAAGAAGATTGTACAGATTGCCGAGCAGGCATCGAAGGAGGGCTAACCGATGAAATTTGCATTATTCCCGGGCTGCGTGCTGGACGGCGCAGCGGCCGAGGCGAAGACCTCCCTCCTGAAAGTCTGCGAACGCCTGGGCATCGAGCTGGAGGAAATCACGAACTGGACCTGCTGCGGCGCATCGCACGCACAGGGCGTCAACGACCTCGCGGCGCTCGCCGTCAATGCGCGCAACATCTCCATTGCCGAGCACATGGGGCTCGATATCATGACCGTCTGCAACACATGCACGTTGCAGCTGCGCACGGCGAAATATCGCCTCGACCATGATGCCAAGCTCAAGGAAAAGGTCAATGGCATCCTGCAGGAAGCCGGTCATCCCTACGAGTATAAAGGCACGAGCAAGATCACGCATTTCCTCTGGGTACTGGACGAGCATCCGGAACTCCTGGACGGCAATATCCTGCCCGAAGGACTCAACGGTGCACGGGTGGCCTGCTACTATGGCTGTCACATCCTGCGCCCGGAGGAGGTCATGGATCACGGCAACGATCGCTATCCCGAGTATTTCGAGCGCCTCGTACGCCGTCTTGGTGGACAGCCGGTCTGGTTCGATGCGAACCGCCTCTGCTGTGGCTTCCACGCGCAGTTCGGCGCGGAGGATGACGTGATGAAACGCACGGGCCAGATCGTGAAGAGTGCAGGCAAGGCCGGCGCCGAGCTTGTCGCGACGCCGTGCCCGCTCTGCCAGATGCAGCTCGATATGTATGAGCCGGAGGGGCGCGACGCCATCGGCGACACGACGCAGATGCCCATCCTGCACTTGCAGCAGCTCGTCGGCCTCGCCATGGGCATGAGCAAGGCTGACATCGGCTTTGACCGTCACGTCTCGGGCAAGCTTCAGCTGAAACTGGGCTGAAGCGGCAAGCTGTAAAATTGCATACGAAAAAACCGCATGGTACCTTCCCTGATTCCCATGCGGTTTCTTTTTGCGACAACGCCAGCTCATCATCTTCCATACATGACCACTGGCGGACGGCGCTGTAGGGGCCGTCATCCCTGGCAAAGAATGAATGATTGCACCGATACCGGCTTGGCCTTTTCTTGACGGACGGCGCCGTTCTAAGACAATGGCTGCGGTATCTCTCGCAAATCCGAAGACTATTATAGACCTTAATCGTTTACAGAAAAAGAGGGTAAATCCTTTTTTTAATAACATTTAACACCAATGCATTTTTAATGGGACTTACCGTTTAGGACAATGCTCCCGCTATACCGGTTGACTATATAACTATATAACGTATACTGCCAGCGTAAGGGAAGAGCTTCAAACATTCGATGGTGACTAACTTACAGGCATATGGTGGAGGTCTTGCTATAATTAAAGATGAAATCGATCAGCAACAGGAGGGAAAACGATGGCGATTCAAACGGATATCCTGATTCTCGGGGCGGGCCCTGCGGGTGTGTCGGCGGCGCTCTATGCACGGCGCAGCGGCATGCAGGTAACGGTGCTCAGCAAGGGCCCGGGTACGAGTAACCTCGACAAGGCGCATCTCATCGAGAACTACTATGGCTTTGCGGAGCCCATCAGCGGCGCGGAGCTGGAGAAGCGAGGCATCGCGGGGGCAGAACGCCTCGGCGTAACGTTCGCGGTGGCTGAGGTCATGGGCCTGCGCCTCAACGATAGGATGACGGGCTACATCGTGGAGACGAATGGCGAGACCTATGAGGCACCAGCGGTGGTGCTGGCCGCCGGTGTCAGCCGCGTGAGCCTGCCCATCCCGGGCCTGAAGGAGCTGGAAGGGCATGGCGTGAGCTACTGCGCGATCTGCGATGCCTTTTTCTATCGCGGCAAGAGCGTGGCTGTGCTCGGCGGCGGCGAGTACGCGCTGCATGAGGCGCAGGTTTTGCTGCCCCATGTGAAAGAACTCCATATCCTGACCAATGGCGAGGAGTCGCAGGCAGACTTTCCCGTGCCGATGCAGGTGCACACGGCGCAGGTTGAGGCCATTGCGGGCGAGCAGCGCGTGAGCGGCGTGAAGTTCGCGGACGGCTCAGAGCTCGCCGTGGACGGTGTCTTTGTGGCACTCGGCACGGCGGGCAGCACAGCGCTCGCGCGCAAGGCCGGTGCGATGCTCGCGGGCAACAGCATCAAGGTCGATGCGACGATGGCGACGAATATGCCGGGCCTCTTCGCGGCGGGCGACAACACGGGCGGCCTGCTGCAAGTGGCCAAGGCCGTCTACGAGGGTGCGCAGGCCGGCCTTTCGGCGGTGAAGTACGTGCGCCAGCAGCGGGCGGCGAAGTAAGCGGCTGGCACTTTTTCTGCATTTCACGACGAAAAAGTGCATTCTACGCCACTTTTCGCCCTGAAGAAGTCTTTATATGCTATGGTATATGCTATAGTATAGCTGTAAAGAGGAGTTTCCCATGAATTACAAATGATTCGTATGGAATATTTGTAGAGCTTAAAACTCCATGAGAAGGGGGCGGAAAGAGTTGATACTCCATTGGCAAAAAGGCAAAAGTTTACTCTGTGTCTGTGTGTTGGCACTTACTCTCGGCGCGCCACTGCCGACAGCCTGCCCCGTCACGTATGCGGCTGAGGGGTAGCCGACAGAGGCTGAGATTGAGGCATATATGGACGAGCTCGTCAACCTGGCGGGCGATGCCGTCAAATCCGTATTGCAGAGCGGCACATCTCTCGCATCACCGGACATCAAGGCGCAAGTGAAGTCAGCGATATGGCGGCTGGCGAAGGAAAGAGGCTTTGAAGACCTGACCGACGAAATGGTCAGCGACCTGGCCGACGGCGTCATCGGCGTGGCCTGGGAGGTTTTCCCCTCGGGAAAACTTGAGCCTGAGAACAATGGCAGCGGCTCCTGCAGCGACGGCAGCCAGGATGGTGGCTCAGGCTGCAACAGCAGCTCGCCCAGCCATAATGGCGCAGCGGGCGGCAATGCATCCACAGGCAATGGCACGGCACAGCAGCCGGCGGCCGACAGCAGCTACGCACAGGCCGTATTGGCTGAGGTGAACCGCAACCGGCAGGAGCAGGGACTGGACCCGCTCGTGCTGTCCGACGACCTTTGCTACGATGCCGACATCCGGGCGCAGGAAATCGTCACGGAGTTCTCCCATACCCGCCCCGACGGTTCATCCTGCTTCTCGGTTATCCAGGGCAGCTACAGAAAAGTGGCCGAAAACATCGCTGCTGGCCACGCTACGGCGAAAGAGACCGTAGAACAATGGATGAATTCTCCCGGCCACCGTGCGAATATTCTCGATCCGGAACTCACGGAACTCGGCGTCGGTTACTGCTATCAGCCAGGTTCAGAATACCAATACTATTGGGTGCAGCTCTTCCGCACCAGATAACAATACGCTATAGCCGACATGCTAAAAGAATATTGAAAACAGCCTGAGGCAGCATCTTCCTGTTACCTCAGGCTGTTTTATTCAATCAATGATCAAAGCTCTACGGGCACGGGGACGAGGACTTCCTTGCCCTGCACATGGCTGAAGTTCGCGCTGGTGAGGTCGGTGAGGGCCGTGAGCAGGGATTCGACCCGTGCGGGCTCGACCTGCAGGGGCAGGGTTACCTGCTCCGTGTAGCAGGGCTCGCCGCAGCGGATCGCGTGGGCGCGCAGGTAGTTCTGCACGGTGGCAAGCAGGCTGTAGTCGAGCGTGATCCCGACCTCCTGCAGTGGCGTCATCTGCAGCATCTGCGCGGCCTGCAGGCCCAGCACGGCGCTGTGGCTGTAGGCGCGGATGAGGCCGCCCGCGCCGAGCTTGATGCCACCGAAGTAGCGCGTGACGACGACGACGATATCAGTGAGCTGATTCTGTTTGATGGCTTCGAGGATGGGATTCCCCGCCGTGCCGCCCGGCTCGCCGTCGTCGTTCGATTTCTGCAGGCGGGCGTCGGGCCCGAGCACCCAGGCCGAGCAGTTGTGGCGGGCGTCGTAGTATTTTTTCTTCATGGCCGTGACGAAGGCGCGGGCCTCGTCCTCGCTCTCTACATGCTGGAGATGCGTGATAAATTTCGATTTTTGGATTTCGTAGTGCGCCGCAAGCTCTGGTGCGGTCACAGCAATCGTGCGGTATGCTTCCATATTTTGCCTCTCTTTCTGCTCCTTCTATTATAAGGGGGTACACGGCGGAAAAAAAGTCGTTTCCTCAGGAAAATAAAAGTAGTATTTTCTCGCTATTTGTAGTATCCTTGTAGCAGTTAATTCTTCTACAAAATGAAGCGCCGCGGATGGCTTTTGCTACAAATCACAAAGAGAAGCGGAGCTGGGAAGGTTGTGTTATTAAGGCCATGCACGAAGGGAAAATGAATCGGGGACTCAAGAACCGTCAGCTGCAGCTGATGTCGCTCGGTGGCGTCATCGGCAGCGGCTACTTCCTCGGTACGGGTTATGTGCTCGAAAAGGCGGGGCCGGCGGCCATCGTGTCGTATTTACTGGGGGGCATCATCGTCTTCTGCGTGATGCTCTGTCTGGCGGAGCTGGCGGTGGAGAAGCCGGTCTCCGGCTCTTTTGTCACCTATGCGAAGGAACATATATCTTCCACATGGGCATGCGGTGTCGGCTGGGCCTACTGGCTGAACTGGATCGCCTATGTGCCGTCGGAAATGATCGCGGCGGGCATCATCATGCATCACTTCGTGCCTGGCATTGGCCAGCTCTGGTGGGCCGTGCTCTTCGGCCTCATCATCACGCTCGTCAACCTGTTTCACGTGGATAAGTTCGGCGAGTGCGAGTTCTGGCTCTCGCTCATCAAGGTCGTGGCGCTCGTGGCCTTTTCCGTTGTGGCCGCGCTCATCTGCTTCGGCCTGATCGGCGATGCGGGCTATCTCGGCTCGACGATCCTTTTGGGCAGCGGCGGCTTCGCGCCCATGGGCTGGGAGAGTATCTTCCTTACGATGGTCATCATCCTCGTTAACTTCCAGGGCACGGAGATCATCGGCCTCGCGGCGGGCGAGTGCGAGAATCCGGAGAAAAGCATCCCCATTGCGGTGCGTAACGTGACCTGGCGCATCATCGGCCTCTATATGATCCCGATTGCGCTGCTCATCTCCATCCTGCCCTGGGATCAGGCGGGCCTCACGGAGAGCGTCTTCGCGACGGCGATGGCGCAGTATGGCCTCGACAAGTTCGCGGCGTTCTTCGGCTTCGTCGTGCTTACGGCGGCCATATCCTGCTCGAACTCCGGCCTCTACGGCGCGGCGCGGGCGCTCTACGGCCTCGCGAAGCTCGATATGGCACCGCGTTCCCTCGCGCATCTGAGCAAGAACGGCATACCGAGCCATGCGGTGCTGCTCTCGATCGCGGGCTGCTGGCTCGTCATCCTGCTCTACGCCTTTGACCCGGATTCGGCGTTTTACACCTATCTGCTCTCCGTCTCCGGCCTCACGGGCGCTCTGGCCTGGATATCCATTTGCTGGAGCCAATATCGCTCCCGTCGCACGCATATCGCGGAGGGGACGGAGGAAAGCCTGCGCTACAAGACGCCGCTCTTCCCGTATATTACGCTCTTCGGCATCTGGTCGCAGGTCATCTGCCTCGTCGTCATGTTGTTCGACGAAGAGCTGCGCGTCGCGTTCTACGCCGGCGTGCCCATGCTCCTCATCCCGATGCTGCTCTACCGCTTGCGCGCCTGGCGCCTGAAAGCGGCAGCGCTGGGTGCCAATATTCTGCGCTGACTTGAAATCAAGATAGAAAATAGCAAGTTTTAAAGACTGTCTTTAAAATTTGCTATTTTTATTGCGCTAATATATACTGTCCTTAAAAACGGGTAAATTCATTCGCATCTTCTAAAGAAGTATTTGCTTTGCATTGAGAAAAGAAAGGCAACGATATGCTGAAACGGGAACATTATATAGCACAGTTACGGCGGTGGCGGGAAAAAGATGTCATCAAGGTCATCACAGGCATCCGGCGCTGCGGCAAATCCACGCTGCTCGCGCTCTTTCGCGAGGAACTGCTGGTCGGCGGCGTGCCACAGCAGAATATTATCTCGCTGAACCTCGAAGGGATCGAGGGTATCGATATCGTGGATTACCGGCAGCTGCTTGCGTATTTTACGACGCGGCTGCAGCCGCAGGGCATGAACTATATCTTTATCGATGAGGTGCAGCAGGTCGCAGGCTTTGAGCGGGCGGTGGATGCGCTCTATGTCCAGCCGAACTGCGATGTCTATATCACGGGCTCGAACTCGCAACTGCTATCCGGCGAGCTGGCGACCCTGCTGTCCGGGCGCTATGTTGAGATTCCCATGCTGCCCCTGTCGCTCGCGGAATATGCCGAGGCGTTTCCTGCTCTCAGTCCCGAGCGGCTCTACCGGCAGTATCTGCAGGGGAGTTCCTTTCCCTATGCGACGGCGCTGACGGAGCCGAGGGCTTTGCAGCAATATTTATCCGGTATCTATGATACGGTCATCCTCAAGGATATTGTGGGGCGGCGCAAACTGCCGGATCTGCAGCTGCTCCGCCGGGTGACACGCTTTCTTTTTGATAACATTGGTAACCTCTGTGCATCCAGGAAAATCGCTGACACGCTGACTTCGATGGGGAATAAAACGACAATCCCCACGGTGGAGAGCTATCTGGGCTCCCTGCAGGATGCATTCCTGTTCTACAAGGCGGAGCGCTATGATGTCAAAGGCAAGGAGTATCTGCGCTCCAGCGGCAAATACTACGCCGTCGATATCGGCCTGCGGCGTATGGTGCTGGGGAATAAGCCGGCCGATATGGGACACATCCTGGAGAACGTCATCTATCTGGAACTGCTGCGCCGTTACGATGCGGTATACGTGGGCAAGGCAGGACGTGCGGAGATTGATTTCGTGGCGTTACGTGATGGCGAACCGCATTACTATCAGGTCGCGTACACCGTCATGGGCGACGACGGTGCAATTCTGCGGCGTGAGCTGGCTCCGTTGCAGGATGTGCAAGACTACTATCCGCGTTACCTGCTGACAATGGACCTGGTGCCGCCCGTTTCGCATGCGGGGATTCGTCAGGAGTATGCACTGGATTGGCTGCTGCAGGATCGGCAGCCTTAAGGCGGAAATGGTCGAGATGAAGAAGCGCTACGGCTTTATCTACGTCGACCGCAACAACGACGGCACGGGCACGCTCGCGCGTTACCGCAAGGACTCCTTCTGGTGGTACACATTATGAAATTTCCACGTGAAATCATGTCTGTTCAGATGGCATGATAAGAATCAATTGAAAAATAATACAGTTACACGTTGTAAAAAGCTGCCGCGGGCTTTGTGCCTGCGGCAGTTTTTTGTTTTGGCAGGTACAGGCATAAAACGGGACAAGATTAAATATATGTTATGACATTACCTCATATACAATCAATTGGTTGCTCATCTATTTTTTGTTAAAATAGAATTTTTTTTCATAGATAGCAGGAAAATGAGAAGCTATATAGAATATATAGTGCATAGCCAGTGTGAGGAGGCAAAGTTTCGGGGGGGGTGGACACGAGGTGCTGAAATAAGGGCACGTGTCCTACTTTTATCCGGTTGCACGACGCACACTGACGAAACAGCCAGAACGCCCAGGCGTGTTTGGCTGGTGAGGATTGGGACTTTTGGAGGAGGTAATGTTAAGTAACTAATTTTGTGTAGAAAAGTATCCAAATGTAGTCGTTTGTGCTAACGAAAAAGCAGGCGAAGTGGCAGGAAAGAAACCAGAGGCGGTTGAAACAGTCCGTCTAACTACGGGATAGCACCCTGATGGTAGCCGCTGGTCAGTTATAAGCGAGAACCAAGCAAAGCCGAATTTATTATCTAGGAAAAGAAAGGAGGAACTGTTACGCAAGATGTTTGTATGGGATGTTCCATTGACACGGATCCCCATACGTGTACCGGTGGCTAGCCGGGAATTTACGACTATGGAGTACACAAGAACTTGTGAGTAGCTTGTCAGTGATGACAGCAAAAGCATGTACGATGAAGTAGTAAGAGAAAATCATGAGATTTCTCCGAAACATCGAAAGCATACACATTTGAGTATGCTTTACGTAGCAGGAATGCGTATGAAACATACGACGTGCCTGCTGGCAGCGGCCTGTGGCGCTCTCGTCACGGCGGCGCTGCCAGCGGTGTGCGCAGCCGCAGAGACGCAGCCAGAGGTACAGGTCGAGTTCCGGTACTTCGCACCGAAGGTCAGCGGATCCGTCAAGGGCGATGACTATTATACCGCCAGGGATGACTCTAACAAGCTGGATCTCAAGGATGACCTCGGCATCGACAAGGGACATGCCCCAGAGGTACTCGTCCGCTATGGTAAATGGCGCATCGACTACATGCACCTCAGCAGCAGCAAGGACGGCTATTATTCTGGCTACCCGATGAGGCACAAGTCACATTTCTATAAGGGAAACTTGGACACCGATTTAGATTTTGACTCGCTCTCTCTGGATTGGCAGCAGGATATCAGCCGTGACGAGCAGCAGCAGGTGTACTGGACGGCGGGACTCCGCTATATGCGCGAGGCCGCGGACTGTACGGGCGATGTGTATGGCTCCATCAACGACGAGCGCGATACCGACAGCGACAGCGCATCGGGTATCGTGCCGACCGTTGGGATTGGCGGCGTTTGGCAGATGGGTTCCAAGGGCTCTCTGCAGGGACGTCTCTCCGGCATGCCTCTCGGCAGCCACGGCCATGTGTTCGACGTGGAGCTGGGCGGTGTCTACAGCCTGGCGCGCGACTGGCAGATCACAGCCGGTTGGCGGTATCTCAATCTCAAACTCAAGAAGGATGACAAGACAGCTGAATACAAGGGCTCCGGCCCCTATGTAGGTGTCGCGTACTCCTTTTGAGGCATAGGGTGCTGTGCCAGGTCGTGGGCCTGCGGGCAGTACCCCAAAGCAGCAGTGTGAAGGGACTCCGCATGGATGCACTGTTGTAAAGCTTAATGGTCAGTTCATTCTGGCAATGGTTTCTAGGGAAAGGAAGATTCGATGAATAAGTCATGGAAAGCAAGTCTTAAAAACAAGAAACTCGCTCTGGTCGTAGCAGGCGCGATGGGCTTCGGCCTCGCGTTCGGCATGACGCCGTCTCAGGCAATGGCCGCGACGACGACGATTGAGTCGGCGTCGAATAACCAGTATACGGTTAACGGCAGCACGATGAATTACAAGTCCATGGTTGATGCAGTCAAGGCTGCGGCTGCTGTGGATAATAGTGAGATCGTTGTCAAGGGTTCCAATGCGGCTACGGCGCTCACGAAGGAAAATCTTACGCTGGGTGCCAATACGGTGCTCAAGGTGACCGGTGCAACGAACGATGCAACGATTACGAATGGCACAAAAGCTAGCACGGTTTCCGTTGATGGCACTTCGATTTCGGGCACGGATGTTAATCTGAAATCTGTCGATGTTAAAGCAACGGGCAAAAAGGCCGATATCAGCCTCTCCGGCAATGTTGGCACGCTGAAGGTTACTGATGGCGTTCTGACGACGTCTGGCACGGGTACGCTGAATGTCGATACCCTCACGGCAACGGGCACGGATCTCGAAGTGAACAGTGGTACGATTGCTGCGAAGTCGACGACATTGGGCAGTGGTACGAAGCTTTCGACGGCCAAGGATGCTACGTTGTCTACGGATACGCTGACATTGGAGAGCGGTTCTACGGTTTCTGAAGGTACGACAGTAACGACGGATACCGTTGTCGTCAAGGATACTTCTGCAACCACCAATTTGACGGTTACGAGCAAGAGCGGCGGCACGGTCACAGTTGATACGTCGTCCCTGTCTGCTGATGCGCAGAAGACCGTCAAGGTAGCCACGACGGAAGGCACGACGACGACGGTGGCGACGGTCCCAACCAAGGTAGCTATCGGGGATAACGACGGTGCGTACTATGAGGCTAATGCTTCCACGGGTGAAAAATTCAAGACTGGCATCGCCAAGGCAGATCTCTTAAAGACCATCAATGATGCCTATGCAAATGGCGCTACGACCGTTTCCCTGAACAAGAATACGGCCTATGCGCTGTCGGGCAGTGAACTGACAGTACCGGCAGGCAAGACGATTTACCTGCATGATAATGGCAACGAGAACTATGTCTCCGCTACGGCAAAGACGGATGCGACGGTCAGCGTTGACGGCACGACGGTCAAGGCAGCCAAGGGCGCTGCGGCACCGCAGTTTACGTCCATTACGGTGAGCACGCCGTCCGCCACGGTCGTGAATGCCATCGAGGGTGTTACGGCGGATAAGGTCACGGTCAAGAGTGGCACGGTCAAGACGACGGACGTCACGGCGAAGGAGCTCACCATCGCTGAGGGCGCGGCAGTTGTCGGCACGAATGAGGATACGCCAGCCATCAAGGCGGATAAGGTCACGGTGGCCAGTGCGGATCAGCTGCTCGGCCTCACGGTGGCACCAGCTACCGAGGGTCAGGCTGTTACGTACGTAAAGGCAAATGGCTCGGACTTCACCCCAGATGAGGTTACGACGCTGAAGAGCGTAGCTGCTGCCGGCACGGAGCTGAAGGTCAATGGCGTGACGGAGAAAGCGGAGCCGGTGGCTGTTGTTACGGGCAACGCGAAGGATGGCTTTGTCGTCAACGGTGTCAAGACGACGGCTGACGGCCTGGCCGCAGCCATCGCCCAGGCCTATGAGACGAAGGATACGGTACAGCTCAATGAGGATGCAGCCCGCGCACTGAGTGGCCAGAGTATCGCCGTTCCGGCTGGCAAGACGCTGTCGCTGGTGGATAACAATAGCGATACGGTTTCGGCATTGGCATCCGATGACAAGGCGGCTTCCGTCAGCTTCGATGGGGCTACGCTGAAAACGGCCACGAACGTGAAGAAGATTGTCGTCAACTCGCCGAACAAGGTGATTACGAACGGCGTCACGGGCCTGAGCGTGGATGAGATTTCTGTCACCAGCGGCACGGTCAAGACAGGCGACTTCAAGGCGAAGAAACTCACGCTCACAGGTAACAGCAGCATCGTTGGCATCAACGATGCTACGCCGATCATCAGCGCCGATACGGTCGATGTCAGTGATGTCTCGAAGCTCAGCGGTGTTGTACTCAAGGGCGCTTCCGGTGATACGGTTACGGTCACGAAAAATGGCGGTGACCTGACGGCTGAGGAGTTCGCTACGGTACGTAAGTCCGTCGATCCGTCTGCCAAGGTAACGGCCAAGGTCGATGGCAAGATGGTAACGGAGTCCGGCCTCAACGGTGTCAAGACGCCGGCAGCAGACGCGGAGAAAAAAGAGCTGGCTGCCATCGAGAAGGCCGCTGCCGATCCGTTCGCTAATGCTCTGCCGTCCGCCAGCGAGATCGATACGAAGGTTGCCGCTTGGGCAGCTGATGCAAAGGCAGCTGGCGAGGACTTCGACACGGCCAAAGCTAAGCAGGAACTGCGCAATGCCGTCGTTCAGGCAGCGAAACCGCTCGCCGCTGCTTCCCTTACGGGTGCACGCTCTGGCATGGTTCTCAGCGAGCTCGCTACGCAGAGTGTAACGGATCGTACGAGCGATCTGCGCGACGGCGCTCCGGCCTCCGCTGTGGCCAACAAGGCTGGCGAGGAGTCGGTGTGGTTCTCCGTGAAGCATTCCGATATGGATGTGGATGACAGCAATGACTATGGCAAGTCCAAAGTCAAACTGACGGCCTACACGCTCGGCTATGATATGCAGACGAGCCCGGAGGACTTCTTCGGCGTATACATCGGCTCCACGACGGGTCATGCGGACTTCAATGCGCGCGTGAGCGGCCAGATCGATGTCAAGGATGCTGTCCATGGCGGTGTCTATGGCACGCATCTGCTGGGCAATGGCCAGTACCTCGACTATCAGCTCGGCGGCAGCACCTTCGACAATAAATATCGTGGCAAGAAGTGGAGCACGAACACGCACGGCGTGATGTTCGGCTATGGCCTGAAGACGAAGTCCTCTGACCAGCTCACGGTGAACCCGTACATCCGCTTCAAGTATGATCACATCAGCGTAGGTGATGCTGAGTTTGCCAATAAGGTTACCTCCGACGCGGTGAATGCATGGTCCACGAAGCTCGGTGTGAACTTCCAGTACACGAGCGGTCTCTATGCAGGCTTGGCCTACAGCCGCGGCCTGTCCGGCAGCTACGACACCTATGTGAACGGCGTCGCGATGCCGACGAGCGACTTCGACGCGAACGTGTTCTACCTGAACCTCGGCTATCGCGGCTGGATCAGCCCGACGACGGAGTTCAACGTCAACGCAGAGAAGACGTTCTGCGACTACGACGGCTGGTCCGCTCTCGGTCGCTTCGATTTCCACTTCTAATTTCATAGATTGTTCCCTGTGGATTTTCCTTAGCAAGAGGGATGCTGCACGTTGGCGCGGCATCCCTTTTGTGCTATATTGAAACGGGTGATAATGATGAAATACATGGGGCTGATGGCAAGGGCGTTTCTTTGTTGCTTATGTTTGACTGTGGGGCTGCAGCATCGACTTTTTGCCGCAGGGCAGCCAGCGGGGTATGAGCTGGCGTTGCGGCGGGAATTCGGGGCGGTGGCGCTGTCACCTGCGGAGCAGGAGACGGAGGCGGCGCTGCGGGCGCAGGTGACGGCGCTGGCCGAGGCGGCGGGAGTGCCGCAGCCGCTGGTGATCCTGGCGCTGCGGGAGCAGGTGAATGCCTACGCTCTGCCAGGGGCGGTGGTGATGACGCGCGGCATGACGGCGCTCATCACGGCACCTGCGGAGCGCGCTACGCTGCTCGCACACGAGATCGGCCATCTAGTGCTGGGGCATCCGGAGCTCGCCATGCGGCGCAGCCGCCACTCGCAGTATTTCCTGCAGCGCATGCGCCGTGCCGCGCGCAGGCAGGACACGCAGGAGGCCGCACGCCTCTATGTGCAGGCGGCCTGCAGCGGCGAGATCGGCCTCGCCGAGGAGCGCGCCGCCGACATCTGGGCGGCCAATCTCCTGCGTAGTCAGGGGTACAAGGGTACTGCCACGGTATGGCAGCATCTGCAGCAGGCGGGTATCCACAGCGGTGCGAACCATCCAGAATATCAGGAGCGGATCCGCATTTTTCAACCTTGAGATTTTGCCCCGCTGATTTTCTCCTGCGGTCATATCGTCGTGTATGCATTGGTACGTAATGCTAACGAACACCTTTTCGGGTGTACCCTCGGCTGTCATTTCGTGCTACAATAGGAAGGTATATTGGAATAAAGAGAGGGCAGGCTTATGTGGGTTTACTTTCTGCTGGCGGTTATTGCCGGCCTGTTGATCCTGCTGCATCACTATATGCCGCGCAAGAAGATCTTCTGGGGCTTTATGGCTGTGCTGGTGCTCGCGGGGGCGGCCTCGTGGCATTGGGCACCGCGGCCGGCACCTGAGCCGCAGCCGCTGACGGCGGAGGAGCGGGACAGCATCAACGCGCAGCAACAGCTTTTTGCGGATTGGTACGCGGACTACCAGCGCGACGTCGAGCGGCTCGACCATAACTGGCGCCGCTACCATGACGTATTGGAGAATTTCAAGGAGGACAACATCAGCATCCAGACGGCCTACGTGCGGCTCACGCAGCTGGAGAAGGACAGCGGGGAGCTCAGGCAGCGCATCGCGCAGCACAAGCCGCCGCGCGAGCTCAGCGACGCGAACTATGACCTCGTGACGGGCATCTATGACAAGACGAACGCCTATGCAGAGGCACAGTACCGCACGATCGCGCTCTCCAAGGCGGCGGCGGACCCCGCCCATCTGCATAGCAAGGAGCAGGAGGAGCAGAGCCGCACGCTGCAGTCCATCATGAACCGCGAGATGCCCGCGGGACTCTTTATCGCGGATGAAGTCGGTGCTTTGCGGGACAACTTAACGATCCCGCAGGATGACGCTGACGCACAGGATGTACAAGATACGAACAGGTGATATTTTTGCAGACGAGAAAATTCTTTCATACCTTTTGGTCACTCTTCAAGGGCTACTGGAACTCGGAGCACAAATGGCGCGCCCGCGGCCTGCTGGCCGTCGTCATCGCGCTGAACTTCGCGGCCGTGTATCTGCTCGTGCAGATCAACAGCTGGTACAACGTGTTCTACAACGCACTGCAGAACTACGATAAGGGGAGCTTCTGGCCGCTCGTGGGCCAGTTCACGGCGCTGGCCTTCATCTATATCATCATTGCGGTCTACGCCATTTACCTGCGTCAGATGCTGCAGATCAAATGGCGCGTCTGGATGACGGACCAGTACCTCGGCCGCTGGCTGCGGGGGCAGACCTACTACCGCCTGCAGGTGCTCGGCAGTGACACGGATAACCCGGATCAGCGTATCAGTGAGGATATCAACCAGTTCGTGAACCTCTCGCTGCAGCTGCTCGTGGGCTTCCTGAAGCAACTCACGACGCTCGGCGCCTTCAGCGTCGTGCTCTGGAACCTCTCGGGGGCCTTCACGGTGCCTATCGGCAGCCATGAGTTTGTAATCTACGGCTACATGTTCTGGTTCTCGCTCGCATACTCCATCATCGGCACGGTACTCGCGCATCTCGTGGGCCGCAAGCTCATCCGTCTCGACTTCGACCAGCAGCGCTACGAGGCCGATTTCCGTTTCAACATGATGCGCGTGCGGGAGAACAGCGAGAGCATCGCCTTCTATCGCGGCGAGGTGCCGGAGCGGCGTGGCTTCCAGCAGCGCTTTGCCCAGGTCGTGCAGAACTTCTGGCAGCTCATGCGCCGGACGAAACTCCTGAACTTCTACGTCAACGGCTACGGTCAGCTCGCCATCATCGTGCCGCTGGTGCTCGCCGCGCCAAACTACTTCAGCGGCGCCATGGCCCTGGGCGGCCTCATGCAGACCGTCTCGGCCTTTGGTCGCGTGCAGGACGCACTCTCCTATTTCGTCGATTCCTACGATACCATCGCACAGCTGGCCGCTGTCATCCATCGACTCGCGGGCTTCACGGAGCATATGGAGCAGGTGGGCGAGGTCGAGAACGGCGTGCAGCATGAGGAAGAGGCCACGGCGGAGCTCGCGCTCACGGATCTCTCCGTGGCCCTGCCCGATGGCCGCACGCTGCTCACGGATCTCTCCGTGGCGCTGCCCGCAGGCAGCCGCGTGCTCGTGACGGGCGCTTCGGGCTGTGGCAAGAGCACGCTCCTGCGCACGCTCGCGGGTATCTGGCCCTTCGGCAAGGGGCGCGTCACGCTGCCGCAGGGGAGCCGCGTGCTTTTCCTGCCCCAGCGGCCCTACCTGCCGCTCGGCAGCCTGCGCGGCGTGCTGAACTATCCGCAGGCGGCGGGCAGCACGGATGAGGCGCTCGTGGCCGCGCTGGAGGCCGTGGGCCTGCCACAGCTTGCGCAGGCGCTCGACCGCGTGGATGATTGGAGCCGGATCCTCTCCCTCGGCGAGCAGCAGCGCCTGGCCTTCGCCCGCGTGCTGCTCGTGCGCCCGCAGTGGCTCTTCCTCGATGAGGCCACCTCGGCCCTCGATGAGCCGCGCGAGCAGGCGATGTACGAGCTCTTGCGCCGCGAGCTGCCGGACATGAGCATCGTGAGCGTCGGCCACCGCTCCACGCTCTTCGCCCAGCACACGCAGGAACTGCATCTCGACGGCAAGGGCAGCTGGCAGCTGCGCCCCGTGACGGCTGCGGATTGAAGCCAATAGCATAAGGATATACGATGATACACCTCCGTTAGCCGAGAGGTGTATTTTTTTGCCCGTTTGCAGGTCTATTTGAAGAAATATAGGATGATCTGCTTTTGCCCCCCAACAAAACAAAGAAAATAACAGAAAATACTTGTAAATTTATGTCTGATATTGTATGATAAGACTACAAGATAAAACATATTCAAAGAAAAACACACAATTACGACCGAAAAAAGAGACAGAAAAGGTGACAGGCATGTCAGAGAAAAAATACTACTTAGCCATCGACATCGGCGCTTCGAGCGGCCGCCACATCCTGGGCTGGCTCGAGAACGGTAAGATCCGCCTGGAGGAAATTTACCGTTTCGAGAACAAGCTCGTGAAGCGGAACGGCCACCTCTGCTGGGACATGGATCATCTCTTCCACGAGGTTGTGGCGGGCATGAAGGAGTGCAAGCGTCTGGATCGCATCCCGTATAGCATGGGCATCGACACCTGGGGCGTCGACTTCGTGCTGCTCGATGCGGGCGGCAGCGTGCTCGGCAACACGGTGGCCTACCGCGACAGCCGCACGCAGGGCATGGACGAGGAGGTCTACAAGGTCATCCCTGAGGCGGAGCTCTACCACCGCAACGGTATCCAGAAACAGCTCTTCAACTCCATCTACCAGCTCATGGCCATCAAAAAAGAGACGCCAGAGGTGCTGGAGCGGGCGAGCCGCTTCCTCATGGTGCCGGAGTACCTGAACTACCTGCTCACGGGCGAGCAGAAGAATGAGTATACCAATGCGACGACGGCGCAGCTGGTCAATGCAGAGACACAGGACTGGGACTACGAGCTGATGAAAAAGCTGGGCATCCCCACGGAAATCTTCGGCGCGCTCAATATGCCGAAGACGGTGGTCGGCCCGCTGACGGAGGCCATCGCGGCGCGCGTGGGCTTCCAGACGACGGTGGTGCTGCCCGCCACTCACGATACGGGCTCGGCGGTCATGGCCGTGCCGACGACGTCGGACGACAGCATCTACCTGAGCTCTGGTACCTGGTCGCTCATGGGCATCGAGCGGTTGATTCCAGACTGCACCGAAGAGAGCCGCAAACATAACTTCACCAACGAGGGCGGCTATCATCACCGTTACCGCTACCTGAAGAACATCATGGGCCTTTGGATGATGCAGAATCTGCGCCGCGAGTTCCGCCATAAGTACACCTTCGAGGAGCTCTACCAGCTGGCCTACATTGCCCGCTACTTCACCTCGACAGTCAACGTCAATGATTCGTGCTTTCTCGCACCGGACAGCATGCGCCAGGCGCTCAAAGATTACTGCGCGCGCACGAACCAGGAAGTGCCGGAGACCGAGGGCGAGCTGCTCTATTGCGTCTACCGCAGCCTCGCGAAATGCTACGCCGAGACGGTGGCGGAGATCGAGGAGGTCACGGGCCGCACCTACGACACAATTCATGTCGTTGGCGGCGGCTGCCAGGATAAGTTCCTCAACAACCTGCTCGCCAAGGCCACAGCCAAGAAAGTCTTCGCTGGCCCCGTCGAGGCCACGGCCATCGGCAACCTCATGGCGCAGATGCTGTGCGACGAGGTCTTCGCCGACCTGAACGAGGCGCGCCGCGCGGTGGCCAAATCCTTTGATGTCAAACAGGTTGAAGAGATCAAATACTGAACTGCCTGCCTGTTAACACCATAACTAAACAAAGTTACCATTCATTTTATGGAGGGAATCAATATGTCAAACTTCACGGATGCCAAAGAGCAGTATGCAGCGCTGGGGGTCGATGTCGACAAAGCACTGGAGACGCTGAAAAAGGTGCGCATCTCCATGCATTGCTGGCAGGGAGATGATGTCCTCGGCTTCGATTCCGACTCGCTGTCGGGCGGCATCGCCACGACGGGCAACTATCCGGGCCGTGCACGCAACCCGGAGGAGCTCATGGCCGACATCAAGAAGGCCTACAGCCTCATCCCGGGCAAGCATAAGCTGAACCTGCACGCTTCGTATCGCATCACGGACGAGAAAGTCGACCGCGACAAGATTGAGCCGAAACATTTCCAGGCCTGGGTCGACTTCGCGAAGGAGGAGGGTATCGGCCTCGACTTCAACCCGACGTTCTTCTCCCATCCGAAAGCGTCCGATAACATGACGCTCTCCCATCCGGACAAGGCCGTGCGTGACTTCTGGATTGAGCATGGCAAGGCCAGCCGCAAGATTGCCGATTACTTCGGCGAGCAGCTCGGCATCACCTGCCTCGACAACGTCTGGATTCCGGACGGCACGAAGGATGTGCCGGCGGACCGCCTCGGGCCCCGCATGCGCCTGAAGGATTCGCTGGACCAGATTTTCGCCGTGAAATACAACCCGGAGCATGTGAAAGATGCCATCGAGGGCAAGGTATTCGGCATCGGCGTCGAGTCCTATACGGTGGGTTCTCACGAGTTCTATATGAACTACGCGTCCAAGAACGGCCTCATGTGCCTGCTCGACACGGGCCACTATCATCCGACGGAGGTCGTCTCCGACAAGATTTCCTCCATGCTGCTCTTTAACGACAACCTGGCGTTGCATGTCTCCCGCCCGGTGCGCTGGGACAGCGACCATGTGATCAAGCTGTCGGACGAGCTCAAGGAAATCGCCGAGGAGCTCGTACGCTGCAACGGCCTTGACCGCACATTCATTGCGCTCGACTTCTTCGATGCCTCCATCAACCGCATCGCGGCCTGGGTCGTCGGCATGCGCAACATGCAGAAAGCCCTGCTCTATGCGCTGCTGACGCCGAACAAGGCCCTGAAGGAGAAACAGGATGCGTTCCAGTTCACGGATGTGCTCGTTGGCCTCGAGGAGCAGAAGACGCTGCCCTTCGGCGAGGTCTGGGCGGAGTTCTGCCGCCGCGAGAATGCACCGCAGGACCGCGAGTGGTTCCAGGACGTTAAGCAGTATGAGCAGGACGTGCTTTTTAAGAGAAACTGAGGCGCGCGGCGCTGAGATAAAGAGGTAAGGATCATGGATATCAGGAACGCAAAATTCATGGAAAGTTTCAAGCGCCTTACGGCGGATGCTTTCGCCAAGGGCTGGCATGAGCGCAACGGCGGCAACCTGTCCTACCGCATTCCGCAGGAGGAGATCGAGCAGGTGAAATACTCCCTGCACGAGGTCCAGGAGTGGCAGCCCATCGGCAACACGGTGCCGGGCCTCGCGGGCGAGTATTTCCTCGTCACGGGCAGCGGCAAGTACATGCGCAACGTCGCGCTGGCGCCGGAGGAGAACACGACGGTCATCCAGATCGACGAGAAGGGCGAGAACTACGGCATCGTCTGGGGCCTCGTGAACGGCGGCCGCCCGACGTCCGAGCTGCCGACGCATCTCGCGGCGCACGAGCTGAAGAAAAAGATGACCGACGGCAGGAATCGCATCATCTACCATGCCCATCCGACGAACCTCATCGCGCTGACCTTTGTGCTGCCGCTGAAAGACAAGGAGTTCACGCGCGAGCTCTGGGAGATGGCCACGGAAGACCCCGTCATTTTCCCCGAGGGCATCGGTGTCGTGCCCTGGATGGTGCCGGGCGGCAAGGAGATCGCCGACGCCTCCGTCAAGCTCATGGAGAAATACCGCGTCATCGTCTGGGCGCATCATGGCCTGTTCGTCTGCGGCGATGACTTCGACGAAGCCTTCGGCCTCATGGACACGGTGGAGAAGGCCGCCGAAATCTGCGTCAAGGTGCTCTCGATGGGCGGCAAGAAGCAGACGATACCGCGCGAAGGCTTCATCCAGCTCGCGAAGGATTTTCACATCGATTTGAATACGGAACTGTTGGACTGAGTGACTGGAGAAGGAAGCGCATCACCATGGAACGTTTTGCCTGGAAGGCCGTCGTCAAGGATGGTAAGTTGGAAGAATACAAGTATCGTCATGCTCATATCTGGCCCGAAATGAAGCAGGTGCTCAAGGAAGCTGGCATCGCGAACTACACGATTTGGAATGTGGGCAATGAGCTCTTCGGCTACTTCGAGTGTGAGAAAGGTGTGGCCTACGCCGAGAAATACCAGGCCGAGAGCCCGGTCGTCGACAAGTGGAACGAGTACATGAAGGACGTCATGGTCATGGAAATGGACCCCGAGACCGGCGCCCAGCCGAAGATGCAGCAGGTCTTCTTCCTGCCGTAAGGGCAGGGTATAGAAACTAGTTTCTATACCCTAAGAAGGACCTTAACTTCATGGATGTCGAGCTGCGTGGCCGCTATGAGTTTGCACCGAAGTGGAATGCGCGTTTCATGCTTGAAATGATGCGCAACTTCAGCGGCAACAGCCTGATGAAGGATGGCGAAGGTTCGATCAAGGAATTCAGCTTTGACGGTCCGATGAAACTGGGCAGCACGCAGGGCAAGTTCTATCTCGGCCGTTACAAGTACAAGCCAGTTCTCGGCTATGTTACGAAGGCTTATTTCCAGGGCGCGCGGTACAACTTTAAGACGGGCCACAAGAATCGCCTGAATACTGAGATTGCCTGGGGTAAATTCTCCAGCAAATACGAGCCAGAGACGGATAAGATCGTCAATGGCGATTCCAGCGTATCGTGGCTCTATAGCCCGGCTTCCATCAACACGGCAATCCTGAATCTGTCGTATCCGTTGGATCGTAAGACTAAATTGTACGGCGGTGCGTACTGGCTCTACACGGATCGTAAGGATTACCATGGAACGCAGATTTTCGAGCTTGCCGGCCAGCATCAGCATAATAAGGAATTCAAGAGCTATTTCGATGTGGCACGCAGCAATGCAGATTCCGACCGTATGCTCTACTACTATGGCCTGAAATATCATAACGACAGCATTCAGCAGCCCAAGAGCTGGAGTTGGATGTTGCAATACGCATGGCATGAAGCGAAATCGACCATCAACTCGGATTTGGACATCAAGAACTATGGTATTTCTGGTGCAGGGCCAACGTATCGTACGGGCACGCAAGGCGGCATTAAATATAATAAAAATGATAATGGTGCCAAAGGTTTTGCGCTTATCTACAAATACGTGCCGCTGCGCAATTCCTGCATGGTCTTCCGTTACCAGTACTATCGCCCCATCAACCACTATGGCAATAAGTACAATCGGTACAGTTCCCAGTTCCGCGCGGAGTGGGATGTATTCTTCAAATAAGAGCAGAAGGGTGGCAGCATAATGAAGACACAGAAGAATTTGGCGAAGGCCACGCTGTTGGCCTTTGCCGCCGCCCTGGCTTTTGGCCTGACGCCAGCTGAGGCAGCGAATATTGCCAAGGTAGACGGGCAGAACGTTACGCTCGATAACGGCGTAATCGAAATTCACCTCATCAAGAATGGCACCGCCACATATGTCTCGAAGAATCACGGACCAAACCTCGTGGAGAACGTCATCAAGCGCAAGCTCTCGTTCTACTGCGACTACCATCCGGCGGGACAGAAGGATTTGCCTTTTCTTTCCGACGAGGTGAAGGTCTACAAGAATGACGAGAATGAAGCGCATATTGCCTACATCGACACGAAGAGCCCGCTGGCTATCGAGTATCATTATCGCATGACAAAGGGGGATAGCGGTCTTTACTCCTATGTCGTGGCGCGTAACAATACGGGCAAAACATACAAGGTCGGCGAGTTGCGCACGGTCTATCGCATCGATATGGATAAGCTGCCCTACGCCTATAACAGCGAGCGGCAGGGAATGATGCCATCATCGGATCATATGAAGGCGTTCAAGCGCCTGCAAGATGAGACCTATGATATGGACGATGGTTATAAGTATACGAATGGCACAGTCTATTCCAAATACGACTACTGCGGCTACCTGAAGGATAACCCGCTCTGGGGCACCTATGGCAACGGCAAGGGGTTCTGGTTTATCCCCGTCAGCAATGAGAGCTATTCCGGCGGCCCGATGAAGCAGGAACTGCTCGTGCACTACGACGGTATCATCCTGAACTACCTGACCAGTGCCCATTTCGGCACCAGTGTGTTCCCCATCCCGAAGGATTGGCAGAAGATGTACGGCCCATGGTATCTTTATATCAACGATGGCCCATCTGATGAAGCCGTGATCTTCGACGCCCGGCGTCGTGCGGCGGCCGAGCAGGGCAAGTCTCCCTATGCGTGGGTGAATGAGCCCGAGAGCCTCTACCCGCAGGTACGTGGCACGGTCAAGGGCACGCTGAAGCTCAGCAATGGCGGTATCGTGGACCGGGCACAGGTCATCCTCGCCCGTCCGGGAGCAGACATCGTGCATGAGCGCGGCAGCTATATCTTCTATACGGATACGGACGGCCAAGGCAATTTTACGCTCGACAAGGTCCGTCCCGGTACCTATGAGCTCACAGCCTATATGCAGGGCGGTTATAGCGGCGACGTGACGACGGAGTGCAAGAAGGGAGCTGTCAAGGTTGAGGCTGGCAAGACGACGGATCTCGGCACGGTCGCCTGGCAGGTGCCGCAGCGCCAGACCATCTGGCAGCTGGGCACGGCCGACCGCAAGGCTTCAGAGTTCAAGTATGGCGGAGAGCTGCGCAACTACAAGTGGTGGAAGCTCCTGCCGGAGACGGACGTCAACTATACCATTGGCAAGTCTGTGGAAAGTCAGGACTGGTACTATGCGCAGGCCGGCCGCACGAAGTACAATATTCATTTCCAGCAGCCCAAGGTGAAGGCAAATACCTATCATCTGACGGTGGCCTTGGCCGGCTATTCCGACCAGGGACATGGCTCCTTCGACATCAAGCTGAACGGCAAGGCGCTGAAGCATTGCGACTATGCCAATGACCAGACCGTCTATCGTTCGGGTACGACGAGCGGCACGTATCATCAGGAGGATTTCGATATCCCGGCTGCGGATCTGAAGGCAGGGGACAATGTCGTGACCTTCGATGACCATGAAGGCCTGATCATGTACGATACGGTCGTCTTCTCGGCGGTAAAGTGAGGTGCATCGAAGATGAAGCAACGCTATGGTACTGCGGTGCTGACCACGCTGCTGGCCGGCTCCCTGTTGCTGGCGGGCAGCAGCCCGGCGCTAGCGAAGAGCATGTTGCATATGGATGGCGGCGAAGCCTCAATCGACAACGGCCGGTTCACCGTGAACCTACTGGAAAACGGCAGTGTCAGCTCGCTGTACGAGGATGGCAAGAATCTGACGCGCGACCGGGCCATCGACCGGCTGACGTTCTATCTCGACTATCATGCGGCGGGTAAGGGCTATCCCATGTTGCCCACGGAGATGAAGATACTGGAGAATACGAAGGACACGGTGCATCTGGCCTACATCGATAAGCAGGGCGTGTTGGCGCTGGAGTATCATTATCGCATCAAGCGCGGCGAAAACGGCATGTACTGCTATGTGGTGGCACGCAACAATACGGGAAAGCCGCTGCGCCTTAGCGAGCTGCGCACGGTCTATCGCATGGACCGCTCTATTTTCGACCATGGTTTCAGCGGCAGCCGTTCCGGCCTGTTGCCCCTGCAGTCGGTCATGCGCAAAGGCAAGAAGTTGCAGGATGAGACCTACGATATGGGGCAGGAGGGCTACAAGTACACGAACAGCCCGATTTACGAGAAGTACGATTACTCCAATTATTTGGACAAAGCCGGTGTCTGGGGGGCCTATGGCCACGGCTATGGCTTCTGGGTCGTGCCGCTGAGCAATGAGTATCATCCGGGCGGTCCGCTGAAGCAGGATCTGACCGTACATTACGATACAATCATCTGTAACTATCTTTCCAGTGCTCACTATGGTACGGGCGACTATCAGGCCCCTGCGGACTGGCAGAAGTTCTATGGCCCATGGTATGTCTACATCAATAAGGGCAGCGAGCAGCAGGTGCTGGCCGATGCACAAAAGGTGGCTCAGGTCAAGAAAGCCGAGTGGCCCTGCCAGTGGGTCAGGGATACCATGTATCCGACGCAGCGCGGTGCGGTGACGGGCACGTTGCAGCTGGGACAAAAACCAGCGTCCAAAGCCCAGGTCATCCTCGCGGCGCCGGGCTATGACATCATCCATGACCGCAGTGGTTACGTGTTCTCGGCTGAGACCGATGCGCAAGGGCACTTCACCGTGCCCGCCGTGCGTCCGGGCGAGTATACGCTGCAGGCCTATATGCAGGGCGGCAGCGTGACCGATACCTTTGTGAGCCAGCCTTTCATGGTGGGCGACAAGGGTGCAGACCTCAGGACGCTCCAGTGGCAGGTGCCGACGCAGCAGGTGCTCTGGCAGATTGGCACGGCCGACCACCGGGCGAACGAGTTCGTCTATGGCGGTGCCGAGCGCAACTACATCTGGATGACGAAGGTGCCGGAGAATCTCACCTATACCGTCGGCCAGAGCAGGGCGGACAGGGACTGGTACTATGCCCAGACGAAGCCGGGCGACTGGAATATCGACTTCCAGCTGACGGCGGCGCAGCAGGCCAAAGGCGGCGAGCTGCAGCTGGCCCTTGCGGGCTATTCCACAGGCATGGGCAAGAAATTCAAGAATGCTCACGCCGAGCTCCTGCTCAACGGGCAGAAGTTACAGGACATCCAGTTCGAGAATGACCAGACTGTCTATCGCTGCGGCACGAGCAGCGGCACCTATCACCTCGTGAAAGTACCGCTTTCGGCCGCACAGCTCAAGGCGGGCGAGAACAAGCTCACCATCCACAATCAGGGTGCATCTCTCCTCTACGACACGATCCTGATGGTGCAGAAAAAATAAAACCAAAGTCTTTTCCTTTGACTCCCTTTTACCTTGCATAAAAAGACGCAGTCCCTGAGCGGCGAATTGCTGCTCAGGGGCTGCGTCTTTGTTCGTGGTGTCTTTGCTGGTCAGGCAGGAGGCGGATGGCGCTCAGACAATGAGCTTGATGTTGTGCTCGTCGAGGTAGGTCTGCCAGTCCTGGCTCGGCATGAGGTCGGTGACGATGCAGGAGAGGTCGCTGATGGCGCCACAGCGCACGAAGGCCGTGCGGCCGAACTTCGTGTGGTCGGCGAGCAGGATGGACTGCTTGGCCTGCTGCATCATGAGCTGCTTGATGCGGCTCTCGCTGTCATTGGACTCCATGAGGCCTTTCTCGAGGTCGAGCCCCTTGCAGCTGATGAGGGCGTAATCGACGTAGTAGCGGTGCAGGCAGTCGGTGGTCATGGCTCCCGTGAGCGCATAGGAGTTCGGGCGGATGGTGCCGCCTGTGCAGATCATGGTGAAGGAGCTGCTGCTGCCCGCGTAGGCGGCCATGAGCTGCACGGAGTTCGTGATGACCGTGAGGCGGCGGTGCTGGTCCTTCAGGCGCTGCAGCAGCAGCTCGCAGGTCGTGCTGGAGTCGACCATGATGGTGTCGCCGTCGTGGATGAGGCTCTGCGCCTTGCTGGCGATGATATTTTTGCTCTCGTTGTTGATGTTCGTGCGGCGGATGTAGGGGACTTCCTCGTTTGTGTGCTCCGCGATGATGGCACCGCCATAGCTGCGCCGCAGCAGGTCCTGCGCCTCCAGCTTCTCGAGATCGCGGCGAATCGTCTCCTCCGTGACCTGGAAGAGCTTTGCCAGCTCCGAGACGTATACCTTGCGTTCCCGGGTGAGCTTCTGCATGATCTGCTGCCGTCGTTCTACGCCTAGCATCGTGTACCACTCCTTTTCTTATCTGTATTGCACTGCGTTCTTGCACGTAAATTCACATGGACATTTGGTGTGTTACACTTTTTGTGTGGTTTTCTTTATTATAGATGGAAATGAACATTTATTCAAGAGATGACGGTGATTATCAAAGATAAAAAAAGATGGTTTTGGCCGGATCGGCATGGAAAAAGCTTGTCATGGGACAGGAGCTGTGTTATACTATAGCTAACATATGAACAGATAATCATACATTTAAGAGGAGATTATCGCATGAATCGGGAACAGAAGGAAAAATTTATCCGTATCCTGCTGGCAGCCGTGCTGCTGCTCGTCATCGGCCAGTTGCCGCTGCATGGTGTGCCGCGCCTCCTGGCCTATCTCGTACCGTATCTGCTCGTGGGCTATGGCGTGCTGCGGGAGGCGGCGGAAGGGCTCATGAAGCGGGAACCCTTTGATGAAAACCTGCTCATGGCCGTGGCAACCCTCGGCGCGCTGGTGCTGGCCATCTATGAGGACGGCGACTACAATGAGGCCATCGCGGTCATGCTCTTCTATCAGGTGGGGGAGCTGTTCGAGTCCTATGCTGTGGGCAAGAGCCGTCGCGACATCACAAGCCTCATGGATATCCGCCCTGACTACGCCAATATCGAGCGGGAGGGCAGGCTCGTGCAGGTCGCGCCCGCTGAAGTGGCGGTCGGTACGACCATCGTCGTGCAACCGGGCGAGAAGGTGCCTATTGATGGCGTCATCACGGAGGGCATGTCGCAGCTCGATACCGTGGCGCTTACGGGCGAGAGCGTGCCGCGCACGGTGCATGCAGGGGATGAGGCGCTGAGCGGCTGCATCAATACGAGCGGCTTGCTGCGCATCCGCACGTCGAAGGCCTTCGGCGAGTCCACGGCCTCGAAAATCCTGCAGCTCGTAGAGGCGGCCGGCTCGCGCAAGGCGCAGGCGGAGAACTTCATCACCCGTTTTGCCCGTATCTATACGCCGGTGGTCGTCTACGCGGCCATCGCGCTGGCTATTCTGCCACCGCTCGTGCGCATGGGGATTCTGGGCGCGCCCGCTGAGTGGGGCACATGGATCTACCGTGCGCTGACCTTCCTAGTGATCAGCTGCCCCTGTGCCCTCGTCATCAGCATCCCGCTCTCGTTCTTCGCAGGGCTCGGCGGTGCGAGCCGTCAGGGCGTGCTCATCAAGGGTGCGAACTATCTCGAAATGCTGGCCCATACGGATACCTTCGTCTTCGATAAGACGGGCACGCTGACCAAGGGTGTGTTTCAGGTCACGGATCTGCATCCGGAGATGATTGAGGAAAGGGAACTGCTGCATCTCGCCGCCCATGTCGAGCGTTTCTCCAGGCACCCGATTGCGCTCTCGCTCAAGCAGGCCTTCGCCCATGAGAACGACGGCTGCGAGGTCAGCGAAGTGCAGGAAATCGCCGGTCAGGGCGTTACGGCTCTCGTCAACGGCCATCGCGTGGCCGTGGGCAATGCGAAGCTCATGGAGGCCATGGGCGCGCAGTGGCATCCCTGCGAGAAGAAGGGCACCATCGTGCACGTGGCCATGGATGGCAGCTATATCGGCCATATCGTGATCGCGGACGTGGTCAAGGAGCATGCGGCGGAGGCTATCGCGGCCCTGCACCGGGGCGGGGCGCGCCGCACGGTCATGCTCACGGGCGACAGCCGCGAGGCGGCGGAGGATGTGGCCGCACAGCTGGGCATCGATACGGTCTGCAGCGAGCTGCTGCCCGCCGATAAGGTGGCCAAGGTCGAAGAAATACTGGCAGAGCAGGAAGCGGGCGGCAGGCACAAGCTCGCTTTCGTGGGCGATGGCATCAACGACGCCCCCGTGCTCGCGCGTGCCGACGTCGGCGTGGCCATGGGCGCTATGGGCTCCGATGCGGCCATTGAGGCGGCGGACGTCGTGCTCATGGACGATGACCCCGCGAAACTGCCTGTGGCCCGGCGCATCGCGCGCAAGACCATGCGCATCGTGAATCAGAACATCTGGGGCTCCATCGGTATCAAAGTGCTGGTACTGGTGTTGAGCGCCGTAGGCCTTGCGAACATGTGGGCCGCCATCTTTGCTGATGTCGGTGTCATGGTCATCGCCGTGCTCAACGCAATGCGTGCGCTGCTTAGCGGCGGTCAGTTGCCGGCAAAGGGATGATAGCCCCGCTGCGGGTCAGATTTTCAGGGAGGATTTTCCCTTGTTTTTATGCGGGAAGGCGGTGGCTTTTCCGCATTTTTTAAACGAAACCTCCTTTCTTTTTCCAGTTGGAATGACTAGAATAGAGATAGAAAGAATGGCAGACTATCCTTCAGAAAGGATGATGAGATATGAGTATCATGCTTAACAGCGTCAATCAGTCCCTGCATACGTATCGCAATAACAGTACGGCGTCCAGCGACAGTATCCGAAAAATAGCTTCCGGCTCGAAATACCCGGGTGCGGCCTACGGCCCCGCCAGCTATGCGATTCTCCAGCGCACCTATTCCCGCATCGGGGCGGTGCAGCAGGCCAATGCCAATGCGCAGAACAGCAACGCCATGCTCTCCACGGCGGCTGCGGCGGCCGGCAATACGGTGGATATGCTCTCGAGCCTGCGCTCCAACATCCTGGAGGCCGCCAACGGCACGAATGCGGGCAGTGACCTCTCGGCCCTGCAGAAGAGTGTCGACCAGACCATCGCGGGCCTCGATGACAATGTCGCCTCGGCGACCTACAATGGCATGCGTCTGCTCGACGGCAGCAAGACCACGACGGTGCAGAGTGTCGACGGCTACACGAATATCCAGCTCGGCGACCTCACGTCCCAGGGCCTCGGTCTCACGGACAATAGCGGCAAGAGCACGATCAACCTGACGGACACGAGCTCCCTCGGCGATGCGCTGGACAAGGTGGACAGCGCGCTGAACAAGGCACTCGATCAGGCCACGACGCTCGGCGCAGCCCAGCAGGGCCTCAACTATCAGTCGGCGAACCTCACGACGCAGCAGGAGAACCTCCTGGCCTCGGCGAGCACGGACGGCGATACGGACATCGCGGCGGAAGCCACAAAGAAAGCTACGTCGGATACGCTCGGCCAGACGGCGCTCTGGGCTATCAAGCAGGGGTTGCAGAACTTCAACCAGCAGACGATGGGCGCACTGGGCGGCATCAACAACCACAGCCGCGGCGCTGCACTGAAGATGCTGATGTAAGTGTCCCGCAAAACAGGATAAAAAGGCACGTCACTGGCGAATCGTTTCGCTGGTGACGTGCTTTTTGCGTTGCGGGAAATGCTCAGGTGCGATGTTCGCGGTAGGCCTGCGGTGTGCAGTGGTAGCGGCGGCGGAAGGCGCGGCTGAAGGTGGAGTAGTCGCGGAAACCGCAGAGCGCGCTGATGGCCGTGATGGGCTGCTCGCTTTGGCCGAGCAGGTCGGCGGCGCGCAGCAGGCGCTTGTCCTGCACGTACTGGTGCAGGCTGTAGCCCGTTTCGGCCTTGAACTTATGCATGAGGTAGGAGGTGCTGAGGTAGCTGGCCCTCGCGATGCTGGTCACGCTGAGGTCCTCGCCGAGGTGGGCCGCGATGTACTCGAGCACCTGCTGGATTTTCGCGTCGCTGTGCTTCGCGGCGAGGTCGGCCAGCTCGTGGCCCTGCAGCGAGCGGTTGATGAGGATGAGGAACTCGACGAAGAGAATCTGCGTGTAGAGGTCGTTGGCGAAGCCATCCTCCTGTGCGGTGCGGGCGAGCTTGTCGATGTGAAAGAGCAGGTCGTGACTGCGCTCGGCGGCCTGATGACGCACGCTGGCCCCCCGGGTGAAGCAGGCGGCGAGGTCGGCGCCCCGCTTGTCCTCGGCCGACCAGTGCGCGAGGAAGGCGGGGGCGACGTAGATCACGATGCGCCCGTAGCCGCTGCCGTCGTAGTGGAAGACGGGACGGTGGATGGCGCCAGCGGGCACGAAGATGAGGTCGTGGGGCTGCAGGTGCCAGGTGCGGCCCTCGATGATGTAGTCCACGTTGCCATTGAGGAAAAAGATGATCTTGTGGAAGTCATGGTAGTGGAAGCTCACGGGCAGAGGGGCATCGTCCTGCAGGCGGAAGACGCGGTAACCGCCGTGCAGGTAGCCGCGCTTTAGCGACTGTTCGTAGTTTCCCATATAGACGTTGTAGGCGCGGTCCGTGGCCGCGCGCCGCCGTTGCTGTTCATCCATGTACTTTCCTCCTTTCCAAGGCGGTGTATCCGTCCATTCGTCCTTTGTTTGTTGCTACCACCATCATACAGCATTTTTTGCAATATGTTAAGCAGATTATGTTATTTTCTGCCCTGTACGTCCCTGCTATAATAAGCACAACGAGTTGAGAGAAGAGCGGGACGTGCAGGAAGCACGACAACGCAGTGGATAGCCCCGGCGGGCAGAAAGATGGTGACCGGCATGTTCAGCGCGAAGATTTACCACATGGAGCAGCAGGAAATTTTGGTCCTCGATGGCACGCAGGGATTCCTGCCGGGCACGGCCGCCATCCAGCGCATCTGCAGCCGCGGCCTCGGCGTTGGCCTGGACCGCGTGATCATCTTCACGGGCACGGAGCAGCATCCTTCCTTTCGCGCCTACACGACGGACGGCGTGGAGACGGCACTGACCTCCGCCGACATGCGCGTGCTCGCCCGCAGCCAGTACGATATTGAGGTGCGTTTCACGAACTATTTCGTCGGCGTGCTGCGCGAGCTCGATGCCGCTGCAGAGGAGCAGGCCACGGCCTGAAAACCGGATCAAACATAATAGGGGCGCCGCAGGGCGTCTTTTTTCATGCCCGTATAGCGTGACAGGTGGTATCGCTGTATAATGAAAAGCAGCAGGGACAGGTGATAAAAGGAAGGAGCATGGCTATGCCGAAGGTGACGCGGGAGGATATTCCCAACTGGTTCCAGAAAAAGACGAGTTTCGATGTCGATATCCAGGAGTTGCAGCGGGCGGCGGAGCTCGACCGCATCGCCTGTGCCGACGAGCCCATGAAGCTCATGCGAAAGCTCTGGGGCCTTGGGCCGCGCGAAATGGAGCGCCTCCTCGGCGCCCCCGCCCGCACCGTGGACCAGTGGTACGCCACGAAGACCTCACGCCCGCCCTCCTGGGTCATCCGCCTCGTCGTGGAAAAGGCCGCCCAGTGGCACGCAAAGCGTGTGGAAAAAGGAATATGAAGCATACGAAAAGGAAGCAGCCTCGCGGTGAAGCTGCTTCCTTTTTGCTATATGTGCTTATGCCTCGTAAGTCGGCAGGCGTTTTTTGATGAACTGGGTGTCGATGTTGCCCGTGCAGAACATCGGGTCGTTCAGGATGTGCTGGTGCAGCGAGATCGTCGTCTTGACGCCTTCAATGCGGAACTCGCTCAGCGCGCGGTTCATGATCTTGATCGCGTCGCCGCGGTTGCGGCCGTGCACGATGAGCTTCGCGATCATGGAGTCGTAGTAGGGCTGGATCGCGAGGCCGGCCGTCACGCCGCTGTCGAAACGTACGCGCGGGCCGCTCGGCTCATGCAGGAAGGAGATGTCGCCGGGGGAGGGCATGAAGTTATTGTCCGGATCCTCGGCATTGATGCGGCATTCGATGGCATGGCCCGTGAAGTGCACGTCCTTTTGCGTGAAGTCCAGCGGCTCGCCCGCGGCGATGCGAATCTGCGTGCGCACGAGATCGATGCCCGTGACCTCCTCGGTCACGCCGTGCTCCACCTGGATGCGCGGGTTGATCTCCATGAAGTAGAACTGGTTGTTCGAGAGGTCGAGCAGGAATTCGACAGTACCGATGTTGGAGTAGTGGACACTCTTGGCGGCCTTGATGCCCAGCTGACCGACGTACTCGCGCATCTCCGGCGTGAGGGCGACGGAAGGGGACTCCTCTAAGAGTTTCTGGTTGCGGCGCTGGATGGAGCACTCGCGCTCGCCGAGATGCAGCACTTCGCCGTAGTTGTCCGCGACAATCTGCACCTCGATATGGCGGGAGCGCTCGATGTAGTGCTCGAAGTAGTAGCGCACCTGCTTGACGTCGATGATTTCGAGGGCCTTTTTCAGCTCTGTCTCATCGTGGGCCACGAACATGCCCTTGCCGCCGCCGCCTGCGACCGGCTTCAGGATGACCGGGTAGGTGACCTCTTTGGCCTTGGCGATGGCGTCCTCGTTGTCCGTGAGCGGCGTGCTGCCCGGGGACATCGGGATGCCGGATGGTACCATGGAGGCGCGGGCAGCATCCTTGTCGCCGACGAGGCGGATGGTCTCGGGGTTCGGGCCGATCCAGGTGATGCCAGCCTCGGTCACGCTCTGGGCGAAGTCCGCATCCTCGGAGAGGAAGCCGTAGCCCGGATGGATGGCGTCGGCCTGGCAGCGATGGCTGCGTTGAGTACGTTCTCTTTGTTCAGGTAGCTGTCTGTCGCATCTTCGGCGCCGACGCGCACGGACATGTCGGCCAGCTGTACGTGCAGGGCATCGGCGTCGGCATCGGAGTAGATGGCGACGGTCTCAATGCCCAGTTCCTGGCAGGCACGGATGACACGCACGGCGATTTCGCCGCGGTTGGCAATCAGCACACGTTTAAACATCGTGTTATTCCTCCTAAAAAGGTATGTTCATTCTTATTTTCACGCTGAGAGCAGATTTTATTACCTGCTGCTAAATACCTGTAGCTAGAGTACCATCTTTTACAGGGAAAGTCAACTCATCCCCTCCCTGCAAAATGGCTGTATTCATGCTATAATGGGACAAAGTAAAGGAGGTGCGCCTAATGACGGATATGGTTGCGGAGAAGCTGAAGCTGCTGCCGGACTCGCCCGGCGTCTACATCATGAAGAACGCGCAGGGTAAGATCATCTACGTGGGCAAGGCTATCGTGCTGAAGAACCGCGTGCGGCAATATTTCCAGCACAACAAGCAGCATACGGCCAAGGTGCGGGCTATGGTCTCGCATATCGCGGACTTCGAGATCATCATGACGCACTCGGAGGTTGAGGCGCTGATTCTTGAGTGCAACCTCATCAAGAAGCACCGACCGCACTACAATATCGCGCTCAAGGACGACAAGAGCTATCCCTACGTCAAGGTCACGGTGCAGGAGGATTTCCCGCGCGTTTTCCTCACGCACCGCGTGCTGAAGGATGGCGCACGCTACTTCGGCCCCTACACGAACGTCACGGCCGTGCACCAGAGCCTGAAGCTGCTGCGGCGGCTGTTCCCGCTGCGCACGTGCAAGCGCCTGCAGGAGCGTCCCTGTCTCGAGTACCATATCCGTCGCTGCCTCGCGCCCTGCGTGGGCAAGGTGGATAAGGCGGAATACGACGCGATGATCCGCGCGGTGCTGCTCTTTCTGGAGGGGCGCACGGAGGACGTGGAGAAAGAACTGCGCTACCGCATGGAAAAGGCGGCGGAGGCGTATCACTTCGAGCTGGCGGCGCGCCTGCGCGACCAGCTGCTGGCTGTGCAGAAAGTGGCGGAGAAGCAGAACATCGTGACGGGTGCGGGCGACCAGGACGCCATCGGCATGGCACGGGACAACCTCGGCGTCTGCGTGCAGGTTTTCTTCATCCGCAGCGGCAAGATGCTCGGGCGCGAGCACTTCCTCCTGGGCGGTAGCGAGGACGAGTCCGATGCGGCCATCCTAACAGCTTTCCTGCAGCAGTATTACCACCGCGCGACCTTTGTGCCGCGGGAGGTGCTGCTGCCTCTGGAGCTGGCACCGGAGGATACGCAGCTCCTGGAGACCTTCCTCACGGAGAAAAAGCACGGCTCCAAGGTGCACCTGCTCTGTCCGCAGCGCGGCACGAAGAAGGACATCGTGGCCATGGCGGCGGGCAACGCGCAGAAATATCTCGCCGACGAGGCCGTGAAGATGCAGCAGGCCGACGCGCGTACTCTGGGCGCTGTCGAAGAGCTCGGTAAGTACCTCGGCCTCAGAAAGCCGCCCATGCGCATGGAGTGCTTCGATATCTCGCACAATCAGGGCTCGGAGACTGTGGCCTCCATGGTGGTTTTCGAGGGCGGCCTGCCGAAGAAGTCCGACTACCGCCGTTTCAAGCTGCATACGACGGAGGGCAAGCCCGACGACTTCCTCTCCATGCGCGAGGTCACGACGCGGCGCTACGTCGGCCTGCCGGAGGAGGAGCTGCCCGACCTCATCGTCATCGATGGCGGCAAGGGTCAGCTCTCCTCGGCCCTCGAAATCATTCGCGGCGCGGGCCATCACATGGACGTGCCGGTGGTGGGGCTCGCGAAGCAGTTCGAGCTCGTGTTCAAGGAGGGCGAGTCTGAGCCCGTGGTGCTGCCGCGCCACAGTCAGGCGCTCTATCTCATCCAGCGCATCCGCGATGAGGCGCACCGTTTCGCGATCACGTTCCATCGCAAGCTGCGTGGTAAGCGCAACCTCGTCTCGGTGCTCGACCATGTCGTGGGCATCGGGCCAAAGCGGCGGCAGGCGCTCTGGCAGCATTTCGGCACGCTGGCGAAGATGCAGGCGGCGAGCGTGGAGGAGCTGGCGGCCGCCCCCGGCATGAACCAGCCGGCAGCCGAGGCCGTCTATGAATATTTCCTGTCGCAAAAGGCCATCCGTGCGGGCAAGAAGGCGCAGGATTGAGTTTTTGCCCTGCCATATATAGAGAGAAAGCAGCAGAGGTGCTTTTCATGATAGATTTACATACACATTCCACGATATCCGATGGCAGCTTTACGCCGGCGGAGCTGGCGCAGCACGCCAAAGACCTGGGGATCCGGGCCTTTGCGCTTACGGACCACGACAACATGGCTGGCTGTGAGGAGGCCGCGGCGGCCGCGCAGAAGCTGGGCGTGGGCTTTATTGGTGGCATGGAGCTCACGGTCGAGTACATCGGCCATAAGCTGCACGTCGTTTGTCTCGGCTTCGACCCGGCGCATCCGTCCTTCCGGCTCATCTACCAGCGCGTGCGCGCCATCAAGGAGGGGCGCATCCCCGATATCATCGACTATATCCACGATCAGGGCGTGGACATTTCTCTCGCGAAAGTCGAGCCCTTTGCCCACGGCGGCCCCATCGACCGCTACGCGATCATGCGCTACCTCGTTTCGCTGCACCTCTACGATCGCGCCCAGCCGCTCTGGGATCATTACCTCGACCCCGCAGCCGTGGCGCTGGGGCTGAACTTCTCTATCACGGCGGAGGAGGCGCTGCCGCTCATCAGGGAGGCAGGCGGCGTGACCTCGTTGGCGCATTTCCACAAGACCATCGGCCTCAAGGGACTCACGCGGCAGGAGCAGGAGGCGGCCATCCTGCGCCTGCACCAGATGGGCCTCGATGGCATGGAGCGCTGGTATCCGAACTACAGCCATGACGACGCGGCTTTCGCGGGCTATATGATCGAGAAATATCATCTGCTGCCCACGGGCGGCACGGACTTCCACGGCACGAACCGCCCCGGCGTCGAGATGGGCACGGGCATGGACGGCAATATCTGCATCCCCGATGACTTCCTCACGGCCATCCGCGAAAAATGCGCCGCACGCCGCGAAAAAAATCATGCGGTACAGGAAGGGAAATAAGCGTCCGTGACGAATATAACAACAGAGACATCCGGAAAAGGGTGCCATGAACATGGAGCTGACGTGCTCAGAAAGCAGTGCGTGAAGGAGGGCTTAACGATGAAGGTATGGGTTTGCAGTGTCTGCGGCTGGATTTACGATGAGGCCAAGGGCGATCCGGACTATGATCTGGCAGCTGGCGTGAAGTTTGAGGATCTGCCGGATGATTTCGTCTGCCCAATCTGCGGCGTAGGCAAGGATCAGTTCGAGCTGCAGGAGTAAGTCAGGTGCCGCTTAGACGGGCCGGCCCGCTTTTAGCGGGCTTTTTTTGCTGTCCGAAGCAGGCCAGTCCGGGACGGAAGAATAGGAAAACATTTTCATTGTTAAAATTTATGGCAAGATAAAATAACCATAGAAAAACATTGCATTCTGGGCGGTGATTTGCTATAATCAAGGCGTAATGAATCATAAACAGCATTCATTATACAGGATACTGGCTGCGGCTGGTTTCTGAGCGTTCCGAGACCGATGCCGGTGATGCAAAGCGGGCGTTGGTTTCAAATTTTGAGGAGGCTATTTCATCATGAAAGTAACTGTTGTTGGTGCAGGTAATGTAGGTGCTACCGTCGCAAACGTGCTGGCACAGAAGAAGTTCTGCAGCGAGGTCGTGCTCGTCGATATCAAAGATGGTGTGCCGCAGGGCAAAGCCATGGATATCATGCAGACGGCGCATATGCTGAACTTCAACACGCGTGTGGTCGGCGTGACGGCGCAGCCGGGCGATGAGAACGGTTATGCACCGACGGCTGGTTCAGAGGTTGTCGTTGTTACCTCCGGTATCCCCCGCAAGCCGGGCATGACGCGTGAGCAGCTGATCGGCACGAATGCGAAGATCGTCAAGAGCGTTGTCGACCAGGCCATGAAGTTCTCCCCGGACGCTTACTTCATCATCATCTCCAACCCGATGGACTCCATGACGTACCTGACGCTGAAAGATACGAAGCTGCCGCGCAATCGCGTCATCGGCCAGGGTGGTATGCTGGACAGCAGCCGTTTCCGTTATTTCCTGGCTCAGGCCCTGACGAAGGCTGGCTATCCGGCTTCCGTTACGGATGTTGATGGCATGGTCATCGGCGGCCATAACGATAAGACGATGGTTCCTCTGGTCAGCCTCGCTACGTGGCGCGGTGTGCCGGTGACGGATCTGCTCTCCAAGGAAGCTCTGGACGATGTCGTCGCTCAGACGAAGGTCGGCGGCGCTACGCTGACGGGCCTGCTGGGCACCTCCGCATGGATTGCTCCGGGCGCTGCTGCAGCTGCTCTGGTCGAGGCTATCGCCATGGACGAGAAGAAGCTCATCCCGTGCTGCGTGTCCCTCGAGGGCGAGTATGGCGAGAAAGACCTCTGCATCGGCGTGCCGGTGGTACTCGGTGCCAAGGGCGTTGAGAAGGTCGTTGAGCTGAAGCTGGCTGGCGAGGAGAAAGAGAAGTTCGAGGCTTCCGTACAGGCTGCCCGCGACACGAACGCCAAGCTCGGCGAGGCTCTGAAATAATTGGCCCGCTGCTGTAAAAAGTAATAGCAGAACCCTGCCGGGAGTGATCCCGGCAGGGTTCTTTTTGTACATCTAAGCAGATGCAAATCGTTGGGCAAGAATGTGGTGCTAAGCTGAAGGGTATAGAGGCGGACGGCGCTGCTGGCAGGGCGCACCAACACTCCGCTGAGAAAATTTGCTAGAGTAAAATTTTTGCCAGGAATTAATCCTGTAAAAGTTTCAAAACGCGCTTCGCTTGAACGGTTGGAACTTTTACGAGGGTTCTGGTAGGCAAAAATTTTCCTCTTTCACGCAAATTTCCAACGCTTCGTTTATGGTGTGCCCTGCCAGCAGCGCCTACGGCGGCTGACTGGCTACCTGATGGGTGGCTGTTTGCCGTGCGATTCAATAAAGGAGTGAGTGGCGATGCGGCGGTGGATGACGGTGTTGATGGTGGCGGTGTTTTGCATGCTGCCTTTGACGGTGGTTAGTGCGGCGGAGCATGTGGCGACGGGACAGGGGGCTTCGGAGCGGGCGGCGTTGCGGGATGCGATGCGCAGTGCGGTGGAGGCTGAGGTGGGCGTTCACCTCGATAGCCGTACGCGTATTGCGAATTATCAGGTGCTGTCGGATAAGATCTACACGCATTCCGAGGGCTATATCAAGAGCTATGAGGTGCTCGCGAAGGACGAGATCGGCGGCGTGCATCGTGTGACGATCCGTGCGGATGTGAGCGGGGATAAAATCTCGGATGTGACGAACAGCCTGCAGCAGCGCCAGGCGGTCATCGGCATGAACATGGAGCAACCGCGGGTGGCGGTGATTGCCGTAGACCGTTCGGGCAAGGAGTATCCGACGCTTTCTTCCGTGCTGATTACGGCGCTGCAGCAGGAGGGCTTTACCCGCCTTATTGATATTTCGTCAGCGAATGCCGGGGCGAAGCGGGCGGCACTGTCTTTGACGAGCAACCGCTACAGCGTGGATTTGGGCCAGCTGGCCCAGCTGCGCGCCGATGCGCCCTGCGATTATCTCGTGCGCGTATATGTGCAGAACGATACGGCGAGTCTCGATGATATCCTGCCGGGCTTGCACAAGGCGTACATTTCCTGTGCAGCGAGCCTCGTGAATACGAATACGGGCGAGATTACCTGGAGCGGCACGGCGCGCGGCGAGTCGAAGCATTGGTTTGGCAATTCGGAGGCGGAGGCCCTGGAGCAGGTGGCCGATACTCTGGCGCCGCAGCTGTCGAAGGCTGCCTTCAACAAGGCCGCGAATATCCAGCAGCATTTGCAGCTCACGATTCCACAGGCGCGGCTGGGCACGTTCAGCGAGGCGCGGGAGAAGGTGGAGGCGCTGCCCGGCGTGCAGCATGTTTACCTGCGCAGCCTGGCCCGTGGCATCTATACGCTCGACCTCGATTTCGACGGCACGGCCGGCGATTTCGCCACGGTGCTGGAGCAGCAGGGCTATCACGTGACCTACTTCGCGGCGGAGAGCGTCGTCGTGGAGTAAAGAAAATGCAGGCATTGCATCATTTTGAGGCAGTGCCTGCATTTTTCTGCTTTATGCCCTGATGGCCCAACGGAGCTTGGTAGAGTGGGCGCGGGGGTTGCGGTAGCATTCTTCTTTGCCGGGGCGGATGACGTCCTTGGCGATGGCGCGGTAGAGGCCTTGCTGGTGGTAGGCCTTGAAGGCCTGCTTCACGATGCGGTCTTCGCCAGAGTGGAAGGTGAGAATCGCCACACGGCCGCCCGGGGCGAGGGCGGCGGGCAGTTTTTCCATAAATTCATAGAGAACCTCGTACTCGTGGTTCACATCGATACGCAGGGCCTGGAAGACACGGGCACTGCTTTTTTTCGTGAGTTGGGTGCGGGCGGCCGCCTGCTTTTTCGTGCTGTAGCCCGCCTTTTCTTTCATTTCCGGTGGCAGGGGCACCTTGGCCAGCGCGCGCACGACGGCCTCGTGCAGGGCCACGGTGGTCTCGATGGGACGGTGGCGCTGCGTGCGGATGATTTCGCGGGCGATTTCGGCCGCGTAGGGTTCGTCGGCGTTCTCCTGCAGCATACCGATGAGCTCGTCCTTGTCCAGTTCACGCAGGCGCTCGGCGGCGGAGATGCCTGCCTCGGGGTTGAGGCGCAGGTCGAGCGGACCATCCGCCTTGTAGGTGAAGCCGCGCGCGGGATTGTCGATCTGCATGGAGGAAACGCCGAGGTCCGCGAGCACGAAGTCGAAAGGGCCGACCTCGGCTGCAAGTTCGTCAATCTGGCAGAAATTCATCTGCCGCCGCTCCCAGATGTCGGGGCCGTAGCCCTGCGCGCGAATGCGCTGTTCCGTCTTGGCCGATTCGATGGGGTCGACGTCGCCGCCGATGAGGTGGCCTTTGCCCTGCAGTTTTTCCAGCATCCGGAGCGTATGGCCGCCGTAGCCCAGCGTGGCGTCGAAGCCGTGTTCGCCTGGCTGGATTTGCAGCACGGTGAGGATTTCCTCCACCATGATGGGGATGTGCATGCCTGCAGGCGTATTGCCCTTGGCCATGACGTGTGCGATTTCTGCACCGTATTTTTCGGGCTGCAGTTCTTTGTATTTTTCCTCATAGCGCTTTGGGTAATGGCCGCTGTAGTGAATGCGGCGCTTATGCGGTTTCTCAGGCTGCTGTGGCTGGCTTTCCATATGAAAATCGTCCTTTCCTTGTCGAATGATCGTTTCTAGCATAAGGCGCTGCGGGCGGGTCTGTCAATATCCGCTGCGGGCAGGATTTGGGCCGGCTGGTGCAGAAATAAAAGAAAAGTATGAAAGGTTGAGAACAGGAGGCTGAAAATGGCAGTTTTGGGAGCTTGTGCTGTGCCGCATCCGCCGCTGATTATGCCGGAGGTTGGTCATGGCGAGGAAAAGAAGATTCAAAAGACCATCGACGCGTATAGGCAGGCGGCGCAATTCGTCGTGGACTTGCGTCCGGATCTCGTGGTGATCACGAGCCCGCACACGGTGATGTACGCGGATTATTTCCATATTTCACCGGGCGAAAAGGCGGCGGGGGATTTCGCGCAGTTCCGCGCGCCGGAGCTGCGGCTGGAGGCGGCGTATGATACGAAATTCGTGCAGCAGCTCTGTGAGCTCGCCGGGGCAGAGAACCTGCCTGCGGGGACATTCGGGGAGAAGCAGCCGGAGCTCGACCATGCGACGATGATTCCCCTGCGCTACCTGCAGGAGGCTGGCTATAGTGGGAAAATCGTGCGCATCGGACTCTCAGGGCTGGATTGGCGCAAGCACTACCGTCTGGGACAACTCATCGCGCGGGCGGCGGAACAGCTCGGTCTGCGTATTGTGCACGTGGCCAGCGGCGACCTTTCGCACAAGCTGACCGAGGAAGGCCCGTATGGCTTCCATGCAGCGGGGCCGGTCTTCGATGCGCGTATGCAGGAGGTCTTCCGCAGCGGCGATTTCCTGCAACTGCTCCTGACGCCCCATGACATGGCTGCAGAGGCGGCGGAGTGCGGCCTGCGTTCGTTCTGGATCATGGCAGGCACGCTGGACCGGCTGGCCATAGAGTCGCAGCTTCTCTCCTACGAAGGGCCGTTTGGCGTCGGCTACGGCGTGGCCACGTTCCGCGTCGCAGCTGAAGATGATACGCGCAATATCGGCGAGCAGGCAGAGGCGGCGGAGCAGCGGCAGCTGGCGGCCATCAAGGAGCAGGAGGACGTCTATGTGCGTCTGGCACGGCTCTCACTGGAGACGTATGTCAGGACGCATGGCTATGCAAAACTGCCGGAGGATTTGCCGGAAGAGCTCGTGGGGCGGCAGGCCGGTGCCTTTGTCTCGCTGAAAAAGGACGGCCAGCTGCGCGGCTGCATCGGCACGATCCTGGCGACGAAACGCACGCTGGCGGAGGAAATTCTCGCCAATGCCATCAGCGCGGGCACGCGCGACCCGCGCTTCGACCCCGTGACGGTGGAGGAACTGCCATATCTCGTCTACGACGTGGATGTGCTCACGCCGCCCGAGCGCATCCGGGACAAGAAGCAGCTCGACGTGAAGAAGTATGGCGTCATCGTGGAAAACGGCCGTCGCCGCGGCTTGCTGCTGCCGGATATCGCGGGCGTAGATACCGTGGAGCAGCAGATCGATATCGCGCGCCGCAAGGGCAACATCGGCCAGCGTGAGCCGCTGACGCTCTACCGTTTCGAGGTGCAGCGCCATGTCTGAGGCGGTGGTCTGTGAGCTGTGTCCGCATCACTGCCGGCTGTCAGAGGGGGGCACGGGGTTCTGCGGTGCACGGGGGAACCGTGGGGGAGAGGTCGTCTGTCTGAATTACGGGCAGGTCACGTCCCTGGCTCTCGACCCCATCGAGAAGAAGCCCTTATACCATTTCCATCCCGGCAGTGTGATTCTCTCGCTGGGCAGCTACGGTTGCAACCTGCGCTGCCCCTTTTGCCAGAACTACGAGATTTCGCAGGCGGGGGAAGCGCAGGTGCGGACGCGCTCCATCCTGCCTGACGAGCTGCTGGCGCTGGCTTTGCAGACCAGGGAGCAGTACGGCAGCATCGGTGTGGCCTTCACCTACAATGAGCCGCTGGTGAGCTATGAGTACCTGCGGGACTGTGCGCAGCTGCTTCGGGCCCACGGCCTGGCCGTGGTTCTGGTCACGAACGGTCAGGCTTGTGCGGCGCCTCTGTCGCAGCTGCTCCCGCTGGTCGATGCGATGAACGTCGATCTCAAGGGTTTTTCGCAGGAGTTTTACACCTGGTTGCAGGGCAATCTGGTCACAACCAAACAAACAATACAAATGGCCGTGGCGGCAGGCGTGCACGTCGAGGTCACGACGCTGGTCATCCCCGGCAGGAACGATAGCCCGAGAGCCATGTCTGACGAGGCGTCATGGCTTGCCTCCCTGTCCCCCGATCTGCCCTTGCATATTTCCCGTTATTTTCCACGCTACCATTGCGACATCCCGCAAACGCCGCGCCATACCCTCGCGGAGTTGCAACACATCGCCCGGCGGTATCTGCACTATGTATACGTGGGTAATGTCTGAGCTATTATGGCGTATAAACGCAGCCTTTTGTATCGCGTGTGCAGGGCTGCATTTTTTTTGTTTTGTCGATACTGATAGAATCTCGCAGAAGTTTGTGCTTTTGTTGTTGACGAACAATTTACATAGTGGTATAATTATAAAATTTTACATATTTGCTTATTTGTGCTATAATACATGTTGTCAGGAAAAATATCTTGAGGGGGTGTATGTTTGTTACAGATTGGTGATCGGGTCGTTTACCCTATGCATGGTGCCGGTGTCATTGCCGGGATCGAGAACTGCGAGGTGCTTGGCGAGGATAAGTCCTACTACGTGCTCCAGTTGCCGATGGGCAGCATGAAGGTCATGATCCCGACCGATAATGTGGAGAATATCGGTCTCAGGGATGTCATACCGGAACAGCGGGTCGAGGATGTGAAGGAAATCCTGCAGGACAAGCCGGAGAAAGTACCGGGCAGCTGGAACAAGCGCTTTCATGCAAACCTGGAGAAGATGAAGACCGGCGATATTTGCGACGTTGCGGCCGTGGCGCGCAACCTCATGCTGCAGGATCGGCGGCATAAGATTTCGAGCGGCGAGCGCCGCCTGCTGGATCTCGCGAAACAGATCCTCGTGAGCGAGCTCGTCTATGCCTGCGATAAGACGCCAGAGCAGGTAGAGAAATGGCTGAATGGCGTGCTGGCTAACAACCAGTTCAAGCATTGAAAAATACGGAACCCCTCGGGCATGCGGCCTGAGGGACAGCGGACCCGCGAGGGTCCTTTTTCTTTGCCTGAAATGCCATAAAGCAGGGCTGAAAAGGAATCTCAGCGTGGAGGGTGAAGCGGCGGAGAATCTGTGTTATAATGTTATGGTGCATTCATTTTCGTTATATTTATACTTCAGGAGGTGAAGAACATGATGATGGATCGCGTTGTGCGATTCTTTATTACCCTGTTCCTCGCAATTGCCGGCGGTGCCCTGCTGCACCTCGCGACCCCGCTGCTGACGGAGCTCATCAGCACGGAGATCTTCAAGGTGGACATGGGGCTGTTCAAGATCACGGCAACGAGCCTGCTCTGTATCATTCTGGGCGCTGTTCTCGGCGGTATTATCGGTTTTATTATCTCGCCCTATCTGATCAACAAGCTCAAGAAATTCTCGCTCTGGGTGGAGACGGCGCTCTCGCGCATGCCCGTGCATGATGTCGTGGCGGGAGCCATCGGCCTCGTAGTCGGCCTGATCATCGCGAGCCTGCTCGGCTATACCTTTGGCAAGATCCCCGTGGTCGGTGACTACATCCCCGTCATCTTCAGCATTGTCTTCGGCTATCTTGGTATCCGCATCGCGTTGCGCAAGCGCGAGGAATTCGCGGAGATGATGGATGTTGTCGTGCGCGCGTTCAAGGAATTGGCGCGCAGTCGCGAGATGCGGCAGCAGGCGGCGCAGCAGGCAGCCCAGCAGGCGGCAAAAGCGGCCAAGGCGGCGGTGCAGGAGGCACAGGCGGAAGGTGCACCGGCGGCGGGCACTGCGACGTCCGCGCGTCAGTACAAGCTGCTCGACACGAGCGTCATCATCGACGGCCGCATCGCCGATATCTGCGATACCGGCTTCATCGAGGGCACGCTGCTCATCCCGGTCTTCGTGCTGGAGGAGCTGCAGCATATCGCCGACTCTGCCGATGCGCTGAAGCGCACGCGCGGCCGCCGCGGCCTCGACATCCTGCAGCAGATTCGCCAGGAGAAGAAGCTCAAGGTCGAGGTCACGAACAAGGACTTCGACGATATCGCCGAGGTGGACTCGAAGCTCGTGCGCCTCGCGCAGGAAGTCGGTGGCAAGATCATCACGAACGATTTCAATCTGAACAAGGTCGCGCAGCTGCGTGGCGTCGAGGTGCTGAACATCAACGCGCTCTCGAATGCCGTGAAGCCCGTGGTCGTGCCGGGGGAGACGATGACCGTAAGCATCGTGAAGCCGGGTAAGGAGAGCGGCCAGGGCGTGGCCTACCTCGACGACGGCACGATGATTGTCATCGAGAACGGCTACCGCCGTATCGGTGAGACGCTGGCCGTCGAGGTCACGTCGGCACTGCAGACGGCGGCGGGCCGCATGATTTTTGCGAAGATTAGAGGAAACGCTGATTAATTGAGCAGGATTTAATCCTTGTTTCCTCAAGAATAGGAGCGGAGGACAAACTATGGTTTCCGTGATTTTTCCCGCCGCAGGCCAGGGCAAACGCATGCACGCGGGCAGGAACAAAGTGTTCCTCGACCTCGACGGCGAGCCCATCGTCCTGCGGACGCTCAGGCGGTTCTCGGCCGTGCCGGAGGTGGACGAGCTCATCGTCGTCACTGGCAAGGACGATCTTGCGGCGATGGAACAGTTGCTGGCGCAGGCCGCGGGGCTGAAGTCCTGGCAGGTCGTCGTGGGCGGCAGCGAGCGGCAATACTCGGTATTGAATGGCCTGCGCGCGGCCAGTCCGCAGGCGGATATTCTGCTGGTGCACGATGCGGCGCGGCCCCTCGTGAGTGTACAGACCATCGGGGACGTCATCCGGGCGGCTCGTAAATACGGCGCGGCCATTGCGGCCGTGCCCTGCAAGGATACGATCAAGGTCGTGGACGAGGCGGGTATCGTGCAGTCAACGCCTGCGCGCCGCACGCTCTGGGCCGTACAGACGCCGCAGGGGTTCCAGCGGGATATCCTGTTGAAGGCCGATGCACAGGCGGAGTCGGACGGCTTCCTCGGCACGGACGACGCGAGTCTCGTGGAGCGTCTCGGCGTTCCCGTGCATGTGGTGACGGCCGGCTATGAGAACATTAAGGTGACGACGCCGGGCGATATGCTGATCGCTGAGGCTTTCCTGCACACGGATCAATAAGGAGCTTGGATATGACCAGATTTGGTATGGGCTATGATGTCCATCGCCTCGTGGAGGGGCGAAAACTCATCATCGGTGGAGTGGAGATCCCGCATACGCTGGGCCTGCTCGGGCACTCGGACGCGGACGTGCTGTTGCACGCCATCTCCGATGCTCTGCTCGGCGCAGCGGCACTCGGTGATATCGGCCAGCATTTCCCGGATACAGACCCGCGCTATGAGGGGGCGGACAGCCTGAAGCTGCTCGCGCACGTCATGGAATTGCTGCGCGACCAGCGCTATGTCGTCGGCAACGTCGACGCGACCATCGTGGCTCAGCGCCCGAAAATGAAAGACTATATCCCCAAGATGCGCGAGAACATTGCACGCGTGCTGGGCATCGAGCTCTCGCAGGTCAACGTCAAGGCGACGACGGAGGAAAAGCTGGGCTTCACGGGCACGGAGCAGGGCATTTCGGCATATGCCGTGGCCGGGCTGGAGTGTATGGACGAGATGGCATAACATAACGTTCATACCGGACAGCGAAAGAGGGAACCAAGACATGAAATTTTTCTCGACCCTGCGCAAGGATATCCGCGTCGTCTTCGAGCGCGACCCGGCCGCCAAGAGTGTCTGGGAGGTTGTGCTGTGCTATCCCGGCCTGCACGCTATCTGGGCGCACCGCCTTTCACATGCGCTCTACAAGCGGGGCTGGGTGCTCCTGCCGCGCCTGATTTCCGAGGCGGCCCGCTTCCTCACGGGCATCGAGATTCATCCGGGCGCGACCATCGGCGAGGGATTGTTTATCGATCATGGCACAGGTATTGTCATCGGCGAGACGGCGGAGCTCGGCAGGAACGTCACGCTCTATCAGGGCGTCACGCTTGGCGGTACGGGCAAGGAGACGGGCAAGCGCCACCCGACCATTGGCGACAATGTCGTCGTGGCCTCGGGCGCGAAGGTGCTGGGCTCCTTTACCGTGGGCAGTCATGCGAAGATCGGCGCGGGCGCCGTCGTGCTGAAGCCCGTGCCTGCTTATGCGACGGTGGTCGGCGTGCCGGGGCGCGTCGTCGTCATGCATGGCCAGCGCGTCCACAATACGGAGGATATGCGTCGCATCATGGAGGCTCACCTCGTGGAGCCGGATGACCAGATGAGCGAGATCGAGGATGAGCTCGATGTCGATTTGGACCATGCGACGCTGCCCGACCCCGATGAGGAAATGCACGCCTGCATGATGAAGCAGATTCAGGCACTGGAAAAGAAAGTCAACGCGCTGGAGCAGCAGCTCCGGCAAAAGGAGGATAAATAAGATGCTGCAGGTTTATAATACCATGACACGCCGGAAAGAAGAGTTCAAGCCACTGAAAAAGGGCGAGGTCAGCATCTACTGCTGCGGCGTCACGCCGTACAACCATCCGCATATCGGCAATGCGCGTCCCTTCGTGACATGGGATGTCATTCGCCGTTTCTTCGCGCGTAAGGGCTACAAGGTGCGCTACATTCAAAACTTCACGGATGTCGATGACAAGATCATCAAGGCGGCCAACGCCGAGCATGTGACCTGGAAGGACATCTCGGACCGCTACATCAAGTCCTATTTCGAGTCCATGGATGCGCTGAACGTGCGCCACGCCGACGTCTACCCACGCGTGAGCGAGACCATCCCCGAGATTATCGAGATGGTGCAGACGCTGGTGGACAAGGGCTACGCCTATCCGGTGGACGGAGATGTCTACTACAGCGTGGAGAAGTTCGCAGGCTACGGCAAGCTCAGCGGGCGTAAGCTCGAGGATATGCAGGCCGGCGCGCGCATCGAGGTGGACGAGCGCAAGCATCATCCGATGGACTTTGCACTCTGGAAGGCCGCGAAGCCGGGTGAGCCATCGTGGGACAGCCCCTGGGGCAAAGGCCGTCCGGGCTGGCACATCGAGTGCTCGGCCATGTCGCTGAAATACCTCGGCGAGAAATTCGACATTCACGGTGGTGGCAGCGATCTCATTTTCCCGCATCACGAGAACGAGATCGCGCAGTCCCAGGCCTGCATCGGCGACGACCACAGCTTCGCCCAGTACTGGATGCACAATGGCTTCATCACGATTCACGAGGAAAAGATGTCGAAGTCCAAGGGCAACTTCTTTACGGTAAAGGAAATCCTCGACAAATACGCGGGCGAAGTCGTGCGCTTCTTCATCCTGCAGACGCATTATCGCAGCCCGCTGGACTTCAGCGACGAGCGTCTCGAAGAGGCAAAGACGAGCCTCGGCCGCCTGCAGAACACGCAGGCCTACATCCAGGAGCTTGCAGCCCGGGACGGTGAGTCGGATACGGCGGCAGAACTCGCGGCGAAAGCGGAGCAGTTCCTCGCTGACTTCGACATGGCTATGGAGGACGACTTCAACACGGCCCTCGCCATCAGCCAGCTCTTTGCGCTCTCGAAAGAGGTCAACATCTACTATCAGCAGGTGGTGAACGGTGGCGTGGCCTTTGATAAGGCGAATTTCCTCAAGGCCAGGGCGGCCTGGGATGCAATGGCTGGCGTCATCGGCCTTTTCGAGCAGGAAGCGGGCCAGGCGGACGACGGCCTGACGGACAGTCTCATGCAGCTCATCATCGACATCCGCCAGGATGCGCGCAAGAATAAGAACTGGGCGGTGGCTGACAAGATCCGTGATGAGCTGAAGGAGCTCGGCATCGTGATCGAGGATACGCCGCAGGGTGCAAGGTGGAAAAAAGCATGAAGTTCAGCAGGCTGAAAGAACTCATCCGCCTCATGTTTACGCCCGACGGTGAGGGCGGCATCAAGGAGCGCTACGCGGCCAGGGATACGAAACAGATGAATCCACTCGTGCTGGCCTATGTCGGCGATGCATACTTCCATCTCTTCGTGCGCACGCGGCTGCTCAGCTATGAGCAGGCACAGGTACAGGCGCTGCACCAGTTCGCGGCGCAGATTGTCTCAGCGGTCTGGCAGCACCGCGCCTATCTCGGCATCGAGAGCATGCTCACGGAGCCGGAAAAGGCCATCTACCGCCGTGCCCGCAACGCGAAGAGCCATGCCCCGCGCAGTGCCAGCGTGGCCGAGTATCATTCCAGCACGGGCTTCGAGGCCCTGCTGGGCACGCTTTACCTCGACGGCGATACGGCGCGCCTTGACGAAATCTGCGAGGCCTCGTTCCAGATTATCGCGCAAGCGATGATGGCGGAGATTCAGGCTAAAGATAAGAAATAAGGAGCAATATGTTAAAAGTTACCCTGTTAGAACATACGCCGGATCCTGAGCGCGTCGTGGCCATGGCCGCGCGCCTCTGCTACTCCTCGAGCGGCGCAGCCGAGCTGGCGGAGAAGCTGAGCGATGAGCGCGTGAAGGAAATGGTGGAGAAGATCGTGAAGCTGGGCCACGCCTCCTGTCTGGAGCACGTGAGCTTCACCTTCGGCATCGAGGGCGTGAGCCGCGTGCTCACGCACCAGCTCGTGCGCCATCGCATCGCATCCTACGACCAGCAGTCGCAGCGCTACGTGGCGGCCCACGGCTTCCAGTACATCACGCCACCGACCATTGCGGAAAAGCCCGAGGCGAAGGCGAAATTCGACGCACTCATGCAAAAGATTCGCGCGACCTACGACGAGCTCACGGAGATGGGCGTGCCGAAGGAGGACGCGCGCTATGTGCTCGCCAATGCGGCCGAGACGAAGATTCTCGTGACCATGAATGCGCGCACGCTGCTGCATTTCTTCAACCTGCGCTGCTGCAACCGCGCGCAGTGGGAAATCCGTGCCATGGCCTACGAGATGCTGCGCCTCGTGAAGGAAGTTGCGCCGACGCTCTTCTATAACGCGGGGGCGAGCTGCGTGAATACGGGCCGCTGCCCCGAGGGCGCGATGACCTGCGGCAAGTTCAGTGAAATGATTAAACTGCGCGAAGGCTGAGGATAATATGCAAGACACGAAAAGAGACAAAAAACGCGGCAGTCGGGCTGGCCACAGCAACGGGCGCCCGCAGACGGAACACGGGGCGCGCGCCCTGCGGCAGGATCGCTGGCAGGGCAAGAGCCGTCCAGCCGTACATGAGCGCAGCCGTCAGGCAGCAGGGCAGGAGCAGCGCACGCAGGCAATGTCCGCCTCGCTCCCAGACGATGTGCTCATCGGCCGCAATGCGGTGACGGAGGCCCTGCGGGCGGGACGCGGCATCAACCGCGTGCTGCTCGCTAAAGGCGACCATGCGGGCTCCATCCCCGAAATCGAGGCACTGGCGCGGGAGAAGAACATCCCCGTGGAGTATGTAGAGCGCGGCAAGATCGAAGCTGTGGCGGGCGGGGCGCGCCATCAGGGCGTGTTGGCCTATGTGGCTCCTGTGGCCTACGCGGAACTCGACGACATCCTGCGCGCGGCGGAGGCGAAGGGCGAGCCACCTTTCCTGCTGCTGCTCGACGAGCTGGAGGATCCGCACAATCTCGGCGCGTTGCTGCGCACGGCGGACGCCACGGGCGTGCATGGCGTGCTCATCCCGAAGCGCCGCAGCGTGCCTCTGACGGCGACCGTGGCGAAGACCTCGGCGGGGGCCGTGGAGTACGTGCCAGTCGCGCGCATCGGCAACATCGCGCAGACACTCAGGGAACTGAAGGCCAGGGGCTTCTGGGTCGCGGGTGCCGACATGGACGGTACGCAGCAATACTGGGAGGCCGACCTCACGGGCCCGCTCGTGCTCGTCGTGGGCAGCGAGGGGCACGGCATGAGCCGTCTCACGAAGGAGAACTGCGACTTTATCGTACGGATGCCGATGGTGGGGCGCATCAATTCGCTTAACGCTTCGGTGGCGGGGTCCATTCTTATGTACGAGTCCCTGCGTCAGCGCCTTTTAAAGCGTAGGGCCTGAGGTCCCATAGGAAAAACGAAATTTTATGTAAAAAAAATGCATGTATACACGGACATGCGTCCTATGAAACTTGACTCTTTCAACAAATTAACGTATAATTCGGTATGTGAAAATTAGATGATGATAAGAGAAAATGCAAAGCAAAAGGGGAACACCTCCATGGAAGCAGAAGCGAAACTAAATCAGCAGCCGGATAGCAATCAGGGATTTGATGACCTCACGGATGAGGAAATCCTGTTTGAGATCAAGGAGCGCGACAATGAGTCCGCCCAGAATTACCTGATCAACAAGTATCGCAATTTCGTGCGCGCCAAGGCACGCTCGTACTTCCTCATCGGCGCCGACCGCGAGGACATCATTCAGGAAGGCATGATCGGCTTTTACAAGGCTATCCGCGACTTCCGCAATGACAAGCTATCCTCGTTTCGCGCGTTCGCGGAGCTCTGCGTCACGCGCCAGATTATCACGGCCATCAAGACGGCGACGCGGCAGAAGCATATTCCCCTGAACTCCTACGTCTCGCTGAACAAGCCCATCTACGATGAGGAGTCGGACCGCACGCTCCTGGATGTGCTCTCGGGGGCCAAGGCCTCGGACCCGGAGGAGCTCGTGATCAGCCGCGAAGAGTTCGCGGAGATCGAGAAGCGCATGGAGGAAATTCTATCCGGCCTCGAGTGGCAGGTGCTCATGAGCTACCTCGACGGCAAATCCTATCAGGAAATCGCCAGGGAGTTGCACCGTCATGTGAAGTCCATCGACAACGCCCTGCAGCGCGTGAAGCGCAAGCTCGAGAAATACATGGAGAACCGCGGCGAGGACATCGATATCAATACGATTTACCGCGGCCTTTCCTCCATCAACCGCCGCCTGCGTTCTTCTGATGACTACGCGAACGACGATTACACGTCGGACATGGATACGCGGAAATAAATCTGGTAAAGGCAAAATATAGGAGCATAAAAACATAAAAGGAGACAGCTTCTGCAGTGAGGATCCCCTGCCGAAGCTGTCTTCTTTTTTACTTGTTGTTTATTTTTGTGGCATCAGCTTGCCGCCGCCGGGGAGCTGATAGGTCTGTCCGCCGCGTGTCGTGTCTGCAGCTACGTCATAGTAGATGTTGTGGCCGTGGGAGGCGATGTTTTTGTAACCGCTGGCCGCATCGCTGAGCTTGGTGACATAGGCGTCGCCGGTGAGGTCCCAGTGCGCGGTTTTCGCCAGCGTGATGGTGGCGCTCTGCGCCGTGTTATCCGTGTTGAAGGCGCCCTGATACGAAGCTTTGTCGCCGAGGTTCAGCGTGACGGACGAGATGGAATCCGCCTTGATGGCACCGCTGAGTACCTGATTTTCGGCCGTCAGGGTGAAGTTGCCGCCATTGGCACCGGATTTCCCCCAGCGGCTGGCGCCGACGTTTACGAGCGTGTCGCCCGGCTGCTCGAGCTGGACGTTTTGCAGGCTCGCCCTGGCCGTCGTATTTGTTACGAAGAACATTGGGCCGTCCGACATATTGCGCAGGGTCGAGTCCTTGGCGCTGAAGCTGGCCTCGCCGATGCCCGCGTCGCCGGAGAAGCTCTGGTACAGCATGACGCCGTGATCCTTCATGCCCGTGAGGTCATCATGCTCCAGCGTGATGGAGTTCTTGCCCTCGACGACGGCGATTTCGCTGCCCGTGGCCTTGCCCGTCGCATGTTTCATCGTGATGGCACCCGTTGAATATACGTTCGGGCTTCCCTGGCCGCTGGTCAGGATCTTCGCGCCGTCGACCGTCACCGTGCCTTCGCCACGGTCGGTCGCGAGCCCGGCGCAGTGTGCGCCCTCCGTCGTGATGTCGACCTGCTGTGCATAAATGGTGCCGCCGTACGTCGCATCGAGGCCGCGCGAGGAATTGTTTTTTGTGTGGATTTTGAGGTTTTTCGCCGTGACCTTCGCTTGGCTGCCCGTCGCAAAGACCGCATTGGCTCCGTCGGCATCTGAGGTCAGCGTGAGGTTTTCAAGCTGTGCCTGGCTGTCGGCAGCGAGGAAGACGGCGTTCTGCCCCGAGAAGTTCGAGGCATCGGCGCTGGAGGAATCGCCCGATTTCGTCAGTGTGGCGTCCTTCAGCGTCAGCTGGCCGCCATTGCGCACGAGCACGGCATTGACATCGGTCTGCGTGGCATCGAACGTGCCACTGGTAAGCGTAGCTGACGTGCCGTCGACAATCTTCGTCGCCGTAAATTCCGCAGCGGACTTTGTCTGCTGCTGCCCCGGCCCGCCTTGCGGCGGCTGTCCCTGCTGTCCACCTGGTGGCGGCCCCGGAGGCGTCGCCCCATCGGGCGGCGGGCTGGGGGGCGTCGAGCCATCCGGAGGCGGTCCCATCGGCGGCTGACCATTTGGCGGTACCTGCCGCTGCGAGTTATCCGCAGCAGCTTTCGTAGAGGTATCTGCCGACGCAGCCGTCTTTGCCGTCGTGACTGTACTCATTGCCTCAGCCGTTGCTGCGGACGCGGTCGGCCCCGTGATCACCGGCCCTGCCAGTGTGAGCGATAACGACCAGGCGAGCATCAGTCGCGCTACCTGTTTGCGAGAATTTTTTCTTTTCATCTCAATCAGCTCCAAGCTCGCATTCCCTTGCTTGTTTTTCATCCGATGCTTGCAGTATAGGCTGCCAATTTGTAAACTGTATGGGCATATGTAAACAAAAACTAAACGAAAGGGCAATCCTTGCTAAACGCTATCATCATGGTGCAGAAAGCGGACGGATCAGGCGTCTGCCAAAAAAACAGGGATACAGCAATTTTCTGGCTGTATCCCTGTTTTTTTGGCAATATCATTTTGTCAGTTGTGACGAGGAGTTTATTTTTTATGAGATGGTTACTCGGCCTGGTTTGTCGTGAGGTCGTAGACGAGGTGGTCGCTGGCACGCTGCTTGTCCTTTTGGATGAGCAGGACGTGGCCGTCGAAGACGGCGATTTTCGTTTCCCAGTTATAGCTGAGGGCGTCGCTGGCCACGGTGAGACCGGGGCGGCTCATGCGGCAGCGCTGGCCGAAGAACCACGCCTGATGGCCCGTAAGGCTGGCGTAGAGGGCGTCGCCGTAGAAGACGGGCTCACCATCCCTCAGGGACGTGCGGCCCTGGGTCCAGATTTCGCCCGTGCGGGCACTGAGCTTGGCCTCGTCCGTGGTAATCAGGTGTTGCTTCCACATGATGCGCACGTTGCCCGAGAGGATGTAGCGGCCGCTTTCCTCGTCAAAGCTGGTCGTATCGGCGCTGACGGCTGGCTTCACCTCGCCGGGAAATTCATCCAGCAGGCTCATTGTGCCGTCGCGGCCGAGAATCTGTCCTGCCAGTGGCGCAGGGGCATTGGCTTCATTGGTGGCGGCAGCCGCCTCAGCCAGCGGCAGGGGCTCGGGCTTCAGCGGCGAAAGGCCGATGTCGGAGACTGGTGGTATGGCCGGGCTGCCGACGAGGCAGAGGGCCAGCAGGGCTCCGGTTAATATTTTCATGCAAGGTTTCAGCATAGCAGGCTCCTTTTGCTATTCGTTTCCGGTTCAGGCGTCCGGTGTGTCTTCCGGTACGTGTGGCAGCGGGCGGCGGGTAACGAGAATTTTGTCGATGCGTGCGCGATCCATATCCACGACCTCGAAGGTGAAGTTTTGCCAGCTCTTTTTCTCCGCGACCTTGGGAATGTAGCCGAAGTAGGAGGTAAGGAAACCGCCCAGCGTATGGTATTGGTCGTGTTCTTCGTCAGGGAGTTCCTCGATGCCGAAGCGCTCCTTGAAATCGTCGATGGAATAGAGCCCGTCAACGTACCAGGAATTTTCGTCGCGTGGCGTGATCTGCAGGGGCTCGCTGGTCACGGCCTGCAGGCTCTCGCCGATGATTTCGTTCACGATGTCGTCGAGCGTGATGTAGCCGATGACGCCGCCGTACTCGTCGAGGACCATGGCCTGATGGATGCCGGTATCGCGGAATCTGGCCAGCAGGCGGAACGTCTCCATAGAGCGTGGCACGAAGAGCGGCTTCTTCACGTACTGGGCGAGATCCAGTGCCTTGCGCTCCAGCGCGGCGTCGAGGAGATCCTTGGCGTGCAGGATGCCACAGAAGTCGTCGAGACTCTCGCGGCCCACGGGGAAGACGTCCTGTGCATGCTCCCGGATCAGCTTCAGGTTGTGGCGCAGGGAATCGTCGAGGTCGAGCCAGAGCATCTGCGTGCGCGGCGTCATGAGGGCGGAGACGATCTGGTCGGAGAGGTGGAAAATGCGATCCACCATGGCCTGCTCGCTCTTGGCGAACGTGCCATCCTCTGCACCCTGCTCCATGAGTTCCTTGACGTCATCCTCGGTAACGGTGTCCTTATTTTCCTGCTGCACGCCCAGCTGCGTCAAGAGCGGCTTGATGGTCTTATGTGTGAGCTTGCGCAGGGAATGTAACGGGCCTGTTTCAGAACCAGCCAAAAATGATCCACATCCTTTTCTTCTTTGGTAGAAAATTGACTTACTTCCTAGTATACCATAGAATTGGCAGCAGATATAGTCCCCGGCGTTATGGATACGGTCTACCTGTATAAATGATACAATATTATGTAGCTTTGGACTAGACATTGAGCGTAAAGTATTATAGAATACTAGACATGGTTCGCATTGATATGTTACATACTATACGGATAAGATGAATTTTTATCTGGTATCATGGGAGAGTGATTCTATGGCTTCACGCGGTTTTTCCACCAGGCTGGGCTTCATCCTCGTATCGGCAGGCTGTGCCATCGGGTTGGGCAATGTCTGGCGCTTCCCTTACATCACGGGACAGTATGGCGGCGCATCCTTTGTACTCATCTATCTGTTATTTCTGGCAATTCTCGGCTTGCCCATCATGGTCTCAGAGTTTGCCGTGGGCCGCGCGAGCCAGCGCAGCTGTGCACAGTCTTTTGACGTGCTGGAGCCACAGGGGACGAAATGGCACCTATACAAATACTTCGGCATCGCGGGGAACCTGCTGCTGATGATGTACTACACGACGGTCTCGGGCTGGATGCTCTACTACCTCTATAAGTCGGCGACGGGCGGCTTCAGTGGATTGGACGCCGCCGGCGTCGGTAAGGTGTTTGGCGATATGCTTGCGGATCCCGTGACCATGGCGGGCTGCATGATGGCGGTCGTCATCCTCGGCGGTCTCGTCTGCTACCGCGGCGTCAAGGCGGGCGTGGAGAAAATCACGAAATACATGATGGTCTGTCTGCTGCTGCTTATGGTCGTGCTGGCCATCAACTCCATCACGTTGCCCAATAGCGAGCTCGGCCTCAGCTACTACCTGATGCCGGACTTCAGCAAGGTTGCAGAGTACGGCTGGAAAGAAGTCATCTTCGCCGCGATGGGGCAGGCGTTCTTCACGCTCTCGCTGGGCATCGGTGCGCTGGCCATCTTCGGTAGCTACATCGGCAAGGAAAAGCGCCTCACGGGTGAGGCCATCTGGGTCATCGTACTCGATACCTTCGTGGCCCTCATGGCAGGCCTCATCATCTTCCCTGCCTGCTTCAGCTACGGCGTGACGCCGAGCAGCGGGCCGAACCTGCTCTTCGTCACGTTGCCGAATGTCTTCAACGCGATGCCTCTGGGTGCGCTCTGGGGTACGTTGTTCTTCCTCTTCATGACCTTTGCGGCGATGTCCACGGTCATCGCGGTATTCGAGAACCTTGTGGCCTGCTTCGTTGAGCTGACGGGCGCGGACCGCAAGACGATTATCCGCTATGGCATCGTGGTGGTCATCGTGCTCTCGCTGCCCTGCGTGCTGGGCTTTAACGTGCTCAGCGGCTTCCAGCCCTTCGGCAAGGGCTCAGGCGTGCTCGATCTCGAGGATTTCCTCGTCTCGAATAACATCCTGCCGCTGGGCAGTCTCGTCTACCTGGCGTTCTGTACACAGCGCTATGGCTGGGGCTGGAAGAATTTCCTGCGCGAGGCCGATACGGGTGCAGGCGTAAAATTCCCTGCCTGGTCGCGCTTCTACCTGACCTACATCCTGCCGCTCGTCGTGCTGATTATCTTCGCCAATGGCTATTATGCCTTGTTCTTTGCAAAATAAGAAGTGGCTGTCCGGCTCCCCGCAATCGGCGGGGAGCCTTTTGCTTGTGCCGGGTCTATGTTATAATGAATAGAAGCAATATTGAGATAGGGACAGGAAAAGGCGTATGTACGGTTCTGCCGCTGCTCAAAGGAGAGGACGGATATTTTGGCTAAACGGAGAAGACCAGCAGCGGCCGCGCAGGGCCGCGAAGGGCAGATGGCGGTGGTGCGCGACGACACGCCGACAATTCAGTGGTTCCCCGGCCACATGAAAAAGGCGCAGCGGCTGGTCGAGGAGAATCTCAAGCTTGTGGACGTGGTCATCGAGCTCCTCGATGCGCGCATCCCGCTGAGCAGTGCGAATCCTATGCTGGCGGAGATGATCAAGGATAAGCCGCGCGTCGTGGCACTGAACAAGGCCGATCTGGCAGATGCGGCCAAAACGAAGGCATGGGTGGCTTACTTTGCAGCGCAGGGGGTCCCGGCGGCAGCCGTGGATGCGAGTCAGGGCAAGGGTCTGAAGAAGCTCGTGCAGCTCGTGACGGATCTCGCACGCCCACGCACGGAGAAATTCGTCAAGGCGGGCGGTCGGCCGCGCTCTGCGCGCTGCATGATTCTGGGCATCCCGAATGTCGGCAAGTCCTCGCTCATCAATCGCCTGGCGGGCGCAGCTATTGCGAAGACGGCGGACAAGCCGGGCGTAACGCGGACCAAGCAATGGATCAAGATCGGTCAGGGGCTCGATCTGCTCGATACGCCGGGCATTCTATGGCCGAAGTTCGAGGATAAGCAGGTGGGCCTGAAGCTGGCCTTTACCGGCGCGGTCAACGATGAGATTTACGATCTGGAACAGGTGACGATTCTATTGCTGGAAATCCTGCGCCGTGACTACCCCGAGCGGCTGGCTGAGCGCTTTAAGCTGGCGGCGGAGGAACTGCCGGAGACGGGCGCAGAACTCTTGGAGGCCATCGGCCGCAAGCGCGGCTGCCTCGTCAGGGGCGGTCTTGTCGATTACGATAAGGTGATGCGCATTGTCATGAATGAATTCCGCGCGGGCAAGCTCGGCAAGATTACGCTGGACGCTATGCCTGAGCAGCAGGGAGAAGCATAAAAGCACATGGATGTATCTGGTTATACCATCAAAAAACTGAAGGAAATGTTCGCGCAGGGCCCTGACGGGGAGCTCGTGGAGGCCTGCCGGCAGGATGGACGCAAGGCGGCGCAGCAGCTCGTGCGCGCCTATGAGCGCGAACAGCGGGAGCGGGCGCGCGTGGCGGCGCTCTACCAGTATGAAGATGCGGCCTATGCGCAGGGCTTCTCCCTGGTGGCTGGCGTCGATGAGGCGGGACGCGGCCCACTGGCGGGGCCGGTCTCCGTGGCGGCGGTCATCCTGCCGCATGATTGCTATATTCCGCATCTCAACGATTCCAAGAAGCTTTCGGCTAAAGTTCGCGACGAACTTTACGATGTAATACAGGAGAAGGCTATCGCGGTCTCGTCCGTGCTCGTGGATGCACAGACCATCGACCGCGTCAACATCTATCAGGCGACCATCAATGGCATGTATGAAGCCATTTTCGGCTTGGAAAAGGAGCCACAGCAGGTGCTCATCGATGCCGTAGAGCTCGACAATCTGCCGATGCCGTCACTTTCCATCATCAAGGGCGATGCGAAATCGGCTTCCATTGCGGCGGCGTCCATCATCGCGAAGGTCACGCGTGACCGTCTCATGCAGCAGTATGATGCGGTGTACCCCGAGTATGGTTTTGCCAAACATAAGGGCTACGGTACAGCGGAGCATATCACAGCTCTGCGACAGTACGGGCCCTGCCCGATTCATCGCCTGTCTTTCGAGCCCGTTAAATCTATCGCTCGCAGCCTGAACATGGATGTGCAGGAGTAACTAAGGAAGTGAGAAGCCATGCCAATTGAAACGGCCAGCGTGGGTGTACGTCCGGTAGGACCTGCCCAGCAAAGCAATAGTGACAATAATATACGACGCACGCCGGGCACCAGCGATGCATCGGGCTTTGCGCCAGAGACCAAGGTCTCTATACGTTCAGCCATCAAGGATATGGCAGGGGTGCTCGCACAAATCAATAATGTGTCAGCAGACTTCGAGGAGCAGATGCCCCAAAAGATGAAAGATGTGGTCGACAACATCATGCGGCAGGCTTTCTCACTGGATGAGACGTTGGCGCAGAGTCTCGGGAGCACGCTGGAGAGCCAGCGCTTCTCCGTGGAACAGCTGCGTACGTTTTCGCGCATGCTGGCGCAGATGGGGAATCTGTTGGAAAAAGGCGGCGAAGCGGGAACCAACGATACGTTGACGGCGTTGCTGAAGAACTTCAAAACCCTGCTCAGCGATGAGGGAAATGGCACGGAGCCCGTGCTGCTTACGAAAGCGGCTTTCATGCTTGTCGATGATCTGCCTATGGAGCAGCTGCCGCCACGGATGCAGCGGCTTTTTGCCGCCCTGCAGCAGCCCTATCAGGGGGAACTCGTGCCAAACCGGGAAGGCATGGGCTTTCTGCGGCAGTTATTGCAGTATTTTATGCCTCAGACGAAAGGTGGAAATGCTGTCACCCCCATGCCGGGTCAGCCGCAGATGACACAGAATGGTCAGGCGCAGCAGCCGGGGCAGGCACAGATGGCACAGACCGGCCAGGCGCAGCAGCCGGGTCAGGCGCAGATGACACAGAATGGTCAGGCGCAGCAGCCGGGCCAGGCGCAGATGATACAGAATGGTCAGGCG
>Ga0256405_10001592_pt1 | contig 60454 bp, 55 predicted proteins | sample RumenRJG_02DNA_FD_189096 | JGI IMG/M metagenome (GOLD analysis project Ga0256405, IMG submission 189096) | Bovine rumen microbial communities from Lethbridge, Alberta, Canada - RJG_02 | ecosystem: Host-associated > Mammals > Digestive system > Stomach > Rumen | place: Canada: Alberta... | reverse complement strand
CGACTCAATTTGAGAAGCTATATCAAAAGACGTTACGCGACGGCACAAACATTGCTTAAAAAACAAATGTTTGTTTGACGCTGAAAAGTTCTCATTTTAATTTGCTTTAAATCTTGACATAGCACCATATGGAACAAGTAGGCAAAGGGAGAAAAACTACCGAGGATATGAGACGACTAATGGCAAAAAGTGGAATTCCCAAGTGGTATGTTGATTCTTGCGATAAAGTTATATATGTCTGGTCAAAGGCAAATTCTATAGCAAGAGCAAAAGTTGCTTGGTGGTTGGCGTATTATAAGCTAAATTACCCATCTGAGTTTTATTATTCATATATGAAATACGAGGAAAGCAACTCCATTTATGAGAATTTCAGAAAAAATTACAGACATAATATGCGGAAAGATTTGAGGGATATGAAGGATATGACTGAAGCTTATAAATTTGATGATTGGGATAGAATGACACATAACCTTTGCCTGCTTAATGAAGCAGCGGAGCGTGGCGTTGATTTGAATTTTTCAACAAAGTATAAAGGCTGACAGTTCATTTCCATTTGATATTATAAAATCTTCGGTGGGTGAGTATAGTTTCATGAGGAGGATATTCATGCGACGTTGTCATGGAATGCAAAGCATACGGCGCTTTTATCATTTGAGTAAAGACGCTTGCTCTGCTATTGAAACTATGCAAGTAGGTGATGTTAAAAGTCTAAAAAAATTGAACATAGCCTTAAGTAATCTATATTCTGAGGCATTGAAATTACCTGAAGTACAGGGGATTTTCCCGAACGTGGAAAAAACGCGTACATATAGGGATGCAACCAGACATTACAAGATTTGTGGCTGTGAGCAGTATTTTTGGACAGTATATTACCCTAACGACCCTGATAGTTTGTGCCAAGAATCTTTTGCAGATGCTCTTGGAGATATTTGCAGAGACTTAGAGGATGGAAATGCTTTGTACGAAGCAGGGGATCTAAAAGGAGCATTAGCAATTTGGCGCAATTCTTTTTACACTCATTGGGGTAAGCATCTGGTTGAAATTATTCATCCACTTCATGTTCTAATAACAGAAAAATGCAACGGCTAATGCTGTGGAAAATAAGGAAAGGAAGGTTAAGTAACTGTGGATGTTTTGCAATTCATAAACTCCAAAGATATATCCGCTCACCTAAAGGGAATCGGCTACCAATTCACCACTCTTCAAGCCTCTTGGCTTGTGTATCAAAGCCGCAACTTCACCTTGCAAGAGAAAATTGATGCATGGCGAGAAATAATAGTCTCTATGTCGGACTGTACCGTGAAGGAGCGGCGTAATTGCATTCAAATGGATAGTCTGCACGATTTTCTGCGGGAATATATCACTTTGCAAGAAAAAATCATCCGCAAATTTGAAGCGCAGAATGCGGACGCTGTGTACAGGTATGAAATTCGTTACGATACCGATAATAGCTTTGATGGGGAAGGAAACTTGTATTCCTCATATGATAAATGTCTGACGGCGGTTAAGAATGAAGTTAATGATGATTCAGATATCGTTGAATACAGAATAAACAAGGTTTGGATTGACCAAAAGGATAAATCAATAACGGCATATTATAATCGCAACTCATCATTTATGGCAATAGATACGTCAATTTTCTTTAGCGACAGAGAATGTGATGTAGAGTGTCATTCCTTTGATGGAATGTGGTTTGATTTCCCTACTCCGTTTAAAAAAGGAGATATTTTAATTGCCCCCGACAATCCTTATCGGGGCTGTTGTAGCGGACCTTTTGTTGCAATCAAAATAAATATTGACCCACATAAAGATAAGGAAATGTATGAACGAGAAGTTTTAGACGGTGATGCCACGGATATGCTCGTATATGGATTTTTCCAAACTGATGACGGAACGATTTATAATGAGTGTATGCATCAGTATATGGACTGTGAGTATTACCGAGGGGAGTTGACGGGAAAGTTGAGAATTTTAAAAGCCATGAGCAATTTCCTAAAGGGCAATATCAGCGAGGAACTGCTCATGTGTGCTTATCATCAAATTCTTATGCAGGAACACGCCAAAGACAGTATGCCTAATTGGTATACTGATGAAGGTATGGAACTTGCCGGATTAATCAATCTGCCGAAAAACTAGAGAAGAGGCAACAGATTGTAAACAAGGAAGTTTCAAAACGATGTGATAAGCATGAAGAAAATTTTGGAGCAGGAAAATTGCTGGGATAAGATAACGGGGACATCTCTCTTCGCCCAGTATGTCAATCCTTTTCGCATTATTGATTCCGAAACCACTGATAGGGGGTGCAAAATCCCCACCGAGGGGGTGCAAATGCACCCCCTTCTCTTTTTCTCAAAGCCTTGTCCCGTGCGGCCTCCGAGGCATACTCGCTTAACGATAGGCAGGGGGGTGCAAGGGGGTTCATCGTTAATCGAGTATAGGGGGTGCATCGTTATTTTGTATCAAAATTTGCGGTAAAGGGGATGTTGCATCACCGAAAATGATACAAATGCCGATGCTGCTAACCACCAATAACCAAGGGCTTCCAGAGCATTACCGCTCTGAAAGCCCTTGAATTTTACTCTGCTTTTAGTGATTTATCGTCCATTCCGTATCCTGACATTTTGGAGGGGGGTAATTTTTCTTCTCAGGGGTGTTTTCGATTTTTACCCCCTACGCTGACATTTTACCCCCCTGCTCGTAGGGGGGTAAAATGTCGGAGTTAGAGCCGCGAAACCACGACCACTCTATCTTCCGGCGAAACGTGAAGCACATCGAAAGCCCTGTCGGTACTCCACCCCGTCTCGGCTACGAGCGCACGAACATTGTTCACGATAGTATCAACACGTCCCTTGTTGATACCCTCGTCAAAACCCTCTCTTCTCTGCTCTTTGAGTTCCATCATCAGCGTCATATACTCCACCCTCGTTTCGTTGTGTTGTTTTATCCTTTCGACCTCGGCGGCGATGTCCTGCGTGAACTCACCCTCGGCGGATTTGCCGTCCACATAGGCGAGGAACTTGTCGATGTCCTCATCCACCTCGCCGATTGTGCCTTTGGTGTTCAGGAAAATCTTAATCGTCTCATCGCCAAGCTCCAAACCGTCCTGCTCGTGGCAACGGTTGGTAAATGTGTAAATTTTGCGATTACTGCCGGGGAAGGGGTCAAATGTGCAGATGAAGATGACGAAGGACTTCTTCAGTTCGATGTAGTCCTTGCCCTTGCCCAGCACATTGATGTCTATCATAGCTTGATAGTAGCGGGTGCGCTTGGGGAGCCAACCGAGGGACTTGTCTGCCGTCTGCATTTCGATGTCGAGTATCGTCCCGTCCTCGGTTTCCACATAGAGATCAAGCCTTATGCCCTTCTGCGTGGGGCTTGCCTCGATGGTTTTCTCCGCTACCGGGTAGTTGAGGTTCTTCACCTTGATGCCCAACAGCTTTTCTATGAGCCGCTTGCACAGCCGTGGGTTCTGCATGACCTTCTGGAAGAGAAAATTATCGCTGATGGTCAGTTCCTCCCACTCTTTGATACGTCCCATGGGTGTGCCGCCTCCTTTTTCTTAATTTTACAACGGTTCTTTGCTTGTGGCAAGGGGAAGTTTAGGAATGCTCTCCCCTCGGTCGTGGCGAGAACAGGGCATCGAACTCAGGGGAATCGAAGAACTCGCCAAGCGTGATGCCGAAGCCGTCGCATAGTCTCTTGACAGCTACCGTGCCGGGGTTCTTGCTTTCGCCGAGGAGGATGCTTTTTACCGTGGCTTGCGGTACGCCTGAGATTTTGCTCAATTTGTTGGGCGTGATGCCCTGCTCACGGCAAAGCCCTCGTATGCGATGGGCAACGGCCTCCCAAGTTTCCATGCCAATTCCTCCCCATGTGTGTTTGTAGGCATTGTAGCACATCAAAAAATTATTTTCAAGTGATACTTCACTTATCGGTTGATATATGGTTATATAGTGACTACTCACTATATAACGCAATCAAGGATTCCTCTACAATCGGAGTGTAGTTTTATTTGATTGGAGGAATTCTATATGGACATCAGCAACATTCGTAACTCTCAGCAGGTCAGCAAGACCGATGGCATCACCTACGGCTACATCCGGGTATCTACCATCGCCCAGCATGATGACCGTCAGCGGATTGCCATGGAGGAGTTCGGCATCACGGCAGACCACATCTTCGCCGACAAGCAGAGCGGCAAGGACTTTGACCGTCCTGCCTACAACGAACTCATGGCGCGGCTCTCGCCTAATGATACCTTGGTCGTGAAAAGCCTCGACCGTCTTGGGCGCAGCTACGAGGAGATGATTCGGCAACTCGACATCATCACCCACGAGAAGGGTGCCTTCATCGTCGTTCTTGACGCTTGTGTAATAATATAACCAAATCGGAAAAGCCCAGTAAAATCAAGGGTTCGGCGGCATCGTCCTGTTTCTTTGGCCGGAAATAGTACGGGATAACCGCTCAATCGTCACCCAAGGTGCATTTCCGATGGTGCAAAGGGGTTATTACACATGAGCAACCTTTTGATACAGGAAGTCCCCCTGATGGTGCTTCCCACCTTGGCGACGAAAATCGGCCTCAACGAGGCCATGTTCCTACAGCAGCTCCACTACTGGATTGACCGTAGCAAGCATGAGATGGAAGGACACCGGTGGATCTACAACACCATCGAGGACTGGTGCAAGCAGTTTCCCTTCTGGTCGCGGCGCACTATTGCTCGCGTCATTGCTTCCTTGGAGCGTCAGCGGCTGATTCTTACGGCAAACTATAACCATAAGGGATTTGACCGCACAAAATGGTACACCGTGAATTATGAGCTTTTGGCGAAATTGGAGGCAGAACCTGTGCCGTCCGTACTTTCGCCGGAGGAAAAGGAGGAGGATAATCAGCCGGAAGATGCTCTGCCGAAGGACGTTACAAATGTTGCCCCTGTTCCGAGTGAAAATGGGACAAAGGCTCCTGCCACAGAAAATCCAGTATCGGAGTCAGCCTCTGTTGAGGGCACATCCATGATGCCAAATTGGCACAATGAGGAAAATCAAGGGGTGGCGGCATCCGAGGCAAGTGGCACATCCATCGTGCCAAATTGTCATCATCCATTATGCCAAAATGGCACAATGGAATGTGCCAATCTGGCATCACCAATACCAGAGAATAACTACAGAGATTACACAGAGAAAACAACAACAACACCTCAAGACACAGAATCTTCGAGGGAGAAGTCTGCCGAATCAGAGCAGGAGAGCTTGTTGTTGTCTGCTCCTCGTTATGGGATTCAAAAGAAAACCATGCGGAAGTACCTCCAAAAGTTCGGACTGGAGCTGGTGCTGAAGGAGTTTTCTTTGCTCAAAAAGTTCCTTGAGCAGAAAAAGCCCATTCAGAATCCGGCAGGGTGGCTTCGCTGTGCCTTGGAGGAGCAGTATGCGGATGCCGGGGCTGACCTTGAGAAAGTCCGGCAGGAGAAACTGGCTGAGGCCGCAGCGAAAAATCAGGCCAGAAAAGAGTATTACGAGCGGCAACTCCGTGAGGAACTGGAGAAAGACCATACCGAGGTGGATGAGTCCAATCCCTTTTATGGCTACTTTCTTCGGCATTGCAAACAGAACGGGGACAAAGGGACAGAAGAAAATCAAAGTCATCCTGTAGAGACGTGACAGGAATACGCCTCGACGTGATACGACTGTCCCATGCCTTCGTTCATGCCGAGGAAATAATCAGACAGGGAGGAATACTTTATGCCAGAAAATCATCAGGAAATCATGCCGGGAGAACTGGAAACACTGAAAAAGGAGCTGGAGACTACCCGGCAGCAGAATCTTCATCTCCAGAAAATCATTTCCTTGGGCAATATTTCCACGCTCTCTACCATCATCGAGCAGTATCTGTCCTTCAGCCAAGTGCAGTTCAAGAAGATTGCCCAAGAGATTCAGCTGACGGACTACTCCCGCGACAATGTGGAGAAGGTCATTCGTCTGCTGGAGCATTTGGACTATGCCCGGAAGGAGCTTCATGTGTTCATCGACCTTCATGAGGAGGGCATTGTGGGGCTGAATTCCCACTTCCAGAAGTGCCTCTTTACGGCAACAGCCATTTCCCGCGAACTGGAGGGAATCGGTCTGCTCATTGACATGAGCGAGGAGGAAGCCGGAGAGCTACATCACCTCTTGACTGGCTTCCAGCAGGGATTGGAAAAGTGCGTGGAGACCATCAAGAGGGAGCATGGGGAACAGGAGGCGCATACATGAGCCTGTTCGGCGACCGTTTGCGGGAGTGCCGGGAAAACCGGGGCATCAAGCGGGAGGAACTGGCCAATCGCCTTGGTATTTCCCGCAACACCTTGGGGCGATGGGAACGAGGAGAACGATGGCCTCGTTCCTTGGAAGTGGTCTATGAGCTGGCCAATATTCTCGGAGTTCCGGTGCTGTACTTATCCGACGTGGACGAGGAAAGACAGGAGGAGGAACTCAAAAAGAATTCTGTCATACAGAATTTGGAGGAACGGCTGGCTCGACTGGAACATTCTCTGGACGAGCGGCGTACCCATTCTTGAAAATTTTATCCACAGGTTACCTATAACTTATCCACAAACCTATCCACAAAGAACGGAGGAATCAATATGCGTACCATCGGCTTTCTCAACTGGAAGGGCGGTGTGGGAAAGACTTCCATCGCCATCAACACGGCCTATGCCTTGGCTGAAAGCTGGGGAGTGAGAGTCCTGTTTATCGACATGGACAAGCAGGGCAATGCCTCCTACTGGTTCGACTGCGACGAAAGCAGGGGGACTATCAGCAATCTCTTGGTGTCCTGCACCAATGCGGAGGAGGTTTATGACCTTGCGCCCATGACGGTGGAGGAAATCATTCAGCCCACCCGCTACCGGAGCATTGACCTGATTGCAGGAGATCCCCAACTTCTGGAAATCAATCTTGCCATTTTGAAAAATGCCCATGGACGGCAGGACAATATCCTGTCGGAGGCATTGGCTCCCATCCGTGACCGCTACGATGTCTGCATCATCGACAATCCGCCGGATTCCAATATTCCCGTCCTGAACGGCTTGCGCCTGATGGATGATGTGGTGGCGGTTACCCTTCCCAATCGGTTCAGTTTGAACGGTGTGGAGCACTTGGAGCAGGAAATCAAGAATCTGGGCTTGGCCGTTGCCATTCGCGGAGTCATCGTGAACCAGTTCACCTCCACCGATGGGTGCTACGCCATTGTGGACGAATTGCGGGAGAAGAAGTATCGCCTGTTTCCCCATATCCGGGGAGGAAAGGCCACCCAAAAATGGCTTGACCAGGCCATCAACGAGCAGAAGAGCATCTACGAGATTTCTCCCCGCTCCGGGTTTGCCAGAGATTTGATGAAATTCATCGAGGCACTGGTTGCGTGAGTTCAAGAATACGGAGGCGACCCGAATGAAAAAGCATACCGGAGGCTTGGCAAGGTTTTTGAACGATGAAACGCAACAGGCCGCAAGACATCCCGCTGACGATGCCAACCGGATTGTCTATATCGACATTGATGACATCGTGTCCAATCCCCGAAACTTCTACGGACTGCGGGATATTGACTCCCTTGCCGGGCTGATTTCCGTGTCCCACATGGTGGAACCCCTCATTGTCTGCCCGGAGGAGGACGGGAAGTACATGCTCCTTTCCGGCCACCGTCGCCGTGCCGCCGTCCAGAAACTCTTGGAGGACGGGGACTACGAGGAACGGAAACTTCCCTGCATCATCCACGAACGCCGTAAAATCACCATTCCCCAAGAAAACGGGGAGGAGATTGTCTTTGACGAAAGCGACGTTGATCTTTTGCACCTCATCGCCTCCAACCGTGGACAGAGGAAAGAACGTACGATGGACGAGAGACTCAGCGAGGTGAAGTATCTGGAGCCTTTTGCCAGAGCCGTCTTTGCGCAAAAGAGAAAAGAGCATGGCAAGGGCATGGTGTTCCGCAAGTTCTTTGCCGAGGAAATCTTGGACATTTCCTCCAGCAAGTTGCAACGGCTGGAATCCATCAAGAAAATGTCAGAAAAGGTCAAGACCGCCGTGGAAAGCGGATATCTCAGGGAGTCCAGCGCCGTGCGTTTATCCGGGATGTCCTTGGATAAGCAGGATGAGGTTATGGCATGGCTGGAAGAGAACGGACGCAAAGGAACCATGCAGGATGTGGAGGATGCGATAAAGGCTGTCCAGCCTCCGAAAACAGAGATGGAAGCAGAGGGGGACGAGGCGCAAGACGAACCAGCCACGGCCAATTCCGCTACCGAAGGTTGTGACGAGGAAAGCGCGGTTACGGAATCCGATACCGTCGGGGAAGAGTATGACGCAAGCCGTGACGAAAATGGCAATGATGAAAACGAAAACCACCCGGACAGCAGTTCGTCCCACCACTATATCGAGGACGAGGAAATTGCTTTTCTGCCGGAAAAGAATAATCCCGGAGCGTCGCAGCTTATGGATGTTCCAGACAGCTTTGACAATCCGCAGAAAGAGGCGGAGGATTGGTTCAGGAAGGAGCGGCTGGCCTTTTATCGGTCAGTGTACGGAGAGGCCAAACACCTGAGCGAAAGCGAACCGAATGAGCGCAAAGCTGCCCAATGGGGCATCCGTGCCTCGGTTGCCCGTTATCATATAGCGGAGCTGATGGAAAAAAAGTAGCTGTCTTTGCCCATACATAGCATATTTCTTCAAGGAGTCGTGATCATGCTGAAGACCAAATTGTATTTTGCCCAGCGTATCGCAGAGGATGCTCTGCAACATCATTTCACTGCCACGGGAGATGGATGCCAGGAATTTCGACAAATGCGGGAGGATTGCCTTGATTTCATGTCCATTCCCAATACGCAGCGCATTTATGCCAAGCTCATAAGGTTAGAATTGAACGAACGGGCTGTTAGGATGGTGATTCGTATGCTGACCGCCGAAAAGCGGCAGTATCTCCATCTGCGTTACCGCAGAAGAAAATCCATCGTTGCCGTGTCCCTTGCCCTTCATGTGTCCATAGCCCAGCTTAATCTCTGGCATCACGGGATTTTGGAGCAGATTGCCAGATTTATGCTTCTCACATTGAAGCCGGAGGATGTGCTCCATCCCAGCAGGGTTGCACAGATGATTCGGCTACAGGCCGAGACCATTAAATTCTTCTCCGAGATTGACCCTACGGGGACTATCGTCACCAAGGACTGGCTTCTTGCCCTCATCATCCGTCATAGAGAGTACAAGAAACTCTTGGCAGAAATGAAATACTTTATGGACGAAGATTCCGTTTCCCTGCATGAGCGGATTGTGGCTGCCCGCCTAAATCATCCCGATGAGCCGGAAAAATGCCTTGCTCGCTCCTGTCATGTGCATAAATGCGTTGTCAGCCGTCACCTGCGGGAGTTTGAAGAAGATATGAGCAAATATCTGGTTTGACAGAACATCCCTAAAATAGAATCTGTATGAAATCATAGCCATATCCGGACACGCTCCTTTGTGTCCGGTTTTTTATGTCCATTGAAATCCAAGCGATGACAAATACACCGTCCTGCTCAACTTCTGGATTCCCGAAAATAACAGTGACCTCCGTGTGCACCGTGACCATGTTCCTTACGACCTTTGGCAGCGGCAAGGATTCCTCCAAACCACGGAGGGAAATGTGGTGCATTACGGCTTCATCGAGAAATTTATCGAAGAGCTCGGGGAGCGGTTCAACCTCCGGGAGATTGCCTTCGACCGCTGGGGAGCGGTGCAGATGGTGCAGAATCTCGAAGGGATGGGCTTCACCGTGGTTCCCTTCGGTCAGGGATTCGTCAGCATGAGCCCTCCAACCAAAGAGTTGATGAAACTGGTCTTGGAGCAGAAGGTTGCCCATGGCGGGAACCCGCTTCTCCAATGGAATATGGACAACATCTGTATTCGTACTGATCCTGCCGGGAACATCAAAGCAGACAAGGCGAAATCCACGGAGAAAATTGACGGGGCGATTGCCCTCATCATGGCTCTTGACCGTGCTATCAGGTGCGGGAACGCGGATGGGGAGAGCGTATACGAGAGTCGTGGGGCTTGGGTATTATAACTTGGCAATTACATCGGAAATTGCCACAATTACTGCAGAGCCACTAATGGCAATTCTATGGTTTTCCTTAATCTCACAGCGAAGTATACCGCCCCGTTTGGATGCCTGATACGCATTGATAACAGATTTTTGCATTTGTGATGCCCAATAATCAGCAATTTGGCAGTGAGCTGATCCACAAACAGGGTCTTCGGCTATAGATAATTTAGGAGCAAAACTTCTCGAAACACAGTCAGACTCAGACCCTTTTGCCGTAGCATTTTGGATGCGCCCTTCGAGGCTTTGTAACAATTTCTGATTAGGATGCATTGTACGCACATCTTCCTCTGTTTCAAAGACGCAAATCAAATCCAATCCAAGGATAGCTTTTTGTGGACGAATGCCAAAGGCTGCCTCCATATCATCGGTGACGACAATCTCCCGTAAATCGTATCGGGGGAAATCCATCTCGTACAGATTTTCTTTGCGTTTAACGGTTAGGAGGCCGCTCATTGTGTTGAATCGAACAGCGTCTTGGTTCGGCTTATAATAATTCAGAATGACAAATGCAGATGCGAGCGTGGCATGACCACAGAGCTCCACTTCTGTTCCTGGAGTAAACCAACGAAGGTGGTACCCTTGTTGTTCCTTAACGATAAACGCCGTTTCTGAGAGATTGTTTTCCATTGCCAACTTCATCATGGATGATTCGGGTGGCCAATCATCCATGACACAAACAGCAGCTGGATTTCCAGAGAATGGTTTATCTGTAAAAGCATCTACTATATATTGCTTCATGGCGTAAGTCCTCTTTCAAATCAAAAATTGTATACACGATTTATTTGCACACATGGCCTTGCAATTTCACGGATTTAGAGTGATATATGTACATGCCGAAGGGAAATGTACAGACAAGGGGGGAAACAAAAATGACAAAGCAGGAAATCGCCGAGATTATCGAGAGCAAGGCTGCCGGGTACGGATTCGAGATTGAAGAAAACTCGCTGGGCTGGAACAACAAGCGCACGGGGCAGGATTACATCAACATCCAGATTTTCCAGAACAGCAACCTTGAAAAGACCGACTGGGAAAACCGAAAAGCCTGCATCGAAATCGAAGCCTGCGCCAGCGTCAGCCGGATGGGAGGAAGCCCCACGCCGGAGGAACTTTTGAAAGCCGCAGACGAGATTGCAAGAGGAGCAAAATTCACGGCAGAACTTCAACGCATGAGGCTTTCCTACGAAAGAACCTTCTAAGCCGAAAACACGGCAGGGGCACCGCTCGAAAGGGCGGTGTTTTTGCATAAACTCTACTTGGGATTTTTCCTCTTGCCTGTCATTTCCTCTACCGTAAGTTTATACACCATGGTTCGAGGTAGTGCTGCGGGATTGAAATGTGCTGTTTTATCCGTATGATAGTGATTCATAAGTTCTCTTAAAGCTGATTCTTTTTCTGCTTCCGGCAAAATAGATACTCGCCCTTTGCCCATCACGGATTCATAGGCAAAAGTACAGTATCCTTTGTCCTCAAAATACTGAACTTGATGATTGCAGTCCATTTCAAAGGATGCTCTGTTATCGACATTGATTAGTTCCAGTTTATGCCCTTCGAGTGTGCTGTGAAAAATCAGTTCGATTGTCTCTCCGTCATCAATGATACCAAAGTTCAGCGGCACGATATACGGATAGCCATTGTCATTGAAAGCCAATCGACACACATCGCACTTTTTCATGATGGACAGGATTTCGTTTCTGTCCGTTATTTCTCTGTCTTTTCGTCGCATAAATATTCCTCCGTATACATTTCAAGGAGTGTGATACCTATGGGTGTTTTCAGTTGGCTGTTCCGCTCACGGGACACTACAATTCTTTTCTCATGTAAATAACATCGTCCATCGGATTATTGTAGTATGGTTCACATTGTACAAATCCGTATTTTTCATAAAGATGAATTGCAGATTTTAAAGGTGTTATAGTGTCCAAGACCATTTCCTTGAACCCGGCTCTTTGAGCATGGGAGATAATCTCCTGTACCAATGTTTCACCTAAATGCAGTCCTCTTGCCTTCGGTTTGACATACAGCCTTTTCATCTCGCAACGCAATTTATCGTGCTTATGATATGCCACCATTCCCAACACTTCATTTTCTTCCAAGGCTACTAAAATTTCACCTTCTGGAGCCGTATATTTTGTGGCAGGATTTTGGAGTTCTTCATCTATGTGTTGAAAAGTTAAGTCACGACCCAAACGCTCAGTATATTCAATAATTAAATTTTTTACCTTTGGAATAAAATCCTTACCATCCACTATTTTCATGCCATCGCCTCATATTGCTTATGTTTTAAGGAGCGTGATACTCATGAGCATTTTCAGTTGGCTGTTCCGTTCACGGGACAAGCCCCAAAACAGCTACCACTTCAGCGGCTGGCCGTTTGTTTTCGGCAAATCTGCCGCCGGAGCAAAGGTCAATGAATTCACAGCCATGCAGACCACGGCGGTTTACGCTTGCGTCCGCATTCTGGCGGAGTCCATAGCAGGACTGCCGCTTCATGTCTATGAATATCGAGGGAACGGGAAAGAGCGTGTGCCGGGGCATCCGCTCTATTTTCTTCTCCACGATTCCCCCAATCCCGAAATGACTTCTTTCATATTTCGAGAGACTGCGATGATTCACCTGCTACTGTGGGGAAATTCTTTTTCACAGATCATCCGGGATGGCATGAGGCGTGTGGTGGGGCTTTATCCCTTGCTCCCCAATCGCATGAGCGTTGACCGGGATGAAAACGGTGAACTGGTCTATACCTACACCCCCATGAGTGATAGCAACCCAAATCTCAAGGACGGACAGTCCATCACGCTGCGCCGGGAGGATGTCTTGCATATTCCGGGGCTGGGCTTTGATGGGCTGGTAGGGTATTCCCCCATAGCGATGGCAAGAAACGCCGTGGGAATGACTCTGGCCTGCGAGGATTACGGCTCTTCCTTCTTCGCCAACGGCGCACGTCCCGGCGGTGTCCTCAAGCATCCGGGAGTCCTCAAAGACCCGTCCAAATTCCGGGAAAGCTGGCAAGCTGTCTATGGTGGTACAGCCAACACGGGCAAGGTTGTGGTCATGGAGGAGGGTGTGGACTATCAGCAAATCAATGCGACCTTGCATAGATGCCTTGTCGGAGGCTTTTCCTGTGTGAAAATGAGCAACTTTATAAGAAGTTTTTTATTCCTGCGCCCGATACAATGACCTCATGGAGGCGAGAATATTATGCGCAAAAAGGTTATGGCATTCAGCCTATGTCTGTTCATCACTGCTGTTTTTTTCCATGGACTGTCCTATTTTTTCTTCCTGAACATCACGGATAGTCTGCCTTTGGGACTTTACCTTCGCATACCGAGTGGGGATTACCAAAAGGGGGACTATATCGTATACGAGCCAGCGGAGGATGTGCGGCGAATGGTAGCTGACTACGGTTGGGGGGACGGCAAGCATGTGTTTTTGAAGCAGATTGGGGCAGTGGCTGGCGAACACTACGCCGCTCATGGAGAACCACCTGAATTTACGATTGAAGGGACAGTCCGGGGACGAGTCTTTGACACCGACACGCAGGGGCATCCCTTGCCGAAACTTCGTGGGGAGTTCATTGTCCCCGAGGGTCATGTGCTGCCTGTGGCAACCAATCCCCGCTCCTTTGATGGCAGATATACCGGGACAATCCCCGTTGACTGTATCAAGGCCAAGGTGATTCCACTTTGGACTCCGTGATTTTTTTGCCCAATTTGGGCAAAAAATCGGAAGTGGCGTAATATCAGCGTTCCAAGCCCCAAATGAGCAACTTTATAAGAAGTTTTTTATTTTCTTTGGTTTACACTAGGGATTGATGGTGAAAATCAGGGACAGATTTTCAAGAAACCAGTATTGGCAGGTGATTCACAAAAAATTCGTTTTGTCAAGCAGAAAATTTTGCCCAATTTGGGCAAAATCGCATCAGGAACTATGGGAGGGATTGCTCAATGAACATTAAGGGGATATTCCGCAAGCCGGAACGGTTCACCAACTACGACCCGGACAGCCCAGCAGAACGGGCTGCACGAAAATGGGACGAACGGGAAGGCGAAATTGTTGTCCAGAACCAGAACCTACGCCTGTTGCTGGCGGGAATGATGGTGGTGGCCATTTGCCTGACGGGAGGCTTGGTCTATAAGTCCATGGCTTCAGCGGTGATGCCCTATGTGGTGGAAGTGGATACCACTACCGGCGCAGTGCGGAATATCGGCACTGTGGCGGCAAGTGCAGAGTATACGCCGGGGGAGGCGGTCTACAAGTATTTTTTGGCCAAGTTTTTGAAGAACACGAGGGAGATACCCCTTGACCCGGTGGTGTACAAGGAAAATCTTACCACGGCTTACGGGTATCTCACCAAGGATGCTTCCACGAAGCTCCAGACCATGCTCCGCACGGAACGCACCACGGAAAAGTTCGGCCATCAGACGGTACAGATCAATGTTTCCACCATCCTGCCCATGGAGGGAGGCCACTCCTATCAGATCCGCTGGACAGAGGAAGACTTCATCATTGGCACAGGGGAAAAGACCATCACCCCTTACAGCGGCATTTTTACCGTGCAGACCATTCGGAGCGAGGACGAGGAACAGCTTGCCATCAATCCCATCGGCCTTTACATCACGGATTTCTCTTGGTCAAAGGATGCTTCAGCACTGAATACGGAAAAGACCACCAATACCAAAGCACCGAAGGCCAATACACCGGCTGCGACGGTTGGTCAGCAATAATCAAGGTAATAGCAGAAGGGAGCAGTAGAGATGAAACTTGGAAATGTCAAAAAGATTGCCCTGCTCATGGGCGTGGCGGGGACTTTATATAGTCCCATGTGTGTATTTGCGGCAGAGAGACCGGCAGATGATGTCCGTAAGGAGAATATTGAAGCCGTCGAGACAGTGAAGAAAGATACGGCGAGTGCAGAGGAAATGCCGCAGAAAATCGCCGACCTAGAACAGCAGCTTGCCGAAGAGCAGGAGAGCAAGGAAAAGCTCTCCCAAATCTTGGAGCGGTTGGAACGGCTGGAGATCAAACAGGCATCCGCTGCCCCGTATCCTGCCGCCAACCAGTCCATCTATCTTGTCAATCCCGGCGAAGGGGAGAAGGTAAGCTATACACAGGATGCCGCCAACAGTCAGGGCAATTCCACCATGGTATTCCGCTACGCCCCCAATCAGCTCTATAAGATTTACTGCCGGGTGGGGTATCTCACGGATTTGTCCTTCCGCAAGGGGGAGACGATTTCCTTTGTAGGTGGCGGTGATACAAGTGCTTGGGCGGTGAACACCAGCACGGTGGACGGCGTTCCCCATCTCTATGTGAAGCCCACGGTGGACACCTCCACCACGAATCTCATTGTCACCACGGACAAGCGGAGCTATCAGCTCATCCTCACCACCAGCAATTGGTACAATCCCATGGTTACATGGACTTACGGCTTGGAGGACAGGGAAGCCCTTCGTTTGCAGAAGGAGCATGACGAGCGTACCCTTGTGGGAATCTTTTCCAGCAGTCTGGAATCCCTGCATTTTGGCTATAAAATTTCCGGTAGCTCCGAAACCAAGCCTTCGGTGGTTTTTGATGACGGACAGAAAACCGTGCTGAAGTTCGATAAGCTCCCATCCCGTATTCCGGCACTTTTCCTCAAGGAGAAGGGCAAGAAAGGCGTGGCTCTGGCCAACTACACCGTTCGCGGGAACTGCTACATTCTTGACCGGGTGGCAAATGAATTGGAACTTCGGCTGTCTGATACGGAGACGGTGAAAATCAAGCGCAAGGGATAAGGCGCAGGGAGGAGGATACCCTTGGAAATGTTCAAAGGACTGTTCCAGCTCCTGATGAAAAAGCTGGGACGGAAGAAGAAAGACCCGGAGGCACAGGAGAAGGGTGAGGAAATCACCTCTTTTTCCATGAACGAGGGCAAGCCGGATCAGGTGTTTGGCGTTCGCCGTGAAATCGTGAACGGCATCGGGATTTTCTTTATTGTGATTTTCTGTCTCGCCTTTATCTTTGCCACGGAGGACGATGAAGAAGAGACCGTCCGGGATAACACGCCCACGGTTTCCGATGCGGATATCGCCAGCCTGAAGAAGCCGAAGGATTTGCCCAATGACTACGAAACCCTTGCTAAGCAAAACCAAGCGGTCAAGGCAGAGGCGGCGAAGGCTCAGACGGCACAGCAGGACATAAAGCCGAAGGAAACGGCTACGGCCTCTGCCCCGGCACCTGCTCCCGCTGCCGTGCAGATACCGAGAAACTACTCAGCAACTCCCGTGATTCCTGCGCAAGCCCCTAAAACGAACAGCGCACCGGAAGCTCCGAAGAATGACCGGTACAAGTCAGCCATTTCCTTTGCCTTGGGAGGAACATCCTTTGGTAGTCCAGAGATTACGGCAAACGGAAGTGAAGGCTCCGGCGGGCAAGCGAGTGTGACAAGCGGCAACAGTGCATCCGGTTCCACTGTCCCTTCCTATGTCCAGCCCAATGGGGCGACCATCAACGCAGGTACAACCATACCGGTGAGGCTTCTCACCGGCATCAACACAGATGTAGAGGGACAGGTGAAGGCCGAAGTTCTCTCCGATGTTTACGATTCGGCCACGGGAACAAGGCTTCTCATTCCCCAAGGGAGCAAGCTCACGGGAAGTTATGAGAGCAGCAAGGCCAATAATGGTCGGGTTCCTGTGACCTTCCGGCAGTTACTGCTCCCCGATGGCGGTTCTTGGACGATTGGCGGCAACCTGGTCGCCATGGACGGTGCTGGATTCACCGGGATTCAGGGGAAAGTCCACCACCACACCGGACGAAAAATTTCCGGCGGTGCCATTGGCGCAGGGCTGGCGGCACTTGGTTCCTTGGCGGCGGGCAACACCTCATACCGTGACACCTATACTGCCGGACAGATTGCCTCCCAAGGGGCATTGGCCAGTATGATCAACGCCAGTTCCCAACTTCTCACACAGGCGGCGAATATTCAGGACACCGTAACTGTTGAGCCGGGATACGAGTTCAGCGTCTATGTCACCGAGAATATTACCTTTTGACAGAGGCCGCATTGAAACAGGAAGAATTTTGCGAGGTGATGACCAAATGGATACGCAAGACTGGACGGACGAGGATCTTTGTCAGGTCTATGACCTTCAGCACGGCTATGAGAAGGTCTTGGTGGACTTTGTGCGGCATGAGGATTCAGTCGAAGTGAACAGCCTGATGGGGGTGCTGCCCTTGCTTTACGGTTATGAGGGGACAGCCCTTGAGCCGAATCTCTTTCAGAGCAGGGATGTCTCTCCCGAAACGGCTGCCGAATGGAAGCTAAGGGAAGATTATCGCGACCATGATTTCATCTATCGGGATATCTCCGATGAATACAAGAAGGCGGACGATTTGCGGGAGGTATTCGAGGGAACTTTCCAACATGAACTTGGAATAGCGCACCCGGAGATACTGGCGGTTCTCGGAAACGACTACTCGAAGGCCAAGGAACATTACAGCCGTGAGAGATTCGACCGCATCCGCGCCACACTGCCGGAGAGATTTCAGCGACGTATGGATCGGCTGATGGAAAACTTCCCGGAGGACATCCGGGAAAAAGCCATGGAAGCAGAGGTCTATGGCTGTGTAGGGGTTATCAGCCGCTCGGGGCTTTCCCTCCATGCCCATCAGCAGGAAACGGAGTATGAGAGGTTTCAGAACGTCACGGAGCGGGAGGATTCCGACACCATCATAGCGGCCTATGACCTTCAGATGAAGCTGACAGAGGCGGTGTCGGGACTTTCCGGGAAAGACTTGACGGAGGCGGTGCATACCTTCTATTACGACCCGGAGGAGGTACGCAGTCGCTACGGCTCCAAGGCGTACCGTGCATTGAAATCGGTGGGAGAGGAAGTGCGGGAAATGGCTTCCAAGATGGATTTTGTCCATACGGAGGAACGGCTCCCGGTACTGGAAAACCATAAAATCTGCTTGTACGGCACGGAGGAAGAAAAGATTGCCCTCTACCTTCGGGATAGCTGCCTTGAGATTGCCAACAGCGACGCAAAGGCACTTTTTGAGGTGCTGACCGCCCATTACGAGAAGGAAGGTTTTGCCCAACGGTATGTCCCCATGAAGGGCGACCCGCTTCATTTTGCGGACAAAACCTTCACGGTGATAGGCCGTGCTGTGCCGGAGGCAAAGGATTTTCTTCCCCATTGGGAGATTGACCTTGGGGACGGAAAGCCTGTCCGCGCTTCGGCCAATGAGATTATCCCCTCGGCCATACCGGAACTGCAACGGAGGCTTTATCTGCCAGATCCCACGCCCCGCAAACTTGAGGAGGCTGTTCTTCAGCCGGAGGAGCGAAAGAGCGTGACCCGCAAGGAAGCGGAGAAGAAACTTTCCCAGCTTCTTCAGGAGTTTCAGAAAAGCGGAGTCAAGGCCAATGGCATCATGGAACTTTTGAATAGCGCCGGGCGCAAACTGCAAGCGGCACAGGGACGATGAATATTTTTACGGGAAGGTGACAGGATGGATGAGGAACGGGAATACCGGCAGAAGGTGATGAAAATCGGCTCGGTTTCCATCGGCATTTGCCTTCTGCTGGCCTATTGGTATGCCACCCAAAGCGTGGCGGCAGAGTGTGAATACAACCCGGCCTTGGGAACCTGTCTATCCTTCGGGGATATTCACATCTACCAGCCCTTCCAATACTATTTCTGGCAGCAGGACGGGCGAATCGCCGAGGCTATCCCGGAGGTTCTGGGAGGGTATGCTTTTTACCCTTATTTGGCCGTGGTGGTTGGCGGCGGTTTCACCTACCTTTGCACTCAGGGCATGAAGAAGGAGACCTCCCACGGCTCGGCTTCCTTTGCCTCCAAGAAGGAGATTGACGAAACCGGCCTTGGCATGTACGAGGACAAGGTGCAGAAGGAAAAGCGGAAAATCCTTGGCATCATCCCTTATACCAAGAAAGTCCGAAAACCTAAGACCTCCGGCGTAGTGGTGGGCGTAAATCCCTACACCCATAAGCTCATGCTCCATGACGGAGTGGAACACATGCTCCTCATGGCTCCAACAAGGAGCGGAAAGGGAGTAAACACCATCATTCCCACGGGGCTTGTTTGGCGGCACTCCATTTTCTTTTTTGACGTGAAAGGGGAACTTTGGCAAGCCACCAGCGGCTTTCGGCAGAAAGTCCTGGGGCAGAAGGTGATGAAGTTTGCGCCCCTATGCGGGGACGGAAGCTCGGCAAGGTGGAATCCTCTGGCTGAAATCAATTTCCAGACTCCGGAAGAATTGGGGGATGTGTCCACCATTGTGGGCATCATGGTGAAGCCTGATGGGGAAAAGCAGGGCGGCGGCGATCCCTTCTGGGATAATTCCGCTTCGGCGCTCCTCTCCGGGGTGATTATGCACCTCATGTACAAGCACAACAAGGAAAAACTGCGGCTACCCTGTCCCACGGACATCATGTCCTTCCTGTCCAGCCCGGACAAGACCAACAAAGAGCTATTTACTGCTATGCGGGACTATCCCCATATTTCCCCGGAGGAGTTTCTGGAACTGCCGGATGAGCAGGGGAAGCCACGCATTAATCCCCTGAAACTGGTATACGGTGAATATGTGGTGAACCTTAAACCCTTTTCCGACGCTCTGGGAAAGACGGTTCACAATCTGGAGGAGATCCGGCTGGCCATTCTGGAATCCAAGGAGAAAATCTGCTGGGATGCCCCGCCTCCCAAGGATGACAACGGCTTTGGGGACGAGGAGGAAAACGCACCGCCTCCGCCACCGTTCTATATGCTCTTGGTTCACCCCAAGGTAGCAGAGTGTGCCTCCAATATGCTGAACGGCGCGGAGCAGACGAGGGCTTCCATCATGCAGACGGCGCAGACGGCTCTGGCGCTCTACCAGAATCCTGTGGTGCAGAAGAACACGGAGGTTTCGGATTTCTGCATCCGTGACTTGTTATCGCCGAAAGATACGGTGAGTCTGTATCTCTGTATGCAGACCAACGAGGTGCAGACGCTGAAGCCCCTGTCGAGGCTTCTTATCAATACCATGCTCCAGAAACTCATTCGGGATATGAAGTTTGACACATCCGGCGGGGCTTCCATGAAACAGCGGCTGCTTTTGCTCTTAGATGAGTTCCCCCAGCTCGGCAATCTCAAGGCCATGGAGTTGGCTCTGGCGGTTTGTGCCGGGTATGGAATCAAAGTCTGCATTGTGGCCCATAACACAAGAATGACCCAAAACACCACATATTGTACCGTTTCAAGTTATCCACCCACTATATATAGTGGTGTTAATAATGCGAATCTGACCGTTTTTGCCGAAAGTGTTACTTCTGTGTTACCTCTAATCAACGCTCCCTTCCCGTGTTATGCCGTTTGAAACGGCAGATGTGACGGCTGATACCAAGTGAATTTATAAACACTTATCCAAAATGGATTATACCACCTAATCACCCTTTGTCAAGTTCTTTCACATCCGCTTTCTGTTTCCTTTTGCCCTCGCTATGCAAAATCACCTCGTTGTGTGCCACTGTGTTTTCTGCCCAAATCGGACAAGAGAATGGTCGAAAGCCCCTGTACAGTCCCTATCCACGCCAATTCACACCTGTCAAGCACAGATTTCGGTAAGCCCAAAATCAGCAACTTTATAAGAAATTTTTTATTCTGTTTCGGTCTATGCTGATAGAGATGATACAGCCCACGGAAATTTTGCCCAAATTGGGAAAAATCTTCTCGTGGTGTACGTCTGTACTTTTTGCCCAATTTGGGCAAAAAATCCATTCAATTTCACGAAAGCCCTTATTTTACGGGGCTTCTCGGGAGGTGGTATCTGCTTCATAGCAAGGGAAATGGGTTTCTTTGACACCATGTCACCTTAAAAAAGAGCAAAATCATAAGAAACCATTTTATTATGTTGAGCTTACACTGATGGAAGGGATAGGGCATTATGCCGAAGCCGTTCCTGCCGAGCAGTTTCGGCAGATTATCCCGTCAGGAGGATTTCATGCCCGTATCGGGCAGAGTTTTAGGAGGATGAAGAACATGGACGATGTATTTGCGTATGAAAACTCTATTGCTGTCAGCCCCACGTTGGTAAAGATGTTCAGGCCGGAGGCGGCAATTTTTCTGGAGAAATTCCATTGTTGGCTTCAAGAGAGCCGGATGATGGCAGACGGGCAACGGTGGATTCAAGGAAGCTTTGACGCATGGGGCAAGGAACTTCCCTTCCTGGCTCCCCGCACCATGCGGAGGATTGTGAAGCGGTTCCAGAAGTTCGGGCTATTGATGGCGACCCGGCGTGATGGAGTGGAGTGGTACACCTTGGACTACAAGGAACTGATGAAGCAGGTGGCGGCATATCGGGCAAAGCACGGCGTGGCGAGTCCATGCCCGACGGTAGCGGAAGGGGGTGAAGCCTTATGAGAAACGGACGAGTAGCACCTCCGTCCACGCTGATGAGCGTGGAGGAAGTCATGCAGGCCGCAGGAGTAGGCAAGAACACCGCCTACCAGATTATCAAGAAACTCAATGCCGAACTGGACGCAATGGGCAAGCTCACTTTCCGGGGACGGGTGAACCGCAAATTCTTTGAGGAGCGGTTCGGCTATGAGGGGAGGCAGTCGTAAGCATGGCAAATCGCAGGATGTACGCTAAGTCCGTGATTGACACGGATAAGTTCATGGAAATGCCTATTTCCACCCAATGCCTGTACTTCCATCTGCTTCTGCGCGGGGATGATGACGGCTTTGTCGCCAGCCCCAAGCTGATTATGAGGCAGTTGAGAGCGTCGGAGGACGATATGAAAATCCTGATTGCCAAGGAGTACGTCATTGCCTTTGACAGCGGGGTGATCGTCATTCGGGATTGGTTCGTACACAACCAGCTCCGGCTTGACCGCTATACCCCTACGGCTCACACGGAGAAATCCCTGTTGGTGCTGAATAAGGACAAAACCTATCAGCTTATGCCGTCTGACGTTGACCCGTCTGGCAACCAAATGGCAACCGTTGGTTGCCAAAGTGACACCCAGATTGGCAACCATACCGGCAACCATACTGGCAACCAACGGTTACCACAGGTAAGGTTAGGTAAGGTTAGTATAGGTAAGTATAGTATAGGTAAGTATAGGGTAGGTGAGGGGAGGAGGGAGCAATCCGACGATGTGACCGCCACCCCCTGCCATGAAATCCTCTCCCTCTACCATGCCCTTTGCCCTTCTCTTCGTCCCGCAAAAGTTCTGACATCCCGAAGGATAGCGGCTATGGAAGCACTGTATGCCAAACTCGGCAAGAGCATGGAGGCCATAAAGGGATATTTCCAGAGGTGCGCCGATACTCCGTTCCTGTGTGGCGAGAATCGCATGGGCTGGGTGGCGAATCTGGACTTCCTGCTTGACCCAAGCAAGTATGAGAACATCGTGGCGGGTAAATACGATGATGACTGGAGGGACACGGATGGAGGGCATGGAGTCGATAGTAGACATTCTGGAGGAACTGAAGGAAAAGCATCCTCGCTTGGCGCAGACTATGAAGCCTTCGAGAAGCAGCAGAAGTTGCCGGGGGACGTATGAGGGACTTTCCCCGAAGGAACTGCAAGACCACATGGCAGAGATTGTGGACATCGAGGACAGGCGGGAATTGTGCAGAGATTGTGACGGGAACTGCCGCCAGAATCCCAAAGGCTATTACGAGGTGGTCAGCCCCTCATCTACGGGTCTGTACCACAGCGTCATGGTGCTGTGTGAACATGAACGGGCGAGGCGGGAACAGGCACGGCTGAACCGCCTCATCCAGTCCGGCGGCATCCCCAAGGCGTATGCAGGAAAGACCCTTGTGGATTATATCCCGTCAGAAGCCAACAGGAAGGCCGTAGATGTGGCGAAGTGGCTCATCGAGTATCAAGATAAGGGTGCGTTATTTTACGGGGCTACAGGGACAGGTAAGACGCTTTTAGCGGCGATTGTGGCGCAGGAGAAGATGAGGCGGGGCAAATCCGTGGTCTTTGCCAGCGTCCCCGACCTCCTGATGGACATACGGGACAGCTTCGGCACGGGCAGGACGGCAGAGATTCTGCGTTCTGTCCAGAGAGCGCCCTGCCTCGTGATGGACGATTTGGGAGCGGAGCGGATGAACGAGTGGGTGGGCGAACAGGTCTTTGCCATTCTCAACTACCGCTCCAATCATGAGCTACAGACCATCATCACATCGAACTACGGGCTGACGGCGTTGGCCGAGCGTATGATGGTGGCCACCAAGGGCAAGGAGTCAGGTGACAATGTGCAGAGCCAACGAGTACTCAGCCGTATTTGCGGTATGTGCTACATCGTCGAAGTTGGCGGCGGAGACTTTCGGATCGAAGGACGGGCATAAATTATCCTTTCGGGGCAGGAAAAGAGGCGTGTTTGGCGAATAATACCCGTTGACGGTGAAGTGTGCCACCTCTTTGCCCCTTTGGAGTAACTCCCCTTTCAGGTAGGTGGATGCTTGATTGGCAGGATCAAATTTTCTTTGATGAGTATAACTCAATGGTGAGTATTGGAGATTTACATACCATTCCCCTGTGTGGACTCGCGCTTTTTGTCTGCATCCGATGGGTGAAGATAACGAAATGCTCATTCGTCCAATCTACATAAGACGTGAAGGTCATTTTCTGAATGTGAGTTTCACGGATTCGGGTAAGTAGTAAATGAGGATGCAGAAAATGGCTTATAAAAAAACTTCGAAGCAGATTTCACGGAAAGTAAATCCAAGCAAGAAGAAAAACACAACTATTAAGGTTAGACTCGAAGCAGAATTAAGAGAACGTGGAATAAACACTTATGTTAGGAATCAGAAAGGCATCCCCGGAGAACCAGATTTTGTTTTTGAAGCTAGAAAACTTGCCATTTTCTGTGACAGCGATTTCTGGAATGGATTTAATTGGGAAGTGACAAAAGATACTATATACAGTAACCGAGGCGTGTGGATTGAAAAAATAGGTAAGAAGATGGCTCGAAATAACAAAGTCAATACCGTTTTAACAGAACAGGGATGGAGAATTCTTCGGTTTTGGAGTCATGAAATCAAAGAGAATCTACCGCAATGTGCTGATGCTGTGGAGGCAGCACTAAGAGTTGCCCCTCAGCAGCCATACAAGACGATTGATCTGTGTGCAGGTATAGGAGGAATCCGAAAAGGATTTGAATTAACTGGCATGTTTAGAAATGTTCTGTCTGCGGAGACTGATAAGTACGCATGCCTGACATATCGCCATTTATTTGGAGATGATCCAAATAATGATTTAACAACAGATGATTTTAAGGACAAAGTGGCTTCTACTCCATATGACGTTTTACTTGCTGGATTTCCCTGTCAGTCGTTCAGCAGGGTGGGAAAACAAGAAGGATTTGAGGATAAAGACAAAGGGAAAATTTTTTTCCATATTGCAGAAATTATGCAGAGAACTCGTCCAATGGCTTTTTTTCTTGAAAATGTCGACCGTCTGGTTACGCATGATGGGGGAGAGACCTTTTGTACCATTTTGAATACGCTGGTCAACGAACTCGGATATTATGTGATTGGTGTCGATCAGTCTGATCCTAATAGACTCCGGTATAACCCCAAGCGATTTATCCGAAATTCAAAGGATTTTGGTATGCCACAAAACAGACCAAGGACATACATTATAGGTTTTGACACGGAACGGTTTCCAATCGAAAAACTGGAAAAATTACCTACTGAAGTTCCTTCAGGATGTGAAGAAAAGCTATATCGAGACTTGAATGATTTGCTGGAAAAGGATGTCGCGGCAAAATATTACATGGCTTCAGGATACCTTGAGACACTGATAAAACATAGAGCACGACAAGAGGGAAAAGGTTATGGCTTCGGTTATCGTATTGTCAATGAGCCGTTTATGGAGCATCCTATCGCCAATACTTTGCTGGCAACAGGTGGTTCAGGACGGGAAAGAAATCTGATATACGATCCTAAAGAGGGTATTGCGGGGCTTAAAATTCCCGGAAAGAAGACTCCTCTCAACGATAGGGGCATCCGTATCATGACACCATCGGAATGGGGAAAACTTCAGGGATTTATCAATTATGCTTTTCTCGATGAAGATGGGAATGATACCTTTTCTTTTCCTGAAAATATTCCCGACATGCAAAAATATAAGCAGTTTGGGAATTCGGTAACCATCCCTGTCATAAAAGAAATGGCGGGATTTATTTTATCCTGCATCAATCAACTAACGTCTGTGAAGGGAGACGGTCATGGCTGATGACAGAATTATCCGGTCAATCGTTGAGACATGCGACTTTCTTTATGGCGATGCACTCCTGACAAAAGAGGAGATTATAAAGAAATACCTGATGTTTTTTGCGAAACAGTTTGATCCAGAAGAGCGTTCGGTCAGTTTTGTTTTTCATACTGGATCGCTTTGCTTTGATGTTGTTTCCGTGGCATCTCTCATGATCGGTTGTCTGGCTTATGAGTTCTCTTCAAACGATGAAATTTTGGACGAGTTGGAAACTGGTGATATGGTTCTATACAAGGGCGAACGTTACCGATGGGGTGGAGTAGAGAAAAGTTGCATCATTTTAAAACAGGATGCCAAGGGAAAAAACGGTCCATTGACCCTAAAAATCAAATATGATCGAAACAAGCATCTGATAAAACCTTACCATGGCGATTCGTTGACAACTGATGGGCGTGGTATCAGAAAAAACAAGACAAACAGAACCGATTTTATTTCCTGCATTCTCGGTATACCGCTTTCGGATGTACCGACCGCTCTTGATATATCCGTTGTAGTAGTGGCGAACAAGAACGATTTTATCGAAATTTGCAAGCATTTGAGGATTCGATACGGTGACAATAAAACTGTAGAACTTTTGGATGTGGTTCCAGTTTCATATTATACTGGAAATGGAGAACAGTTTCAGATTGGGAAAAATGCTTCCAAAGCAGAAGCGGTTATCAAGGTGACGAGCAAAATATCGACGGCACGTGACATAGTACTCGATAAGCAGGGGAACAAGGTAATCGGCTTGATGGTGACAAACATCGACTCTCTGATTACAAAAGCCTCTGAATTAGGTGATTTACTTCGAAGAAAAATCCTAAAATTTGTCTATGTAATTGCACCATACAGCTCAGATTCGTGTGAATATGCTATGGAACAATATGAGTCTGCTCATATGTTTGCTTGTACGAAAGAACTTCTTTCCCGTTCACATTATGAAGTAAAGTCTCCTAACAAACTGACAGAGGAACTTAATCGCCAGATTACGAATATTATCTCACGCAAAATTACTGCAATTAGGGTAGACGGGTCTTGGGAATGGAATCAGTATCGAATCATAAAAGAAAAGCTATATGCTATAAAACGATCTTATTGGTCTGGGGAAGATAGGGACAATTTCATTCTATCGGCAATGGCATTAATAAATCTCTTCACCACAGCTTTCTTTAGTATTGAGCGTATGGAAAATGCGATTTCTGCTGGATCAATCAATTTGGCTGTTGTTTCACCAGAAGCCAGAATTGAGGAACTTATGGGAATTGCAACAAAAACACTGTCTATGCGGGAGCAATGTACAGAAATCGTTTCGATGCTGTTGGATATGTATTCCGAATTGCTGAACCATTCCCCAAAAGAAGACGCATTGATACATTTTTTGAGAGAGAATTCGGGTAAGAAGATAGCCATAATCGTTCCAAAAGCTTACTATGCTGAACTATATGCAGTTGCATTTCAGAATGAGTTTCCCAATGCATTATGTGTTACCGCAAACAGATTTGACAAACATAATGAATATGACGCAGTGATTGCAACTGGAGATATTATTGGCAAGCGATTCGATGCACTGCAATGTTTCACGACACCAGAAGTTTTTTTGTTCCTCTATGAGTTTGAAGAAAAAACATTTTCCTTCAGAAAGAAAAAGTCGGAAAAATTAGAGCGCAAGCTGAACGCTAGAATCAAAGGTCTGAAAGGCGAGGATTATACCGAAGCTGTGAAAGCCGAAGATATTGAGGATTACGAGATTACAGAACATACAATGCGTGAGTTTTCTGATCTTGATGATTTCGTCAATTCCATGGATATGTTCGACATTAGAAGGCTTACCGCCAACAGTGCTGGAGGCGAATGTAGCAATACTGCCGAGGTCAAATTTGTTGGAACCTTTACTACAGGAGAACAAATTCTGTTCTCAAAATACTATTCCGCTGTTGTGTTTAATCAGAATAAGGGGGTAGTTACTGAAACCAGTCCCGAAAAGTTGGTTCCCGGCGATATATTGGTATTCACAAAGAGAAATGATTATACAAGCAACATAGTAGACCAGATATTTAATCAAATGTTGCGAAACAAAAAATTGAGTATAGATGTTCAGGAAGCAGCAGAAAAGGCAATCTACTGGAAAGTTGCACTGCGGGCGTATAAAGATACGAAAGGACTGACTTACAGGACAGTAGCGAAAGAACTAAGAAAACATGGTAGTTCGCTTCAGGAAGTAACGATTAGACAATGGCTTATCGAAGAAAGTCACATTATTGGACCACAGAATGTAAAAACTATGAAGATAATTGCCGATGTGACGAAAGACCCCTACTTATTAAGAAATCCAGAGGCTTATTTTGAAGCATGCCGCATTGTCAGGCGCTATAGACGAGAGATTCTATCCTTGATTGCCCAAGCGATAAACGATAAACTCAGCAACAAACAACCTGTTCACGGTAGTGTTTTTGAAGTGGTATATGAGAACGTTGAAAAACTGTCCGAAACCATGGAACTTGAGAATGTTTTTGAGCTTGAGGATGTTGCGATAATTAATACAGGGATGGTCAATCGCCCTATTTCTGAATCGGAGGTGTTAATGTGACCAATCAGGAAATACGGGAGCAGCTTATTCATGCCCGAGATGAATATATTGAACTTATAAAATCCGAACTTATGGGACCAGGATCTGAGTTCTCTGTTCCAGATGCTGAGCATGAGTTGATTTCAAGCAGCCCACTCAGTAGATATTCAGTTGGAATACTGTTTCCTCAAGGAAACAAAGTCGAACAAGATAATGATGAGACAGAAATTAAAGGCGAAGAGCTGTTGGAAAATAGCTCTGAAACAGAAATAATTGACGAACAAGAACCTATCGGAAAACAGTGTGACAGGAGCCTTCAATTTGATGAAACCGCTGATGAAAATCTGGATGAAGAAATCGGAATGGCCACTCAGTATAAACCCTCTTCAATGGGTGTAACCTTTCTGGTCAGAGGGAGTACGGACAGGATTCATTGTAAAGTTTCCTTTGCCACATATAGGAACGCATTGATTCCAGATTGCATTGTTCCTTACAACCCTGAAGGTTGCAAAACATATGTCGTCCCACCGGAATTGGCACATATAATGACATATGACGAGCAGATCAGAGCATTCCGTTTGCTTCACAAGACCAGCCCGAAAGAGATACGAGAAATTTTTGAGCGCGATACAATTCCAGAAAACGAGGCTTCTGTTTTGCGAAGCAGTATATACAGGTTGAATGATTTTTTGAGTTCTGGTTATGTCAGGGAGCCACATTCCATTGACGATGTTATAATTTCTTTCGGAGAATCGGATTATGCAGATAATGAGGAAAATTCATCTTTGGATGACACAAACGCAAAGCTGGTTGCACTCCGCACAAGAATCTCGAAAAATGTGTATTCCCTGACTGTCATGCTTGTTAATGCTATTAAAAGCACGCCAGCAAAGGCAAAACAATGTATTTTCCAATCCAGAATTGAGCTTTCAACGGAGAACAATGCATTTGTTTTCGTTGAAAGCAATCCAGATTCAAATCCCCAATATATGGATGAGGAAGAAAAATCGTTGGAGCTATTATATCGACATAAACGAATCTATGCTACGGGTCTTGGTACATCTGCCGATTGGGAAATTGGAGAAGATGGTACTGGAAAACTCTGGACGGATTTCTTTCCTGTGAAAGAAATCCCATCTATGAATTTTTCCCTTCCTCACAATGATTTGATTAGTGACGACGAACTATCTATGAAATATTTGTCAGATCTAAATGCAGATAATCGTGAGATGAAGTTGGAATCCATGACCAAATTGGTAGATTTGTATTCAGCTTGGATAAAAAAACTACGGGCGACAGCGGAAACACTTGACGCACGTTATAGGTCTGCTGCCCATAAAAACATTTCCGAGTGTGAGCACGCTGCAGAAAGAATGTATGCGGGGATAAACACGCTTCGAGAAAATGATAACGCCTATAAAGCGTTTCTTTTGGCAAATCGAGCGATGTTCATGCAACGTATTCATATTCAAAAACAAGGAGAACTGGCCAGAGATAATGCCGATAGGTACCCAGATGACGAGGAGATCTCGGAATGGCTATGTAACTTGGACTATGCAGAAGAAAGTGACAAAAACTGCAAGTGGAGGCCTTTCCAAATTGCATTTCTGCTGATGGATGTCAATTCCATCGTTTTTGATGATGGAATTGACAGATCTTTGGTTGATCTGATATGGTTTCCGACTGGTGGAGGAAAAACAGAGGCATATCTTGGCTTGACGGCGTTTACTATCTTTTACCGAAAACTTTCCCATTTAGAACAGTCAGGTGGAACTGCCGTTATGATGAGATATACGCTTCGTCTTTTGGCTGCACAGCAGTTTACTAGGGCAGCTACTTTGATTTGCGCTTGTGAATATATCCGACAGGATTGCCTTCAGAAAAAACACAAATATCCTGAATATCCTCTCGGAAAAATTCCGATTACAATCGGATTGTGGATTGGAGGTACCCATATTCCAAACAGGAATACTGGCGATGGAAGTGCAGAATACCATTTGGAAAAGCTTCAAAATGTCAGTCACGCATATTCGGTTCGAAATGAGAAGGAACGACATAACAAGTTTCAGGTTTTGAAATGCCCTTGGTGCGGAACCAAACTTGTTAAAGACGACAAGAACGGACGTTTGGTTGGTGAATGGGGATATGCCATGAAGGGTAAGCACTTCTACATGTTCTGCCCTCATGAGGATTGTGATTTCACAAAACGGCTTCCGATTCAAATAATCGATGAGGAGCTATACAGTGCTCCTCCGACGTTGCTATTCGGTACGGTAGATAAATTCGCAATGATGGCATGGGACGGACGCGTCGGCTACTTTTTTGGATTACAGTCCGAAAACCGTTCTCCGGAATTGATTATTCAGGACGAGTTACACTTAATCTCTGGTGCGCTTGGCACAATGGTTGGTCTTTATGAAACTGCGATTGACGGTTTGAGCAGTATGAAAGGGATTAAACCGAAAGTAATTGCATCAACAGCTACTATTAGACGTGCCAAAGATCAGTGCTCAGTATTATACAACCGTGAAGTGGTACAGTTCCCAGCCCCCGGTCTTGATGCGGAGGATTCGTTCTTTGCCAAAGAAGACTCTATAGATTATCCGTCTGGGAGATATGGAAGAAAATATGTCGCGATTATGCCTTCTGGACGTACGAAAGCCATGACTGAAATTCGATCTATGGCAGCGTTGCTCCAGAAAGCGTATACGATGAACCTTCCTGATGAAATAAGAGACAAGATATGGACGCTAACAGTCTATTTTAATAGCTTGAAGGATCTTGGCAAAGCATCGACCTTGGTAGACGATGATGTTAAAGATTTTATCATCCGTACAGCCAATAGAATGTTTACTAAGAGAAGACTTATTGTTCATTCCGATGAATTAACAAGCCGTGTTTCGACAACTGAACTGAATGAAACTCTCGACAAGTTAGAGAAAATCGAATATTCCAAGGAGAATATAGATGCCAAAAGACACGCCTCAAATGTGCTGTTGGCTACTAACATGATCTCCGTCGGTATTGATATCGCTCGTCTTAATGTTATGCTCATGGTGGGTCAGCCAAAGTTGACCAGTGAGTATATTCAGGCCTCAAGTCGTATCGGACGATCTTATCCCGGAGTTGCATTTGTACAATATGATGCGACAAAAAGCAGGGATCGCTCTCATTATGAACGTTTTCGCGCATATCATGATTCTTTTTATCGATTCGTAGAACCGACAGGTGCTACTCCGTTTTCCAAGCCTGCACGCGAAAGAGCGTTGCATGCCGTCATAGCGACCTTGCTTAGACAAAAGGAATCATTGATTGGGGATAAAGACGCAGATTGTTTTGATAAAGAGGTGTTTGGTGAAGCAATTCAGGAAATTGAAGCATATGTTGTCAATAGAATCGAAACAATCAATGCTCGGGCAGATGCAAAGATTAGAAACGATATTGCTGATGTCAGAACTGAGATGCAGGAGTTTTTCGACTACTGGCAGGAAACCGTTGACAAAGCCCATGAGGAAAGCGGAACCTTAGTTTATTTTGGAAGAAACTACATGGTTATTCCTCCATCCGCAGGTGCAAGAAGATTGTTCAAACAGTACAATTCACCTGGGAAAGATGATGCAAGAGAAACTCTGACATCCATGAGAAATGTGGATACATCTGTCAAAGGCAGCGTAATTGTATGGAGGGACAAAAATGGCGGAACAGATTAAATCCAAAGTTGAGTTAAATCGTGTAACCCATTCTGTTCGCGCAGCTCAGGCTGTTTTGCAGTATGGTGTTGGGGCTATGGTGGATTTTCCAGATCAAACGCTCGTAACTTCGGCACCAGAATACTGGAATGGAACGAAACGCATTTACGATGATCGATTTGCCAAGGCGTTGGATGTTGATTACTTTGCTCTGCCTACGGATATAGCATATGTCAGATTTCCAGAGTGGTATTTTTGCCCGAAGTGCAGGACTTTTCAGCCATTAAATAGGTGGATTGCAGAGTACAGAAGAAGAGCCAAGGGTCGAACACTGGAGTTTGACGAAAACATGGTCAACCATATGCAGTGTCCACAATGCCACCAAGATTTGGTTGTGGCCCGTATCGTGACCGTTTGTGAGGACGGTCATCTGAATGATTTTCCATGGGTAAAATGGGTCCACGCAAGAGCCAAGAAGCCGATGTGTGGAACTCCATCTTTGAAGTTCAAGACTGGCGCGTCTGGTTCTGAAGGGCTTGAAGGGTTGTCAATTGAATGCATCTGCGGAGCACGAACAACTTTAAAAGATGCTTTTGACAAGGATATTTTTGAAAGAATGGATAATGAAGAAGGCTCTCTTGGCTTTCACTGTGAAGGGCAGCATCCGTTCAATCACACGAAAGATGACTGTCGCAAGTACCCGAAAACGGTACAGCGTGGTGCCTCTTCTGTCTATTTCCCGGTAACGCACAGTTCACTAGTAATTCCACCGTATGCGGATAAACTCAATACAAAGATTGAACAAAGTACTGCATATGAAGAATGCGTTATCAGAATTGAGGATGAGGAAACGATAGAAGAAAAATTGGCCTTGATAATGAAACGTCTCCCAAAGTGGACAGAGAAAATAGCATTGGAAATTGGTGCTTTAAAATCCGATGTAGAAAAGATTCTTACAAGCAAATGGCTGGATACTTCCTCGACAGTCATTGATGTGAACAGCATCAAATATCGCTTTGAGGAATATATGGCCTTGACAGGAGAAATCTCCACGCCTAGGGAGTCATTGGGTGATTTTTTAAGAGAGGCTATGCCGATAGAGGAATATGCACTGCCTCATGTAAAATCTATCTCGCTTGTTGAGAAAGTGCGTGTCGTAAATGCTCTGATAGGTTTCTCTAGAATCAATCCATCAATCACAAAAGATGATGCAGGATTTGTTCCAATAAAAAGCCCAACAACAAGGTGGTATCCAGCGTATGAGGTACGAGGTGAAGGAATTTTCATTGAGTTCAACAAGGTTGACATAGATACATGGATTAGAGAGAATCCGGAAGTAGTTGAGCGAGCTGATAGGATGAACAAGAGCTATGCGGATTCCTTTATTGGGAAAAATCACCCCAGACATATCTCAGCAAAATTCATCATGCTTCACACCATTTCGCATCTTCTGATAACACAACTGAGCTTTAATTGTGGTTATAGTATTGCCTCATTAAGTGAGCGTCTATACTGCTCGGAATCGTCAGACGGTAAAGAGATGGCTGGCATTCTAATCTATACTGCCAGTGGTGATTCAGAAGGAACCCTTGGTGGGCTTGTGAGACAAGGTCGTCCTGACGCATTTCCTAGGATATTCAGAAAGGCTGTTAATTCAGCGAGAACATGTTCAAATGATCCAGTTTGTATTATGAGCCATGGGCAAGGACGAGATTCACTTAACCTTGCGGCCTGCCATGCGTGTGCACTTTTGCCAGAAACCTGCTGTGAAGAAAGAAACGCATTCCTTGACAGAGGGTCGATTGTAGGCACGTTTGATAATAGACGGATTGGATTTTGGTCTGATTTGTAGCTAAAGGTTTTGAGGATATCACTTTTTTCTGTCGAGATATAGAATCTGAATACGTTAAACTCAGTAAAATTCAGCTATATTTCAGTTTTTCTCATTCTAATTCCGAATTAGCAACTTTATAAGAAATCAAAAAACGAATCTTCTTCCATACTATGAGTGTATGGAGGAAGATTTTTTATTGGCCGGAAAGAGGAATACCGGGGTATTGGCTTTTGACGAGGATACTTGCGCCGCCGTAGAACTTACAGACCATCATCTGCCATTGGATGGCGTAATGACACAGCACGAGTGCATGTCAATCGCAATTTATATCTGATGAACAGCCCACACAGATTTGTCAAGCAAAATTTCACTCTCCCCTAAAAAGAGCAAAATCATAAGAATCCCCAAAAAGAATCCTGCTCCATACTGAAGATGTGCGGAGGGCAATATTCTTTATCGACCAGAAGGGAGAACAACATGGAACAGATTTTCAGCGGGGACACCCGCACCACAGAAGAACACGCCAAGCACCACCTGACTTTGGAGGAACAGCTGGCACAGCTTGAGGCGAAGGACAAGAAAGCGAAGGCGATGGAGGCACGGCGCAAGGCGAAAATGGCAAAACTCCGCTCTGCCCTGCTTTCGCAAAAACGGGAAGCCTATGACAAGGTGCTTTCGGAGAACGGCATTCAAACGGAGAGTCAGTTGCGTGAGGCAATGGCACTTTACGCCAAGCTCCACGGCACAGGAATCACCACGCCGGAGCAGCTTGGCAAACTGATTGCCTGTGCATTGAATCATAATCCCGACCTCGTCGGCGGACAGAGGGAGGAAAACCAGTAGTCCGCATAGGGGGAAAGCTATGTAATTCCAACACACCTCCGCACTCTTCGAGATGCCCCTCACGGGGGACACGGCAAGCCCCTCGGCGTTTACGTTTCGTTTACGCCTTTTGTAAACAAATTACGCCGAGGCTTGCGGTGTCAATGGTTTCAGCATTTACGGGAGGTTTTGCAAAATGGGCGTTATTTCGGTGAGATTGGACAACGACACGGAGGCACGATTGAAGCGGGAAGCACAGGCGCAGGGAGTCAGTTTTTCGGAGTTCCTGCGGGAACGTCTGACTGGCGGCACTCAGGAAGTCACTGAGCCGGACTTGAAGAAGATTGCGGAAGTATTGGACGGCGACCTTCGGCAAATCTGTGATTTCCTTGAACATACCCAGCGGGAACAGAGCGAAAATGCGTATCTGCTCCAGCTGATGATGTGTGAATTCATGCTGGTGCTCATGCCCAACGGAAAGGAGAAAATCAAAAATAAGTGGACTACGGCCATCCGTGCTGCGAAAGCACACATGGCGAAGCAGGAGGGCGAATCGTCATGATGAGCGGGAGAGCCATCAACTACGAACAGGCAAGCACCTACTACGAGCATTCCGCAGATTACTACACCGGCCACCAGAGCCACTATGACAAATGGCACGGGAAACTCGCCAAGCGGTTGAAGCTGACGGGCGAACTCAACAAGGGCGAGTTTGAGACATTCTGCAAGAACATAGCGGAGGAAGAACGGCGAAAACGCATTGGCTTTGACGCTACCTTCAGCGCACCCAAGTCTGTCAGCCTTGCCTTGGCAGAGTCCGATGAGCGCAGGGAGGAACTAATCAAAATCCATCAGACTGCTGTGGAGCGGGTACTGGCAGAAATCGAAAAGAGCCATTTGCGGACACGGAGCAACGGCAAAAAGCTGTCGGCGAGGAATATGGCTTGCGGTGAGTTTGTGCATTTCCTCAACCGCAACAATGAACTGGATTTGCATAGTCACTGCGTCATTCTGAACCAGACCGATACAGACGGGAAAATCCTCGCCCTTGACTTCGACAAACTTCTGGATCATCAGAAAATGCTCGGCTTGATGTATCGGCAGGAATTGGCGCATGAACTTTTGGCGGCGGGTTACGAACTGGAAATCACCAATTCGCGAGAAGGCTACTTTGAGTTAAAAGGCTTTGACCGTGAAACTGTTATGGCGCACAGCACAAGAAGGCAGGAAATTCTCGCCGAGGCTGACCGTCAAGGAGCCATGACCGCCCAGGGGAAGATGCTTGCCAATCTCGCCACTCGAAAGGCGAAGGATAAATCCGTTCGTTACGAGGATGTTCTGGCAGAAGTGAAGCAGAATCTTTATGACACGGGGAAAATCAAAATCGAATACCACCGAAAGGAGCAGGAACCAAATGGAAAATTGGGAAGAAGAGATGATGGTCGAGGAGGAAGTTTTGCCGGAAAAGGAACTAGAGGAGACAACGCCGATGGACGTATCGGGAGCGGTGTCCAACATGAACATCTTGAAGCCTATGCCGGACAATCCAGTTTTGCAGATATTGACGAGGACTGGAGCGAAATCCCTCAAAGTATTGCCCAAGGAAATGGCCTGCCGAAGCTGCCCCAATTCCCTCTGGATGTGCCAGCAAGGCGATCTCGTCTGCTTCTGCCGAGCGACACGATACGTCATTTGGCAAGCCTCCAGACCGAAAAAGAATATCACCTTGCTGTGCAGCGGGCGCATCGGCAGGAGCGCAGACGGCGAATAGACGAGATTGCCAAAACAGCCGTTGAGCATTTGTCCCGAGAAGCCTTTGCTTTCCCCATTCCCGAAGTCTGCCACCGCATTATGACCGAGGGCGTGTTGGAACGTATTTCGCAGAAAGAGGCACAGGCGACGATGGAGAGGCTTCGGCTTGTGAAATTGGGCAGGATGGAACGGGGGAAGAACCGCAAGGATGTTTATGTCACCACCGAGGCAAATATCCGGCAGGAGCATGACATCATAGAGCGGATGAAGCAGGGTAAAGGTATCATTCCAAGAACGCTTTCGATGGAGCAGAGCAAAGCCTTACTTCATCGAGTGGCTACTGAGGAAAACCTCACGCCCAACGAGGAACAGACCGCAGTCCTCCATCACATCATGACCAGCGCAGACCGATTTCTCTGCGTTCAGGGATTGGCTGGAACAGGGAAAACTTACACGATGAACGCCCTGCGGGAACTGTGCAAAGCTGAAAATATCAAAGTGAGGGGCGTATGTTTCACAGGCAAGGCCGCCGATGGGCTGAAGAAGGAATCCGGCATTCCATCTTCCACCATCCATTCTTTCCTTGGGAAATTGGAAAAGGAATCCGGCATCAAGGCTGAATCGGAGAGCAAAAACGGCATACGACAGCATTGGGATTTCTCCAAAGTCAAGCCTACACAGAAACGGGAAATCTGGATCGTGGACGAGGCGGGACTGGTAGATAATCACCTGATGGACGAACTGCAACAGGCGGCGATTGCCTACAACGCCCAAGTGGTATTTTCGGGGGACTATGACCAACTGCCGCCGGTGGGAGCGGGAGAGCCGTTCAAGGCACTCATCGAAGCAGGAGCAGGGACAGCCTATCTGGAGGACATCCGGCGACAAAAAGACTTGGAACTATTGGAGGCTGTGCGCCAGTCCGTCAAGGGCGATACCCTCAAGACCTACGAGATATTGGAGAAACGGGGAGACTTTCGGGAAATCGGCGACCGTGATGACAGAAGGTGTGAGATTAGGCACATCATGGGACAGACGAGACTGGAGGATTACAAAAATCAGTTGCTTCTCGTGTCCACGAACGGGAGCCGGAAGGAATACAATGACATGATACGCCGGAATTATATTCGCACTGGACAACTGGAAGAAGGAACCACGTTCAAAATCACTTCCCATAATGGGGAGAAGGACGTGACGGAAGAGCGCCGTTTTGCCCGAAGGGACAGAATCATCTTCACCGCCAACAACAGCCGCCTCGGTGTCCTCAATGGCACGATGGGGCAAATAGAAGCCATCCAAGGCAACATGTTCACCGTCAAAACCGACAGCGGGGAGCAGGTCACCTTTGACATTGGGCAGTATAACAGCATTGATTACAGCTATGCTGTGACCAACTACAAAGCCCAAGGCATGGGGGTGGATTTCGTGGTAGCGGATATGCCTACCACGGGCAGAGGGCAGAATCGCAACGCCGCTTATGTTGACCTCAGCCGAGCCAAGCAGAAAGCCATCGTATTTACCGACAACAAGGAGCGACTGGAGAAGCAGACGAGGGAGTTTGTCAAGAAGGTGTCTTCCCGTGACTTTGCCGAGCGGATTCAAAAGATGGTGCGCCGGGGCTATGTGGCGAACAACGAACGGTATCATGTGCCGGAGAAGAAATCCATCGGGGAACTGCTGGCTTCCGTAAAGTGGAAACCGCTGGAGGAACGAGTGACGGACATGGGGCTGCCGGATGAGCGGCAACCACGGCAGACGCAGGAGAACCAGACTTCGGAGAGCAAGCCGAACCGGACGGTTGGCTATCGGCGAAACAGAGGGGATGAGGAACGGAACGACGGTATGGGAAGGTAAATTTTGCCCATTTTGGGCAAAAAAACACATTTGTCCATCAGATGCGAATTTTTAACAAAACATGCCAACAGCCCCCTTGGGAAGTATTTATCCCAAGGGGGCTGTCGCTTTCATCAGGCGAAGGTATTGAGTTTGTCCACAATCTCGTTCCGCTTTTCGGGGTAAAGGTGTCCATAAATCTTCATGACCATGCTTTCATTGGCGTGTCCGAGGCGGTCAGCTACCGCCTTTGGGCTGACGCCCAGATTGATGAGCATGGAAGCGTGGCTGTGACGAAGGTCATGCAGACGGATGTGGGGCGTGATGTTGCGGAGTTTCTGATACCGATTGAAAAGGATGGTCAGAGAGGATGCCTTTGTCTGAAATATCAAGTCCGTAGGCTCCGGCTTGTACAGGCTGTCCAGATAGGCTTTGAACTCCTCTGCCAGCTTGTCCGTGATGCCCACCACACGGCGACTGCTCCTCGTTTTCGGTGCCTGTATCACTTCGGGACACCCGGCAGCCGCAATTCGAACCCTGTTCTGCACGATGTGGATTTCCTTATGCTCCAAGTCAATATCGCAAATCCGTAGCCCCATGAGTTCCCCGTTCCGCATTCCCGTCCAGAACAGCGTCTCGAACGCCAGCCGCAGGGACGGCTTCTTCACGAAGGACAAGAAATACTCGAACTGTTCCCTCGTCCAGAAGCGGATGGGCGTTTTATCGTTCATTTCCGGATAGCGAAGCGGCCCTGCCTTCATCACAGGATTCTCTGCCAGCCCGCAGTAACGCATCCCGTAGTTGAAAATCCCCGTCAGATGGCCGTTGTAGGTCTTGATGCTGGCGTATTTGTAGTTCGGGATGAGGATGTCATTCTGCCATGACCGAACCGTTGCCGCCGTGATGTCCTTCACATGGAGCTTGCCGAAGTAGGGCAGGATAATATGCCCGATGTGGATTTCCTCAATCCGATAGACATTCGGCCTGTGATGTACCTTGCAGTCCGCCAGATACAGTTCCACAAGGGACTCGAAGAGCATATCGGATTTTCCCGACACCTTCCGCTGGAACTCGACCTCGTAATCCTTCGCCTCCCGCTTGGTACGGAAGCCCTTCTTTTTCTTCTGGATCGTCTTGCCGGAGAAGTCCTTGTAGCGGAAGATACAGAACCATGCTCCGGTGTTTTCGTCTTTGTACACACTCATAGTTATCCCTCCATTTCATGCTCAGGATAACTTGAAATGTTTTTTCTGGTTTCTTATCTTTTTGCTAATTTTGCATTTGGCAAAATTTCCTCTTGACAAGTTACGCTGGGGTTTTGGGGCGATTTTTCCAATGTTACCTTTTTGTTACCCGCCGGACGGAGCGAGTGGCACGAACGCAGGAGAATCAACGGTTGCAAGGGTTGAAGTCTGCGTTGTGGCCCAGGACGTGAATCAGCTCAACAAGGAGTATACCAAGGACAATTCCATTGCCTCCAACTGCCACGTCCATATCTACTTCACGCCAAATCTGGACTCCGGCGGGGCAACGGCAGAGGCTATCTCCAAGAACCTTGGCAAGCATACCATCAAGACCGTCAGCCATTCGGACGGCGGGGGACTGTTCAAAGGCTCCAACTCCGAATCTTTCACAGGGCGGGAACTGATGACCGCCGATGAAGTCAGCCACATGAGCAGCGAGAAGGAACTGGTCTTTGTAGCAGGGCATAAGCCGATTTTCGGCGACAAGCTCCGCTATTATTTGCAGCCCTTCTTCCTGAAACGGCTGAACATGTATCAGGGGATTTACATCAAGGAGCACGGCTGTGAGGCAGCTTGCAAGAAATACACTTCTGGCGGGAAGCATGACTGTGCCCGTTGTGTAGAGGAATATAAGAAAAGCCACGACCTCCCACCGATTCCGTGTCCCACCTATCCCCTGTATAGCGACCATGTGACGAGGGTTCTTTCCTTCGAGGATCTGTTTGCCGTTCATGCGGCAGACAAGGAAGAGCTGTCCGAGCGTAGCCTTGCTGTGCAGATGGAGAAGGAGCATCAGATGCGACTGGATGAAGAAGCGGGAAATTTGGTTTCTGAAAATAGCACCGCCACTGAGCCGGAAACAATCACGACCACCACGGAAAAGGAGGGGATTTCCCTTGAGAAGAAAGAACCGCCGGGAGACCAAATCCCTGGGGATGCCAATCTCCCAGAAGATACGGCAGGGAACGAGCAAACAGAGGACGATACTCCAAGGCCGGAGCAAACCGTCACTGAATCAACTGCTGATGAAGGGTCACGGGGTAAGAGTACGGAGCCGGAGATAAATTCCAAAGTGGAACAGGTGGATCTTTTCGGCGGGGATGAGAGCAAAACGAAGCAGTCAGCGGAAGAGGCATTTCCTCCCCAAGAAGTACCGGACACACCCAAGGATGTGGTGGAAAATAAATCCCCATCGGCTGATGATGTGGAGCCAATCCCTGCTTCTGAGGAAGATTCTTCCGTTGTAGGAAATAAGCCGGAGCAAGAAGGGTATAGTGTCAAGTCGGAAAATGTGTTGGTGGAGGAAGTGCCGTTGTCACGGGAGGAATTTTTCGCAACGGAGCCGCCACAATCAAGGCCGGAGGAAGGATTGTCAGAGGCTGACGTAGGAGCCGCACCGAAGATCGTACAACCGAATCAACAACCACCGGCTGTCCAGACAGAAGCAAAACTGTCTCGCAGAGAGAGAACACCACGCCGTTCTTCAGGATTTCACGAAAGCCCCTATCGGAAATGGAAAGGAACTAAGGATATGGGGAATCCTGCGGATTTGGAGGGGGAATCCAAACCTACGACCCTGCGCACGGTTACATTATCCTCCATTTTGGACAGGCACAAGCCGCCTGTGGCCGGGGGACGCAGCAATATTTAGCTTGGAAAGAGGGAATTTATGGAATGACAACGGAAAACGAAAAAACTTTCAGCATTACGCTCACCACCTTGGCCACCTGTATGGATGCCATTCTCCCGATTTTGCGGGATGAGACGGTGTTCGAGGTCTATGTGAACCCCGATGGCAAGGTGTGGCAGGACAGTTTCAAGGGCAGGGAATTCACAGGGGTAACGCTCAATCCTGCCCAAGTGAAGCAGATTATCCTGAATGTAGCGGCTCTTACTGACCAGTTGGTGACGGAGGAGAAGCCCGCCATTGACGCAGATCTTCCAGCCAACAACTTTTTCGACAAATGCCGCTTCGAGGGGAATCTCCCCGGCATTGTGTCTGCCCCCACCATCAATATTCGCAAGCATCCGAAGAAGATTTTTACCTTGGATGATTATGTAACCCAAGGCATTCTCACTAAGCACCAGCAGGGAATCCTGCTCCAAGCCATTCGGGAAAAGAAGAACATCATTGCGGCGGGAGGAACCAAGAGCGGCAAGACCACCTTTCTCAATGCGCTTTTGGCAGAAATCTCCAAGTGTGATGACCGGGTGATTCTCATCGAGGACACGCCGGAGCTTCAGTGCAAAGCCGTGGACTGTGTTTCCATGCGCACCATGCGCTCCTTCTCCATGTCGGACTGTCTCCGCTGTGTCCTACGCATGACTCCCGACCGCATTGTGGTGGGGGAGGTGCGCGGGGGTGAGGCATTGGCTCTCCTCGATGCGTGGTCTACGGGGCATGGCGGCGGCTGTTCCACCGTCCACTCCAACTCGGCAAGGGACACCCTGCTCCGTTTGGAGAATATGACAGCTCGCGTCTCCCAGAATCCCCAGCAGTCCACCATCGGCCAAGCCGTGAACCTCATCGTCTATCTGAAATATACGGGAGGCCACCGCAGATGCGAGGATATTCTGGAAGTCCATGGCTACGACCCTGCCAGAAAAGAGTATAACCTGAAGAAAATCGGCTGAGAGGGGGATGTGCATGGGAAAAGCGTATCGGATGGATGTAACCGTCGAGACCGAAGCGGAGAAGGCCAAGGTATTCCAGGATGTCCTCTCCATGCTGGAGGATGAGGAAATTACGGCCAAGGAAGAGCGTAACGCAGACGGGGATGTATGCGGGATTGCCTTTGCCTTGCAGCCGGAAGAAGGACAGGAGCGGGCATCTCCCTTGGAGTAGGCAATACAAGAGAATTGTTCAAATCTACGAGGAGGTATTTTTCAATGAACAGCAAGAGCATGAAACTTTACGGAAAAAAGGCAATCCAATTCGCACGGAACAACAAGGGCATGTTCCTTCAGCTTGGGCTGATGGCAGTGGTGGCGGGGATTATGCCGGATTCCGTGGCCTTTGCCCAAAGCGGGGCTTCGGATGATACCATCTCCGTCCTGACCCAGCCCCTTTCCCGGATGGAGAGCCTGATGTCGGGGCCGGTGCCGAAGGCCATTGTCACCATTGGCGCGGCTACGGGTGCGGCTTCATGGGCATTGAATATTGAGAATCAGGTGACGAAAACCGCCATGCGCGTGGTAGGCGGCGGTTCCGTGGCTTTGGGCGCGGCCACCTTTGTGAGCCAGACCACGGGCATGGTATTCATGTGAGGTGAGCCATGGTCAAGGAAGAAAATGCCAGCCTCCCATGGTTCGAGCTTCCCTTTTACCGCTCCCTGACGGAGCAGATACTCTTTCTTGGAGCGCCGAGGGCTGCCATCATGGTCAATGGGCTGATTGCCTTTTTATTCATCATCAACTTCCACTTCTGGTACATCATTCCCATATCGTTACTCTTTCACTTCGGCTGCATCTATGTTGCCCGGAGTGATGACCAGTTTTTCGATTGCCTGAAGGTGTACCAGAGCAAAAAAAATTACTACTGCACATAAAATTCCGGCAGAGGGCAGGGCAACGGCCTTGCCTCCTGCCAAGGGAGGCGCACTATGTCACTATTGCAAGAATACGACACGAAAACGGTGGATGTGGCAGAAGGTCTGCCCTGGGGCGGTCTGACCATGCCCTTTGTCATGCAGCAGAAGGAGGGAAGCTGTTTCAGCGTGATAGAGTATTCGCCCTACGAAAAGGATGCTCTTTCCAAATCCATCAAGACTCCGGCGTTTTGCCGAGGATGGGGGATCTGGAGCGAACATCAGCACACACCAGAGGCTGACCGGCATTTCCTCGTTCTATTTTGGAATCCCTTCACGGAGAAGCATCATCCTCAGATTTTGAACACTTTTGGGGTGACGGTAGAAAAGCAGAATTTCCTGCCCTATTTCGCACAGGAGGCGCAGGAGGTTTTAAGGGAGATTAAGACTGTCACGGAGGCAAGGCTTTTGGAATACCAAGATCTGATGGACTTTCTTTCCTTCACGCTTTCCATGGGGGAGAACCGGGCAGAAATGCCCCATATCCCCCTTTACATGGATGCCTTGCTCTCTCAGGACATTGACTTTCAGTTTACCGATAATGACCTGTATGTGAACGGCAAGCGGGTAGCAATCCTGACACTTCCCTCCCTGCCCGATGCCTCGGAACTCATCCACCATGTAGGGAAGATTCCCTTCCGCTATGTGCGGCGGATGCTGTTCTTCAACGAGGCTGAGACAAAAACGGAGCTAAAGAGATACGCCGGGAAATGGTGTCCCTTGCGGAAAACCATGCGGGAACGGATTCTGGAGGGGATTCCTTCGGAAATGAACGGCTACTGCTACAACGGCTTTCTCTTCCATCTGGAGGAATCCATGGACGAGGAATTCTGCGACGATGTGCGGGATTTCCTCACGGAGTGCCGGTTGCCCTTCCTTTTTGAGACCTTCAATCTCAAGGATATTTGGTGGGGGAGCCTTCCCGGCATGTATCTTGCCAATATCACGCCGCCTCTTTTAGGGCTTCCCTCCATGGAGAGTATGTTTTGCCACAGGGAGGCGGTACGGGAAGGAGAACGGCAGCACCGGTTCAAGCATCTTCTGGATGCCATGGAGCAGGATAAGCCAGACAAGAAGGGAGCAGATCTCGAATATGTATCAGACGGATCAATTTCGTCGTAAGAAAAACTATCTCAAATACACCCTGCCCTATGCCCGGATCATTCACGACCCGGCTATCGTGCTGAACAAGGACGGTTCGCTCCAGACCACTTGGATGTACCGGGGTCCCGACCTCAACTCGGCCATCAAGGAGCAACTGGCCATTATGACCCAGCAACTCAATACTTCCTTCCAAGGCTTGGATACAGGCTGGGTGCTTTATTTCGAGGCACAGCGGACACCCTCCACTTCTTACGCCAAGGATGTTTACTTTCCTGATGTGATTACCAAGGCCATGGATGAGGAGCGAAGGGCGTTTTTCGCCAACGGGCAGCATTTCGAGTCCAACTATTACGCCACGGCCTATTGGATGCCACCCAATGACCAAGAGGGGAGAATCCGGGAACTGGTGGTGGAGGGTGCCAAACGGAAGGAGATTTCGGCGGAGGACAACATCGAAGCCTTTGCCGCTGTGGTGGACAAGCTCATGGGGATTTTTGCCTCCCTGCGTATTCCGGCGCACTTTTTGAATCAGGATGAAATGCTGACTTACCTTCATTCCTGCGTTTCGGACAGCGCAAGACCCTTAATCATGCCAGCACATCCCCTGCTTCTCGACCACTATCTGAGCGATGCCCCCTTGAACGGCGGCATGGAGCCGAGGCTGGGGAGGAAATACGCCCGTATGATAACCCCCATCGGCTATCTGGGGACTTCGATATTCGGCATGTTCGACCGGCTCAATCAGCTGGATTTTTCCTACCGTTGGATGACACGGTTCTACTGCCTGTCCAAGCAGGATTCCATTGAGGAGCTGACTCGTATCAAAAAAGGATGGTACGGCAAGACCAAGCCTCTTTCCGTCATGATGAAGGAACTGCTCCTCGACCGGGAGTCCCCGGAAAACCTGAACGAGAATGCCCTGATGAAGTTTGACGAGGCCAAGGATGCCATTACCTCCGTGGAAGCGGATGTGACCCGTTACGGCTATTATTCCACGGTCATCGTGGTCATGGACGAGGATATGGAGGCGGTTTCCACCAAGGCACAGCTGGTGGAGCAGACACTCATCAATCTGGGCTTCCGCGCCAAGGTGGAAAACCTCAACTCCATCGACGCATGGATGGGGAGCCTGCCGGGAAACGTGGGGCATTTCATTCGCCGTCCCATGGCTTCCTGTGCCAATCTTGTCCACATGATGCCCATTTCGGACATCTGGGCAGGGGAACCACGGAACAGGCATTTGCAGGGGCCGCCCCTCATCTATACCCAGACGGCGGGGAATACGCCCTTTCGGCTGTCCCTCCATGTGGGGGATGTTGGCCACACTTTGGTAGTAGGACCCACCGGCGCAGGGAAAAGCGTTCAGCTCAACATCATTGCTGCCAGTTTCCGAAAGTACAAGGATTCACGGGTGTTCATCTTCGACAAGGGAGCCTCATCTATGGTGCTGACAGCGGGAGTAGGAGGTAAGTTCTTCGACCTTGGCAACGAGGCGCAGCACCTATCCTTTCAGCCCTTGGCGCACATCGATGATGACAAGGAAAAGCAGTGGGCGCAGGAATGGCTGGCGGATTTTATCCGGCAGGAGAATATCACGGTGACACCGGAGCACAAGAAACTTCTCTGGGACGCTCTGGGGACGGTGGCTTCCTACAAGGACAAGAAGTTTCGCCGCATGACCAACTTCGTCAACGCCGTTCAGTCCACGGAACTCAAGACGGCGCTCCAGCCCTTGACATTATCCGGAGCCTACGGAGAGATTTTCGATGCGGATGTGGATAGCTTGAAGCTATCTTCGTGGCAGTCCTTTGAGATGGAAAAACTGATGTCCACTCCTGCCATCGTGGGTCCCACCCTCATGTATATCTTCCACCGTATTGAACAGAGCCTCACGGGTGCGCCAACGCTCATCGTGTTGGATGAGTGCTGGGTATTCTTCGACAATGAGCAGTTCGCCCAGAAAATCCGGGAGTGGTTGAAAGTACTTCGCAAGGCCAATGCCTCGGTGGTATTCGCCACCCAGTCCCTGACGGACATAGTGGAAAGCCCGATATTCTCCACGGTGCTGGAATCCTGCCCCAGTCAGATATTCCTGCCCAATGACAAAGCCTTGGAGGATTCCCTCAAGGAAAAATATTTTATGTTCGGCCTGAATCAGCGGCAAGTGGAGATTATTGCCGGAGCCGTGCGGAAGAAGCAGTATTACTACGTTTCACCCTTGGGCTGCCGTCTCTACGACCTTGCCTTGGAGCATTGCCCTTTGTCCCTGGCCTATGTGGCGGTGAACAAGGCGGATAACCGCAAGGCAAGCGACATTCTGGCAGAATACGGGCAGGGGGAGTTCAATCGGCACTGGCTGGAGTATCGGAATGTGTCCCTGCCAGAGGTGGAGACGGAGAGGAGGAGATTCTTTTGATAACAGCCTTTTTGGTGCTGGTCATGTTTGCCATAGCCTACCGCCTGAACAGGGATGAAGGAATCATCGTGGATCTGCGGGAGCGGGTAGAGCGTTTGGAGCAGACACAGATAGAAAGCGAGGGACAGTACGATGACAACACCTGATGAAGCAGAAACGAAAATCGAATATCCCGATAAAGCCAAGGAAGGATTATGCGGCACGGCATTTCCTGCCTATGATGGCAAGTTCTATGTTCCCGATGGTTTTGAGGACATTTCTTTTGCCAATGATTGGGTTTCCTGTCCCACCATTATGGACAAGGAGGCTGTCCTTGTGATACGGCAGGACTATGCTGACCCTGCCCGACGTGTGATGGACGGCAAACGCTATCGGGTGGATATTTGCCGGGAGGAACTCTTAGAGGCGGGATATGAAGGCGTGCAGCCCCTATTTGCCACGAATCGTTTTGATGAGGCGCTGGCCTTTGCAAAAGAGAAAATTCCGGAACTGAAGGACTCCATAGAGGAATACATTGCCGATGAGCGGCGGGAGAAAATCTTCGCCTACGACAATACGCATATCCGAAATGCTTACGACGATTTTATGTCCAAGTCTCACACCGTAGCCATGGATATGCTGGCCGAAAAGCCCATCTACCTCCATCGGGATGATGCAACCATGGAAGCGGCGGCCATGATGCTTTTGGAGAAGAAGTACAACAAGAGTGCGATTTTCCACGCCTTCAGGGATTGTTCGCCTCTTACCACATATCCCGGCGAGGAGGACGCATTGGCAAAACAGATTTTGGAAACCATGGAAAGGCAAGGGCTGAAGAAATACGTGACCTATAAATTTCTGGCGCACATAGCCAAGCAAAATGAGGCAGCACGGTGACATCCGTTGCCCGACATAGGTTTCAGCGATACAGACTGTGCTTCATGGCGCATTGCCACCGGGCATGGAGCGGAAACCCTGTGCCGTTGCTTCTGCTGATATTCCTTCAATGGCCGGTTCTGCTCTGGGGGAGCTACCATCGGTATCTATTCATGCATATCGGCGTGATGGCCTTGGATTCCTTTTTGGTGATTGCCGGGTGTTTCTGCTTTATGGCCATGACGGAAGCCATGCCGTGGAAGGCTTGGCGGCAGCGGCTCTCTGTTTCTTCTCTGCTGGCCGTGGCTGTCCTGTTCACGCTGGAATTCTTCACCATTTGGCAATACGGGACGCTGTTCGGCGAAGGGCTGATGACCGTCATATTGGAAACCAATCCTGCCGAGGCGGTGGAATATCTGCGGTCTGTCTGGCGTGTGCTGTTGGTGATGATGGCCTTGCTCCTGATATTGGGCATGACCGCCTACCGACTGCATAAGCTATGGAGAAAACGACGCAGATGGCTTTCCCGAAAGGTACTTGTCCTCATCCAGCCGGAGGTAATTGGCATTTTTCTGGCCACCATCTACATACGTCCCATTGGTGGGGAGGCTCCCTTCGATTTGCCCATTACGCAAATTGTTTCCGCTTTCGTCCAGACATGGGAGGATATGGCGCATTATGAGGAACTGCGGCAGAATTTGTCCGGCGAGGTTTCCCTTCTGAAAGATGAAAGCAAGATTCCCTATGTGGTGCTGATTCTGGGGGAATCCACTCAGCGGAACCTTATGCACCTTTATGGTTATTCCCTTTCCAACACGCCGCATTTGGACACGCTGGCAGATTCGGGAGAGCTGGCGGTTTTTCGGGATGTTATCAGTGCCAAGCAGGGCACGGTGCTGTCCCTGCGGGAGATTTTCACATTCCATGACGCAGAGTCCGGCAGAGAGTGGTATCAATGCACCAATCTTTTGGACGTATTGCGGGTGGCAGGGTATCGCTCTTGGTGGATCTCCAATCAGGACAGTTTCGGGGTATGGGGAAATACAGGTGCGCTTCTTGCCGACCGTGCCGATGAAAGGGCTTTCGTCCAGCAACGGGCATCCAAGGACGATTTCGGCCTGCCGGATGAGGCGCTTCTTCCTTTGCTGGACGATGCTCTCGCCGTGGATGGCACGGGCAAGAACTTTTTCGTCCTGCACCTGATGGGCTGTCATGTTCTCTATGAACTTCGCTACCCTGAAAGTTTTAAGCGATTCACGGCGCAGGACGTGGATGGTGATTTGCCTTCCGATTGGAAAGAGGATATGGCCGCCTATGCCAATGCCGTTTTATATAACGATTTCATCGTGTCCGGTATCATTGACCGTTTCCGTGACAGGGACGCTGTGGTGATTTATCTGTCCGACCACGGGGAAAATGTCCACGATGAAGGATCTGCCCTTGTCGGCCATGCCTACGGCGCACCGAACCGGTATCTCTATGAAATCCCCATGGTGGTGTGGGCTTCCGATACCTTCCGGCAGAATCACCCGGAAAAATGGAACGCCATCCAAGGCGCAGTCTCCCGTCCCTTCATGACGGATGACCTGATACATGCCCTGCTGGGGCTGATGGACATTCAGACGGAGGAATACGAGACCAGAAAAAATCTTTTTGCACCGGAGTTTGATGTGGGACGCAAGCGGCTGGTTTCTGGTAGGGATTATGACAGGGAACTGCGTCATGGAAAGATAGGCGAATGAACAAAGATATTTTATCGAATGGAGGAGAGCAATATGTCATGGATTCGGAAAACTGCCATTGCCACGGGTGTCGTGGTAGGTATCACCGCCGGTACGGTGGGAATGCTCACGGTCAGTCACCGCTCGGAGGCCGCTATTGCGGTCATTGACCAGAAGAACATCGAGGAGGCCATCAAGACGGCGATCCAGACGGCGAACATCTTGACGGAGGAGCAGAAGCAGCTTGCCCTGCAAATTCTCAACATGAAGAAGCTGGATGTAAACAAACTGGCTGACCTTCTGGGGCGTAACACCCAAAGGGAGCAAGCCATTCTTGCCGGGGATGCGGTGATTCCCGAGGGGATTCTGGGGAACAAGGACAAGTCCGTGGAAGCCGTGTGGGATGAGCGCATGGGAAATATCGAGGATGTCATCAACGGGAATATCACCGTGGTGGATATGACTTTGCAGGAACAGAACCGGCAGAAGACTCTCCATGAGACAGCCAAAGGCACGGCAGAGGTGGCAAAGCAGACCATGACCATCGACAAGCAGAGCATGACGGATGCCCAGAAAGCTCTGGAGGCTTCCAACGAGGCCGAGGGTCAGCAGCAGTCCATCCAAGCGGGAAACTATCTCCTTTATGACATTCTGGGCAGCGTGGTGAACGGCAACCGCTCCAAGGCGCACATGGCGGCTTCCATGGCGGCCTATTTCGATGCCCAAGTGCAGGAAAAGGCCGAGAGCGACCGGATTTTGACCAACTCCACCAGCATTTCCAAGAAATGGGTGGAGAACATGCAGTGATAACGAGTGAGTACGGCAGGTGGTGAGGTAATGGAGAAAAAGCATCGAGTGTGGGGACTGGCCGCCCTCTTTCTGGGCGTACTGTGCCTGTTCGGGGCAAGCCCCGCAGAAATCGCTTATGCGGCAAGTCCCGAAGGGGCAGTGACGGAGATTATGGGAGGGCTGTCCGGCGGCGGTGCGGGCTTTGGTTCCACCTTCACCAATCAGTTGGGAGGCATGAGCAAGAGCCTCCTCACCGCCGCCAAGCTCATCGCCGTGATTATGACAGCGGCGGCGGGGTGCATGGTGTGCTTCGGCATACAGGACAGCCGCACGGCCTTCTGGAACTGGATTTTAGGCATCGGGCTGGCTATCAATTTCTGGGACTTGCTATTGAACCTTTGGGGCGTGGAGAGTGTGTCCGCGCCGCCGAAAATCGCCAGCTATGATTTGCTTCTTAAAAGCGAGAGCGACCCCACCATAGATATATTGAGTCCCTTCATGCGTTATTACATCGGGGTCATCATGCAGGGGGCTGCCGCCGTGGTGCCCTACGCCATCAACCTGACCTTGATTCTCGCCTTGCTTGACGGCTCCATCCGTCTGGCCTTTGACCTCGTAGGCGGGGACAAGGTGAAGTTCTTGGTGACTACCGTCCTCAAGGTGGGCTTCTTCATCTTTCTCATCCATAGCTGGGTGGGAACGAACTCCAACTATCAGCTGATGCCTGCTTTAAGTTCCGGCTTTGAAACCATGGGCTACACTGCCGGTGGCGCACAGGACATGATTACCGAGTATGTGAAGGGCAATCCGGATTCCAATATCGAGGTGCAGTCCAATCAGATTGTGACCAACGCTCTGAACTTCTTTAACATCTTCTGGGAGAGCGCCAGCCAGAAAAATCTGCTGACCATTCTTGTGGGCTTGGTCTGCGTGGTGGCGGCGGTGATCATCCTCTTCCTCACGGCGCTGGAAATGTTCATGGTGCGGATCGAGTTCTGGACGATGGCACTCATCACCATACCTCTCCTGTCCTTTGGTGTCATTGACAAGCTGAAATTCCTGTCGGACAAGGCCATCGGAGCCATGTTCAATCTGGCCATTAAGATTTTTGTCATCGCCTTTCTCTCCACCATGTCGGTGAACATTCTGACGGGATTGGTGGAAAATGCCAAGGTCGCATCCACGTCTGCGGATTTCATGGGGAACATCAGCTATTTCCTGCAAGTCCTGCTCTATGCCCTAATCCTGTTCTTCCTGACGAAGAAGATTCCGGCCTTGGTATCGGGACTGCTCTCCGGCAATCCTTCCCTTGGGGGCATGGATATGAAACAGCTTGCCACCAGTGCGGCAAAAGGCGCAGCGGGAGCAGTTGCCAAGGGAGCCGGGGCAGCAGGGCTTGCCTATGGGGGCATGAAAGCATTATCCCAAGCCGCCGGACCCATGAAGGCATGGGGAGGAAAGGACAGCATGGGGGCGAACGCCTTGAGCTTCGCCGGAGCCGCCGGAGGCAAGGCAATGTCCATGATGGGACAGGCGGCCTCTGCCGGTGTGAATGCCTTAAAGACACGGAATCCCGTATATCAAGGGTATCAGCGGGGGATGTCGCTCTTGGGCAATCAGAACGGAAACTCGAAAAATGGCGGTGTGGAAGGCAAAGGATCTGTGGGAACTCCGGCTACCGGAACGAGTTCGGGTACGGGCACAGGGACGAATACAGGAACAGGCGCAAATTCATCTCAATCTGGCAATTCCTTCGCTACGGCACAGCCCCAAGGCATGGTGGGAAATGCTTCCAGTAGCACACCGGGAAATGGTCAGCGCATGAGCGACAGTCCCGATTTACAGAAAACCGGGCAGTCACCTACGATGTCTGCTGCACCTTCTCCGATGAGCCGAAACGGAGCTATGGCAGAAACATCTGCTACGAACGGCAATACTCAAAGAATGGCAGGGCAGACTACTCAAGCCGCTCATTCGGCAAGTACGCCGCAACAAAGAATGTCCCGTTCACAGCAGAACACATCGCACCAAGCCCATGGAAGCAATTCAGCTTCACGTCCTGAATCCATGGCAAGGGTGATAACTCCCCGGGCGCAGACTATGGACACGGGCAGACCGGCAAGCTCCATGCTTTCCCGTGATGGAAGTTCAGACAAGAAAAATTCCGGCAGGGGCGACCGCAGACGGCATGATTAAAGCAGGGCGAAATGATTCAGAGGGGAGATGAAGGGAATCGTTATGAAACGAATTTTAGTCCTTGCCCTGCTGCTGATTTCGCTGTGCGTCAATGTTGCTTTTGCCTACGATTCGGAATACGGAGACAATCCCGATGTGCTTCCACCCATTATCCTGCTCAATCCTTTGGAGGGCAGCCTTACCATTACCTCAGAATTTTCCTTGGTGGGACGTGTCCATCCCGTGTTCGGCAGCGTCCGACCCCACAAGGGAACCGACCTTGGGGCAAGCATGGGGGACAATATCTACGCCGCCTTGGACGGAACCATCACCTATGCAGGATGGGCAGAGGGCTACGGTTATGTGATTTACCTCCACTCCTATGTGGATGGCTACGATGTGGAAACCCGCTACGCCCATTGTTCTGCCCTGCTCTACGGCTCCGGCACCACGGTGTCGGCAGGAACCCTGATTGCCAAGGTGGGGCAGACGGGCTGGGCAACGGGACCCCATCTGCATTTTGAGATACGTATTAACAGCAATCCGGTTAATCCAAGACGTTACCTTATGGGTATGCCGCCGTCGAGTGGTACAGGCTACAGCACACTTTCCCCGGCTATCGAAAATTCCTTCGATGCGGCCTACGATTTCGGAAAGCCACTTCGGGAAGTGATTGAAACCATCGGCGGTCAATGCCAGAAAGCCTTGAAATTGCTTTTGGGCATGGCCAAGTGGCTCATCATAGCCCTTATCACTATTGACCTTGCCTTGGGTGCTGCCCGTTATGTGGTGGATTCGGGGAAAGGATCGGAATTTGTTTCCTTCGTCCTCCTCAAACTGACCCTTTATTGCCTGTTGGTCTATTTCCTCGGCAACTGGGGGGACGCTATCGCCAATTTCGCCCGGGATATGTTCACCGGCTTTGGCGGTCTGATGATGGGGGAAAGCGGGGAGGCGGCCATGAAAGCCATTTCCGACCCCATGGACATCGTGTCGAAGGGAGCGCATATCGTAGCTCCCATCTACAACGAGATGTTCAAGATTCACAGTGTTTTGGACTTGGCGAGCAAGATTGGCCTCTGGCTGCCCTACTTCTTCTTTGCGGCGATACTGACCATCTGCTTCTTTGCCGTGGCCATCAGTATCACCTTGGCATATCTTGAGTTCTACACGGTCATGGTGTTCAGCTTCGGAACATTCTTCCTTTCCGGCCTGCACCATACTCGGAAATACGCCGCCAACGGCATCAACGGGATCTTCGCCGTGTCCATCAAGCTCATGTTCTACTGTATGTTTTCCCTGATGCTCCAGATGGTCCTGTCCAACATGGTGGTGGAGGACTTCTATACCGTCCACCGAGGGGAAACGCCGGGGATTATGGCGGAAGCCCCTGCCGATAACGGAGCCATTACCTCCATTGACCAGCTCATGGCGCATATCCGCGCCGTGGAATCCAGCGGACGCTATTATGTGGACAACGGACTGGGCTATTTCGGGGCATATCAGATTGATTACGCCAATTACGACAACTGGACGCATTGGACAGAGATGTATGTGAGGGATGGCGGCTATCTGGAGGATGGCCCGGTAATGGAGAATGAGCCACACGGCCCCGCATGGACTCCCGCTAATCAGGACAATGTGGCAAGGTACATTCTGACGGGGTACTACAACGAATACGGCTCCTATGAAATGGCGGCAAGGTGCTGGAACCAGGGCGAGGGTGGACGAAACAACTCCGACGCTGACATCTATTGGGCGAAGGTCTCCGGCACAAGCCCCGTGACAGGGGCGTATTCCACGCCAACCGTGACCATCAACATGATTCTCCTGTTCAAAGTAACCTTTGTGGCACTCATGTTCGTGCTGATGGGCAGCAAGATCGGCAACATTATCATGAAGGATTTCGGAGGTTCGGGCTTCCGCTTCACAAATGAGTAGAAGGGAGGAAAAATCTATGCGAAAGAAACATTTTCCACGAGGCAAGGCGGCGGTCATTGCCGCTCTGGTTCTGGTACTGGGAGGCTTCGGCATGGTGTCTGCCCGTGTCATTCCGGGGATTGACGAGCCATACAATCCTGCGGCCTACTACAGCCTCACGGCGATTTCTTGGGAGGACAGTCCTTCGCCTTTTGCCCTGCGGGACTTGGCGGAGAACGGTGGGAATGTGTATGACTACACCCGGCATATCAAGTCCATTCTCTTCGGCGACAACTTCAAGGACATTCTGGATGTGGCCATGAACATGACGCAGAATGACATTATCAACACCACGCCCTTCTCACCGGATATTTACGCCGAAACGGATTCCGCCCTGTCCCTGCTCAGGCAGGGGACGGAGACTGTCGGCAAGCAGGTGGACATCAGCGAGGACAATCCCTATCTCCGGCAGGGGGACAATGACGAGTGGGAGGCGTATAACGAACACGCCTACGACCGGGGGCAGAAGCAAATCTGGCTTGACCAAAGATATCGGCAGATGGCGGAAGGGTCACGGCAGGAACTCGACGGAATGGAACATGCCCTGACTGCCGCCAATGCCGTCCTTGCCCATATCAATCAGGCACAGGGGGAGCTTCAGCTTCTGCAAGCCCAGAACGAACTCAAGGCTCTTTTGGTCTATGAGTTCGCTCGGCAGAACGCTCTGGATGCCAACATTGCCCAGCTTAACGCCGTGCGTCAGGCAAATGAATACGACGAAACGGCAGAATCGGCCTTTCTCGATGCCATTACCCGGATGGACGTAGCAGACCCATACAATAGCAAGGAATACGCCTTGGTGAAGGAATCCGACGGCTACGAAAAGCCGGAGGCTCCGGGTATGCCGGATTTTGAATGAAGTAATGGGGGAGCCGTGCCTTGTTGGACAGCTCCCCTGTTTTCTATGTATCGAGCGAGGAGAGGAAGGTGGCGTATATGCCGGAAGAAGGAAAATGTGAGCAGCTCAGTCTGTTGTTCGATGAACTGCCCGATGCGGAGAAATCCACGAATCTCTTTGTGCGGACAACCATAAATGCAATGAAAGCGCCGGAGAATGAGAGGCCGCAATCCGATTCGGTCACAGATAAGAAATCAAAAAAAGCCAGCCGTATCGAGGACTTCGGGGAGAAAATCGGCGGGGCGAGGAAGGATGTGTATACGGCATATCTTGATATGTTGCAGATGGCAAACGAATCCGAGGTAAAGACCGTGCCCCTCTCCAAGTCCTGGCCAGCCCCCAACTACACGAAACTCTTGGACTCCGGCATGGCGCCGTGGAAGGTTCACGCCGTCCGAGCATTGCGGGAGACGCTTCTACCCAAGCCAAGCCCTCGGCATTTCGCGATCAGCCGGTGGGCAAACTATATGACCTTTTTCCGGGATTTAGCGGTGAGCGTCTTGGAAAGCAATCTGGATGAATATGGGCTTTGCGAGGAGCTGGCAGAATTTACCGTAACAGACCGGGAACTGCCGCCGGGGTTCAAGACCAGCCGCCAGCTTTTGGCCGACCGCGCTACGGACTTAATGCTTGCCTACAAAATCCTTGGACATGACCGTAGCCTTGCCAAACTGAGATTCATCGAGCGGGATGTGGACATAGAGCCTGACCCCGCGCGGAGGGTAGAGCTTCGGGAATACACGGGGAAGTACACCTACCGGGAAATCCTCTTTGCCCCCACCAGAAGGGACGCCATCCGGCAGTACAAGGAAATGGATCACTCCCGTGACGGTCATAGTTCTGACCGTGAAGCCCGGAATCCCTTCGGGATCTACCGCTGGAAAGGGCATGAGGAATACTTCATCGGACGCAAATTGGGCAAAACGTGGCTGGAGGTGGCCACGCCCTTTGCTACGCCGGAGGAAGCCCGCGACTATATGGCCTCCCATCTGGACAGCCTGAAGGCAAAGTACGAGGAAATGAAGCAGGTCCCCTTTGAGCGTGAGAACGAGAACACGCCTCGCATCGGCACACTTCGCCGAAAGGAGGATGTCACGCCGGAACTCTTTGCCGAAACCTTCGGCTTTCGGGGCGTAGAGTTCGGCAACTGGGTGGAAAACAAGAAGCGGCAGGATGACCTCAATCAAGCCTACGATGCCCTGATGGATTTATCTTCGGCACTTCATCTGCCACCCAAGGCCATGTCTCTTTCAGGCTCCCTTGCCTTGGCCTTCGGCGCAAGGGGCAGGGGAGGGAGGCAAGCTCCCTCTGCTCATTATGAGCCAGTGCGGATAGTCATCAACCTGACCAAAGAAGGGGGCGCGGGAAGCCTCGCCCATGAATGGCTACATGCCGTGGACAACTATTTTGCACGGCGGGATGGCGGCTCTCCGGTAGCCATGATGACACAGAAAACCATGTATGCCGGGGACGTGCGGGAGGAAGTGCGTCAGGCGTTTCAGGGAATCCGGGAGTGTATGCGTGGGACAGGGTATCACCATCGGTGTATGAGGCTGGACAGCCGACGCAAGGACAGCTACTGGTCATTGCCGGAAGAAATGACGGCAAGGGCTTTTGAGGCGTATATCAAGGAATCCCTGCAGGAGCAGGGCATACGGAACGATTATCTGGTGAATATCCGGGACAGGGAGTCCTGGGACAAGGCCACGGGCAAAACCGATACCATGAGCGGCACCTATCCTTATCCCAGCGGCGAGGAACTGAAGCCTATCCGCAAAGCCTTTGATAACCTCTTTGCCACTATCCAGTTCCGAGAGCATGATCGGGGATATGAGCTGTACTCCGCTTCGGCGGGGAATCTCTCGGAAATGATTGCCACGGCTACGGTAACACCCCAAGAAGAATTAAGCCCGGAGCAGCAGACCTTGCAAGTTTTCAGCAAGGAAGTGATGGGCATTGACCTGACCTTTTTCCACGGAGCAAAGGAGCTTCACGGGCGATATGACGAGGACGGGGATAGGTTCTATGTGAATCAGGATGCAGAGGTGTCCATGGATTGGATTCTGTGGCACGAGGCATTTCATGCCATGAAGGAGCATGAGCCGGATCTCTATGCCGACTTGCTCTGCCATGCGGAAAAGACGGAGATGTTCTCCAAGGCGCAGCTGGACGGCTACCGCAGAGAGGTTCAACGTCCCCGCATGAGTGACGATGATGTGACGGAGGAGTTACTGGCAAATGCCTTTGCCGACTATAAAACCGGTAGGAGGGTTTTGCAGGATATGGCCAAGGTCAATCCCGCGCTGGTTCAGCGTTTGGCGGCATTCACCCAGAAGATTTTGCACAGCGCACAGCGGCTATTTCATCTGCGGGAGGGCAAATCAGCGCAGGAACTGCGGGAGAACTATCCGGGTGTCTGCCTGACGGATAGACAATTTCGGGACTTTTCGGAGCGCATCGCAGATAATCTGTGCAGTCTGCGGGACAGCAGGGATCAGCCGATGTTTCTATCCAAGGGCTACCGTATTCTCGCCGCCGATGGGAGGACGTTGGCAGATAAACTGTCGGGATTGCCACGGTGTACCCACTCGCCCTTTCAATATACACCCCTGAAACAGCAGAAATTTGACCGACAAGCGGCGAAAGAACTTTTGCGCCACTACTCGCCGGAAACCGTAGCACGGGCATTGCAAGAACTTAGCCCCATGGGGGAGCGTCTGGGATGCTATGGAAGGAGACTGATTCAGGAGGCGGTAAAAACTGCGGAGCGATAAAGGAAATACGGCTTTCTGTGGCGAATAAAAAAAGGTTAAGATAACACGGAGCAGAACATTGTACGATTTAAAGGACGGACAGGCATAACAGAGAGGGAATTGCCCAAAAACATAGAAGCGGAGCAAGCGGTGCTGGGGGCAATGATGTTTTCCAAGGACGCAATTCTCACGGCTACGGAGATTTTGCGGGATGAGGACTTCTATCGGGAAGTCCACCGGATATTCTTTCGCACCATCTTGAAGCTGACGGATGAAGATTCAGCGGCGGACTTGGTGACCGTAACGGAACAACTGAGGAAGGATGGCTGGCTGGAGAAAGTCGGAGGCATTACCTTTGTTGCCTATATCGCCAACTGCGTCCCTACTGCCGCCAATATCCGCTATTACGCCAAAATCGTCAAGGAAATGGCTCTGCTGCGGCGGCTTATCGAGGCAGGGACGGAAATGATTTGTGCCTCCTATGAACGCCACGAGGACGTGGAGGACATCTTAGACAAAGCACAGGCGCAAATTTTCTCCATCGCCTCCCTCCAAAACACCAAGACATTTTCCTCTATGGAGGAATTGCTCATCCGTACCTTCCAACGAGCGGAGGAACTGCACGAGAACAAACAGGGAATCACGGGGCTGTCCACGGGATTTTCTGACTTGGACAGACTGACCTACGGCCTTTCGCCCTCGGATTTTATCATCGTTGCAGCCCGTCCCAGCATGGGGAAAACGGCCTTCGCCCTTAATATCGCCACCCATGTTGCCCTGCACCAAGGGAAAAGCGTGGCCTTCTTCTCCTTGGAAATGTCAGAGGAACAACTGTCCCAGCGAATCCTGTGTGCAGAGGCAATGGTCGATTCGGGACGTATGCAGACGGGGAATTTGACCAATGAGGATTGGGACTCCATGATAAAGGCGGGGGATCGCCTATCCAAAGCCTCCCTCCACATCGACGATACCGCCGGTATCTCCGTTATGGATTTGCGTACCAAGGCACGGCGGTTGAAGGCCGAGCAGGGCTTGGATTTGATCGTCATTGACTATCTCCAGCTCATGCAGGGGAAGTCTGAGGGTCGTGACGGAAACCGCCAGCAGGAAATATCCGGTATCTCCCGCTCTCTCAAGGCTTTGGCGCGGGAACTGAAAATCCCGGTGATTGCCCTCTCCCAACTGAGCCGGAGCGTAGAGTCACGCCCGGTAAAACGCCCCCTTATGAGCGATTTGCGGGAATCCGGCTCTTTGGAGCAGGACGCAGACTTGGTGATGCTTCTGTACCGGGAGGACTATTACGAAGAAGACACCTCAGACAAGAACATTGCCGAGGTCATCGTAGCCAAGCACAGGAACGGGCCGGTGGGGACGGTGCGGCTGTTCTTCCAGAAGGAGTTTACGAGGTTCATGGAGCTGGTGGAGGATGGGGAATAGGTTGATAGGGAGGCGTGACCATGCAATACCTGAAAACTATTGAGGCACGTTTTATCTCCCGCCCCAATCGTTTCATCGCACAAGTGGAGATTGACGGGAAAATCGAAATCGTCCATGTGAAGAACACAGGGCGTTGCAAGGAGCTTCTGCTCCCTGATTCCCATGTGATTTTGTCTGAGGCTGGCAATCCAGCCCGCAAGACACGGTATGACCTTATCGCCGTGGAAAAAGTTGGACTGGGGCTTGTCAATATCGACAGCCAGGCTCCCAACAAAGTGATGGCTGAATGGTTGTCAGTGCAAGGTTATGACCTTGTTCAACCGGAGTACACATACGGGAAATCCCGCATTGACTTCTACATGGAGCGAGGAGAGCAGAAATATTTGCTGGAGGTCAAGGGCTGTACGCTGGAGCGTGGAGGTATCGGCTACTTCCCCGATGCGCCCACGGAGCGGGGCGTGAAGCATATCCATGAGCTTATCCGTGCCAAGCGTGAAGGTTACTGGTGCGGTATGGCTTTTGTGATTCAGATGCCAAAAGTAAAAGAGGTGCGTCCCAATGTGGAGACGCACCCTGCTTTTGGAGAGGCTTGGCAGGAGGCTATAGCGGCCGGGGTTAAGATATGGCTTCTGGGGTGTGATGTTCGGGAAGATGCCTTGACGGTGGACAATAAGCGAATCGTAGCTGATTAGGTGGGAGGTTTCCAAGAAGATGGTGAACGGTCTGCAAAATAGAGATGTTTTATACCATGAAGTCGAGGAATACATAGAAAAAAACTACGAAAATGATTCTTCCGGCTCGTCGTGGAATCCGCTTAATATCTTAAAGGGCAAACTCTCCGATATTTTTGGCAGACCAAACATTTTTATCGGGCAATCGCCGGAAGATCCCATCGACGCATTTATGAGCCTTGCTGAAGAAACATTTGCCGAAACCCTCCTGTCCCTAATTCGTCATAAAGGGAAGAAGGCTGTGGACATCTACACCAAGGCGGGTATCAGCAAGCAACATTTCTACAAAATCAAAAACAATTCGGACTACCAACCCACCAAAGAAACGGCGATGGCCTTCGCAATCGCCCTGCAACTGACGTTGGAGGAAACGGCAGACCTTTTGGAACGAGCCGGTTTTGCGCTCTCCAAAAGCAGCAAGCGTGACCTCATTGTGGAATACTTCATCAAAGAGCGCATCTACGATGTTGACGAAATCAATTTCAATTTGGATGTCAGGGGCTTTTCCACCCTTACCAATCGCCGTTCTGCCAAGGACGAATAAAAATTGCTCAGGTAAACTGCCAGTTTACCTGTTTTTATTTTGCCCCGCTATAATAGGGAGCATAGCAAGCCGCTTCCATTATAGACGAGGGAGGAATTCTCATGAAAAAGCATTGGACTTACGGCATCTTGAGCATTGCCATGATTTTCGCATTGTTTGTGGCGGTCGCCGCGCCTGTTGCCTATGGCGTAGCAGAGGCGGCAGGGGCTGTTTGGCAATGCAGGTATTGCAATGTCAGTAAGTTAAGGGCGGCGTAAATCCAGATGGAAGCAGTATCTATGTGATTCGAGGAGAAGTGAGAGGGGCGAAACCTGTCGTGGGTGAAATTTGGGCATGGCAAACAAGCGGCAAGCC